>Ga0208128_1000888_pt1 | contig 11614 bp, 8 predicted proteins | sample ETNtaG_35_FD_185758 | JGI IMG/M metagenome (GOLD analysis project Ga0208128, IMG submission 185758) | Marine microbial and viral communities from oxygen minimum zone, Eastern Pacific Ocean - ETNP201306PF51B (SPAdes) (version 2) | ecosystem: Environmental > Aquatic > Marine > Oceanic ... | reverse complement strand
CTGTAGAGGTTGATAATTTAAGTCAGCTCAAAAAAATCATAGGTTTAAAATTCAATAGGTTACTATTTGACAATATGAGTCCCAAAAATCTTAGAAAGGCAGTAAAAATGTCAAAAAAATTTTACGAAACAGAGGCTTCAGGCGGAGTTACACTTAAAAATGTAAGAAAAATTGCTGGAACTGGAGTAAAAAGAATCTCAATCGGACAAATAACTCATAGTGCCCCAAGTATCAATCTTAAATTAGATTTTATTTCCTAAGCTCTGCCTGTGCTGCCGCTAATCTAGCGATTGGAACTCTGTAAGGTGAGCAAGAAACATAATTTAATCCCACTTTAGAGCAAAATTCTATACTTTTAGGGTCTCCTCCATGCTCCCCGCATATTCCTAGTTTAAGTTTTTTATTCTGTTTTCTTCCTCTTTGAGAAGCAATTTTAACTAGCTCCCCTACTCCGTCTCTATCAATGCTAACAAATGGGTCGTTATCAAAAATTTTATGATCCAAATAATCATCAAGGAATTTTCCAGAATCATCCCGACTAATACCAAATGTTGTTTGCGTTAAATCGTTAGTCCCGAAACTAAAGAAGTCTGCGTATTTTGAGATAGGTGCTGCCTGTAAAGCTGCTCTTGGTAATTCAATCATTGTGCCAACAAAATAATTAATTTTTATCTTATATTCTTTTTGTAAATCGTCTGCTACTTTGTTTACTAATTTCCTCATTATTCCCAATTCATCTTCGGTTGAAACCAAAGGTATCATTATCTCAGGTATGACTGATTCTATCTTTTCTTTTTTGCATTCTATAAGTGCAGTAAAAATTGCCCTACATTGCATCTCATAAATTTCAGGAAACGAAATGCCAAGCCGACATCCTCTATGACCCAACATGGGATTTAGTTCATGTAATTCTGCAACTCTATTCTTTATTTCCTTAATTCCTGAATTTAGGGCCCTTGCAACTGCTTCCATATCTTTATCAGTTTTGGGAAGAAATTCATGCAGCGGAGGATCTAAAAGTCTAACAGTTACTGGCAGACCTTTCATGATTTTAAATATTTCTTTAAAGTCATTTTTTTGAAAAGGAAGCAATTTGTCTAGCGCTATTTTTCTATCGTCCAAATCTTTTGATAAAATCATTTGTCTTACAGAAAGAATCCTTTCATCGTCAAAAAACATATGCTCCGTTCTACATAAACCAATACCTTCGGCACCAAATTTTCTAGCCATTTTAGTATCTTGAGGTGTTTCAGCATTCGTTCTTATTTTTAATTTTCTAAACTCATCTGCCCACTTCATTATTGTTGAGAAGTAACCTGAAATATCAGGTTTAACTGTTGGAACTGAACCTTGTATTACTCTGCCTGTTCCACCGTCAATGGTTATAACGTCCCCTTCTTTAATAGTAAGATTTCCTGCTTTAAATTCTTTCGATTCGTAATCTATATTAATCTCTCCTGAACCAGAAACACACGGTCTACCCATTCCTCTAGCAACTACAGCGGCATGACTTGTCATACCGCCTCTAGCGGTAAGTATACCTTTGGCAGCATGCATACCATGAATGTCTTCAGGGGAGGTCTCAACTCTGACTAATATTGAATCTTCCTTTTGATTGTTCATTTTTTCGGCTTCATCGGCAGTGAAAACTACCTTTCCACTTGCCGCCCCTGGAGAAGCCGGCAAACCTTTTGCGATTACTTTTTTCTCTGCCTTTTCATCCAAAGTAGGATGTAAAAGTGTATCAAGTGTACTTGGATCTATTCTCAAAATTGCCTCTTTTTTTGAAATTAACTTTTCTTTTACCATGTCTACAGCAATTTTAATTGCAGCTTTTGCTGTACGTTTTCCGGTTCTCGTTTGTAACATCCATAGTTTGTTGTTTTCCACTGTAAACTCAATGTCCTGCATATCACGATAATGTTTTTCAAGTTTAGTAAATATATTTTTCAATTCTTTAAAAATTTTCGGCATTATTTCTTCCATAGAATCTTCTTTTGCACCCGCATCTTCTTTTGCCTTTTTTGTTATATATCTTGGAGTTCTGCTTCCGGCCACAACATCTTCTCCTTGGGCATTAACTAAATACTCGCCAAAAAATTTATTTTCTCCTGTCGATGGATCCCTGGTAAATGCTACGCCAGTGGCACAATCATTACCCATATTTCCAAACACCATAGATTGAACGTTCACTGCTGTTCCCCAATCGTCAGGTATTTGGTTAAATTTTCTATAAGTTTTTGCTCTTTTGCTTTCCCAAGATAAAAATACGGCTTTGATAGCCCCAAATAGTTGTTCGTAAACATCTTGGGGAAAATTTTTTTTAGTTTTTTCCAATATTAAATTTTTAAAATTTTTTATCAGACCGTCCCAATCATTAGAATCCAATTCTGTGTCTAGCAGAACACCTTTTGTCAATTTATAATTGTCAATTATTTCTTCAAATAAATGACCTTTGATACCTAAAACTACATTCCCGTACATTTGTATAAACCTTCTATAGCTATCTCTAGCAAATCTTTTGTTTGAAGTTTTTTTTGATAGAGCTTCAGTTGTTTTGTCGTTGAGGCCTAAATTCAAAATAGTATCCATCATTCCTGGCATAGATGCTCTGGATCCAGATCTTACTGATACTAATAACGGGTTGGTATTATCACCAAATTTTTTTTTAGTTTTTAACTCAATTTTTTTTAATTCTTTTTTAATTTCACTATAAATTTTCGCAGGTAATTTTTCCTTACTTTCGTAAAAAATTTTACACATTTGTGTTGTAATAGTAAAACCTGGAGGCACTGGCAAACCTAGTCTTGCCATTTCAGCTAGATTAGCTCCTTTACCTCCTAAAATTTCTTTAGAATTTAATGTTTTTTTATTTTTTTTGTCTCCAAAACTAAATATGTATTTTGACATTAAGTTCCTTCTAATTTCGAAAAGTCTATGAAACTATTAAAGGTAGAACATAATATTTGCAAGAGTTCTAAACGATTATTTTTCAAATCCTGATTTTCATCATTAACCTTGACTTTATCAAAGAACTTATCTGTTGACGATTTTGTCTCAGATAAAAGCTTTAAATGCTTTTCGTAATCTTTTCTTTCCTCTCTTAACGTAAAAACCTTACGTATGTTATTAATTCTTTCGAAAAGTTCTTTTTCTTCATCCTGTTTGAAAAGAACCGCATCGGGTCCATTTTTTGAATCAAGTGTTTCTTGGTCTAAAATATTTGAAGCCCTTTTGTAAGTTGAGACAGCATTTTTTCCTAAATCTTTTGAAATAAATTTATTCATGATTAATGTCTTTTTATATAATTCAAGAAAATCGTCACTTAAGTGTGAACTGATTGATGCCTCAATAATATCAGTTCTAATTTTTTTCTCTTTTAATATATTTTTCATACGTTCTCTGAAAAACGTAATTAGTTCTTTATTGACTTCGTTATTTGATTGAGTAACACCTTGTTTTAAATAAATTTTTATAAAATAATCTATTAAATCTCTTATTTGAACTGTTAAATTATTTTCGATTATAGTTCTCAACAAACCAATAGCTGCACGCCTTAATGCAAAAGGATCTTTTGAGCTAGTGGGTTTTTCATTAATTAAATAAAATCCAACTAAGGTATCTAGTTTGTCTAGAATTGAAAGGGCGTAACTGATTGGTTTTTTAGCAACAGAAGAAGATATACTGACTGGTAAATAATGTTCGCTAATGGCAAGAGAGATATCGTCTCCAAATCCTTGATTTGAAGCAAAATATTTTCCCATGACTCCTTGTAGCTCTGGAAATTCACCCACAAGATCTGATACCAAATCAGACTTCGAAATCGATGCAGCTATTTCAATTTTTTCTTTGTTTAAATTTAGTTGATCTGAAATAAAATATGCCATTTGTCTTAATCTTTGAGTTTTGTCGTAAATCGTTCCTAGGTTTTCATAAAAAACAATTTTTTTTAATTTATTAATCTGCTTAATGAGATTTAGTGATTTGTCTCTCTCCCAGAAAAAACTGGCATCAGAGAGTCTGGCCTCAACAACCCTCTCATTGCCTATTTTAATAAGTTTTTTAGCATCCTTTTTATTTATAACAATAATAAATTCATTGTTTATTCGGCCCTTGTGATCAATTAAAGTGAAATACTTTTGGTGAGACTGTAAGGTAGACTTAATAACTTCTTTCGGTAATTTTAAATAATTTTTATCAAATTTTGCTACAATTATTCTTGGCTGATCAACTAAGTTACTTACTTCCAAAAGTAGATTTTGGTCTATTTTTTCTTCAAAAGACTTAGTTTGACATATTGATTTGATCCTATCTGAAATAAACTTTTCTCTCTTGCTGTGGTCAAGAATGATTTCATTTTTTTTTAAAAATTTTTCATAATCTTTGAAATCTTTTATTCTTTTCTGCTTAATTTCTAGGCCATCTTCGATTAGTGTAAAGTTAACAGTTTCAATATGTCCATAACTAAATTTGAGATATTTTTTATTAAAAATTGATAAAATCGATCTTAAAGGTCTTCCCCAACCTAAATCATGGTTAGACCATTTCATTGATTTTTTCCATGATATCTGTCCTAGAGATTTTGGGATATTTTTGATTAATTCTTCTTCGATAGTTATTTCTTTACCTTTGGTTTTTACAAAATAAAAAACTCCTTTTTCTAACTTTTTTTCATATAAGTCACTGAGTTTTATATTTTTTGATTTTGCAAAACTTTCAACCACACTTTGTGGAACTCCCAATTTTGGACCTTTAATTTCAGTAGGTAAAATCTTAATCCTGCTCGGCAATCCTGAGACAGTGGCGGTCAGCCTCGTAGGTGTAGAATAAACTTCAAATGATTTATATTTTAAGTTCAGAGATAATAAAGCTTCACCAAAAAATTTTTTAAATTGATTTCTTGCATTTATCTGCAAGTTTGGTGGCATTTCTTCGCTGAAAAGTTCAATAAGTAATTCGGACATTTACTATTTTTGATTTGCTAACCACACAGATCCTGATCCTTTGGCAAGATCTCTAATTCTATTTATATATCCTGTTCTTTCAGCAACCGCAATCACGCCTCTTGAGTCTAGCAAGTTAAATATATGACTTGCTTTTAAACATTGATCGTAAGCTGGCAACGCAAGTTGCTGTTCCAATAAAGCCTTACATTCTTTTTCAGCTATTTCAAAATTTTTTAATAAAGATTCTGTATTTGCATGATCAAAGTTATATGCGGAAAATTCTTTTTCCGATTGAAGATAAACATCTCTGTATTTTACTCCGCTATCGTTCCAATCGATGTCAAATACATTTTTTTTTCCTTGGACGAACATGCAAATTCTTTCCAGACCATAGGTCAACTCAACAGGTATGGGTTTACAATCTATGCCGGTCATCTTTTGAAAATATGTAAACTGAGTTATTTCCATACCATCACACCAAACTTCCCAGCCGAGTCCTGCTGCACCAAGCGTGGGGCTTTCCCAATCATCTTCGACAAACCTAATATCGTGATTTTTAACTTGAATTCCTATAGCAGATAAACTTCTTAAATATACTTGCTTTATATTATCTGGAGATGGCTTGATAATGACTTGATATTGATAATAGTGTTGTAAACGATTTGGATTTTTTCCATATCTTCCGTCTGTTGGTCTTCTTGAGGGTTGAACATAAGCTGCTTTCCAAGGTTTAGGTCCGAGAGATCGTAAGGTCGTTGCTGGATGAAATGTCCCTGCTCCTACCTCTAAATCATAAGGTTGTAAAATAACACAACCATACTTGCTCCAAAATTTTTGCAAATTAAAAACTAAATCTTGAAAAGTTAGTGATATTTTTTTTTTATTTTTTATTTTTTTTGGCATCTATAAACCAAACTTTTGCCACAAGGCTCTCTCTTCTATAGCGTTTGCAATACTATCAATCTGATTATCAAGAGATGATGATAACTTTCTTGCAATAAAACCTTTGGGCTTCTCTAACTTTTTAATCACAACCTTCTCTCCAAATTTTTCTCTTAAAACTTGTTCGGCATTACCAATGCCATCTATAAGTCCTAATTTTAAAGAAGTAGAACCGGACCAAAACTCTCCTGTAAAAGTATTATTTTTTTCAGGATCTTTTAATTTTGAGCCTCTACTTTTTTTTACAAGATTAATGAAGTCTGAATGTAATTCTAATTGTAATTTTTTTATCCTCTGAATGTCTTCTTCTTTTTCTTCTTTAAAAGGATCTAAGGTACTTTTATTTTTCCCAGCAGTATAAACTCTCCTTTGAATTCCAATTTTTTTTATTGCGTCTTGAAAACCGAAAGACGCAGAAATTACTCCGATTGAACCAACTATTGAGCTTGAATTCGCATAGATTTCGTCTCCTGCACAAGCAATTAGATAACCGCCTGATGCCGCAACATCCTCAGCAAAAACTATAACTTTTTTTTTATTTTTCTTAGCCAATTGCCTTATGTAATCGTGAATTAAGTGTGATTGAACGGGGGAACCTCCTGGAGAATTAATTGATATAGCTATGCTCTTTGCCTTTTTAAAAGAAAATGCTTTTTTTATAATCTCTTGTTGTCCTGAGAAATCTATACCCTGTCTAAATCTACCGACAGATCCTATAACGCCAGACAATCTTACGTGAGGAACGACTACTTTTTTTTTAAATATTGAAAACATGTATTAAATAATTAATGTCAATTCTTATATCAGTACTTAAACTAAATTTTAATTAATTATTACGCTACTTTTGGTTGAAATTAAGCTGCGTCATCTACGTATAAAATAAAAATTTAATATTTTTATAAACATATATAATCAAATTATGGGATCTGTAATACCGTTAAGGAAATCTGCAAATTCAGCTTATTTGGATTTAAAAAACCTTTTAGATAATAAGCTTGAATCTGTAGAAAAACTCATTCGTTTTAAGCTCGAAAGCAATGTTGGACTAATAAAGAAAATGAGCGATTATCATTTAGGCTCTGGTGGAAAAAGAATTAGAGCTTTGCTAACAATGGGTGCGGCAAAACTCGGAGGGTATGTTGAAGGTTCAAGAGATGTTAATCTTGCTGCTTGCGTTGAACTAATTCATGGCGCGACTCTATTACATGATGATGTAGTAGACGAAAGCGAAATAAGACGAGGAATTAAAACTACAAACTCCATGTGGGGAAATCAATCTTCTATTTTGGTGGGCGACTATTTGTTCAGCAGATGTTTTGAAATGATGGTTGAAGATGGTAATTTAGAAGTGCTACAACTTTTATCTTCTGCTTCATCAAAAATTGTTTTAGGCGAAGTTATGCAACTTGAACATAAAGGGGAAGCGGATCTTCTTGAAGAAAATTATATTAAGATCATAAACTTAAAAACAGCTGCGCTTTTTTCTGCTGCGACTGAAGTTGGTGGTTGTATATCAAATTTGAAAAAAAGAGAGAGAGAAGCTTTAGAATCCTACGGAAAAAATATAGGTCTAGCATTTCAGATAGCCGATGATGCTTTAGATTATTTTTCAAAAGAAAAAATTTTTGGAAAAGAAATTGGGAAAGATTTTTTTGAAGCTAAGGTAACCTTGCCTATTATTATAGCATTTCAAAAAGCTAACTCCGTCGAGAGAACTTTTCTGATAGATGTCTTTAAAAAAGAGATAAGGCAAAAAAAAGATTTTGACAATATTTTAAAGTTAATAAAAAAATATGACGTTGTAAATGCAACCTTCAAAAGAGCTGAATATTTTGTAAATGTTTCTTATGATGCGTTGGGAATTTTCGATGATTGTAAGGAAAAAAAAATATTACAAAATTTAACTGGTTTTAGTCTAAACAGATCTTATTAAGGATAAAGTATTTCCTTATTCCATTTGCCGTTATCATTCCTGTAATTTAGTCTTTGATGGATGCGATTTTCAATCTTAAGCCAAAATTCGATTTGTTCGGGTTTTAATCTCCATCCGGACCAATAAGGAGGTCTTGGAACTTTGTTTTTGTCTGGATACTTTATCTTAAACTCTTTAATTTTCTTGATAAATTCATCTCGATTTTTCATAACATCAGATTGAGATGAGGCCCAAGCTCCAATTCTACTCTCATAGGGTCTTAAGTTATAATACTCATCCGCTTCTTTACTATCAATAACGCTTACTTCGCCTGTAATGCACACTTGTCTTTTTAAGCTTTCCCAATAAAAACACATTGAAGCTTTTGGATTCTTTTTTAAATCATTTCCTTTTCTGCTATTAAAATTTGAATAAAAAACAAAACCATCGTTACTTAAACCCTTCAACAAAACCATCCTAACACTTGGCCTACCATCTGAGGTTGCCGTTCCTAATGAGAAAGCATTTGGATCATTTGTTTCACTTTTTTCTGCAGCTGCAAACCATTTTTTAAATAAATCAATAGGATTTGCTGAATCTTCAAAGCAAACATCTAATCCTAACGAATTTTGGCCATTTTTTTCATTCATAAATTATATAAAATAATTTATATACTAATTATCAATGTCTTTTAATACTTTTGGAAAAATATTTAGGTTTACTACATGGGGTGAGTCACATGGTCCTGCTATTGGCTGTATTGTGGATGGCTGTCCTCCCAATATTAGACTATCGGAAAAAGATATACAAAAAGATATGAACCGAAGAAGACCTGGGTACTCCAAATTTGTCTCGCAGAGAAAAGAGTCTGATAAAATTACAATTTTGTCAGGAGTGTTCAATGGTAAAACCACTGGAACTCCGATTTCAATTATAATCTCCAATGAGGATAAAAGATCGAGAGATTATGAGTCAATTAAAAATAAGTTTAGACCTGGACATGCAGATTTTACATATTTTAAAAAATATGGAATTAGAGACTACCGAGGTGGCGGTCGTCAGTCAGCAAGAGAAACAGCTTCTAGAGTAGCTGCTGGCGCCATCGCAAAGCTAGTTTTAAAAAATATTTTAGGAAAAAGATTTAATCTTTTTGGAGCAGTTATTCAATTAGGTTTAATGGGATGTGATAGAAATAATTGGAATAATAATGAAATAAGAAAGAATCCTTTTTTCTGCCCTGATAAAAAATCGGTTAAGCTATGGGAAAAATATCTCTTAGCAGTAAGAAAATCTGGTTCATCTTGTGGAGCAATAATTGAGTTGAGAGCTAATGGTATACCAGCTGGTCTTGGTGCGCCTATATATTCAAAACTTGACACTGATATTGCGGCAGCTTTAATGAGCATTAATGCAGTTAAGGGGGTAAATATTGGTTCGGGAATGAGTTCTGCCTATTTGTCAGGAGAAGAAAGCTCAGATGAAATGAGATCTAAATCTGGAAAAATAAAATTCAAATCTAATAATGCCGGAGGTATTCTTGGAGGTATTTCATCTGGTCAGGAAATTGTTGCTTCTTTTGCGGTAAAACCAACTTCTTCTATAGTAACTAATAGAGAGACTGTAGATAAAAAAGGTAAGAACACAAAAATATCAGTAAGAGGTCGTCACGATCCTTGTGTTGGTATACGAGCTGTACCTATAGGTGAAGCAATGCTGTCTTGTGTATTATTAGACCATTATCTGATGAATAGAGCGCAGTGTGGTTAAGAAAAATTTTTGCTTTTGTTTTTTGCTATAACGACGTTGGATCTTAAAACATCCTCTGCTTTTTCAACAATACTACCACAATCTAGTCCGGCCTTTTTGTACATTTGTTCAGGCGTATCCTGATCTAAAAACTTATCTGGTAAAGTCATTGATCTAAATTTTAAACCTTTGTCAAAAAAACCGCGATTGGATAATAGTTGCACAACGTGAGATCCAAAACCACCTATTGATCCTTCTTCAATAGATATAATAGCCTCGTGGTTTGATGCCACTTCAAGAATAAGTTTTTCATCTAAAGGTTTTGCAAATCTCGCATCTAAAATAGTAATGGTAATTCCTTTTGCTTTAAGTATTTCGGAAGCTTTTTTACATTCATAAAGTCTTGCTCCAAAGTTTAAAATGGCAATGTGTTTACCGTTCAAAACTATCTTGCCTTTTCCAATTTCAAGAACTTCATTAATGTTTGGCAATTCAATGCCAATCCCGACTCCCCTTGGATATCTAAATGCAGAAGGTCTATCATTAATACATACCGAAGTGTTAACCATTCTTACTAATTCAGCTTCATCGCTTGGTGCCATGACAACAAAATTTGGTAAAGTTGATAAATAAGTTATATCAAATGATCCGGCATGAGTTGGTCCATCAGCTCCGACTAATCCGGCTCTATCAATAGCAAATCTAACTGGCAAAGATTGTATTGCAACATCATGAACAGCTTGATCGTATGCTCTCTGTAAAAAAGTCGAATAAATTGCTACAAATGGTTTATATCCTTCTGTTGCCAAACCCGCTGCAAAGGTAACTGCGTGTTGTTCCGCTATTCCTACATCAAACATTCTTTCAGGAAATTTTTTTTCAAATAAATCCAGTCCAGTTCCTGAAGACATAGCTCCAGTAATTGCTACAATTTTTGTATCATTCTCAGCATGCTTGATTAGTGTATTTGCAAAAACTTTTGTATAAGAGAGTGCGTTTGATTTTGACTTTGATTGTTTGCCAGTTGCGATGTTAAACGTTGAAACGCCATGATATTTATCGCTTGACTCTTCTGCGGGTTTATAGCCTTTGCCTTTTTGTGTAATCGCATGAATTAATATTGGTCCATTATGATTAGAGTTTTTAACATTCTCCAATATAGTGACTAAATTGTTTACATCGTGCCCGTTGATTGGACCTATATAATAAAACCCTAGTTCATTGAAAAGTGTTCCGCCAGTTACAACGTTTCTTAACATGTCTTCTGCTTTTCCGGCTGTCTTTAAAAATCTTTTTGAAAAAGCTGAAAGTATTAACTTGAAAGCTTCTCTTAAACTAAAATAAATTTTTCCTGATAAAAGCCTAGCCAAATACTTGCTCATAGCTCCGACTGAACGAGCTATTGACATATCATTATCATTTAATATTACGATCAGTTTTGATTTCATTGCTCCAGCATTATTCATCGCTTCATAAGCCATGCCTGCGCTCATAGCTCCATCGCCAATTACCGCTACAACACTGTTATTATCATTGGATAATTTTTTGGCAGTTGCTATACCCAACGCTGATGAAATTGAAGTTGAACTATGCCCTGCTCCAAAGGAATCGTATTCACTCTCTGCTCTTTTTGTAAAACCTGATAAACCCCCTCCTTTTCGAAGAGTTCTAATTTTATCTTTCCTGCCTGTAATGATTTTGTGAGGATAACATTGGTGACTTACATCCCACACCAACTTATCTTTTGGAGTATTGAAAACATAGTGCAATGCTACAGTCAATTCTACCACTCCAAGGCTTGCTCCCAGATGGCCTCCGGTCTCTGATACGACATCAACTAATTCTGATCTTAACTCTTCAGATATTGTTTTGAGTTGATTTTTTTTAAGCAATTTTAAATCCGATGGATAATTAATTTTGTCTAGTAATTTTTCACTCATTATCAGTAAGTTCTTTCTAGTATAAAGTTTAATGTTTCGATAAGTTCGTTTGACTTTTTTCCATATTTTTTTAACCTATTTATTAACATTTTTTTTCTTCTAAAAGCAAATTCTAATGTTTTATTATG
>Ga0208128_1000884_pt1 | contig 11650 bp, 3 predicted proteins | sample ETNtaG_35_FD_185758 | JGI IMG/M metagenome (GOLD analysis project Ga0208128, IMG submission 185758) | Marine microbial and viral communities from oxygen minimum zone, Eastern Pacific Ocean - ETNP201306PF51B (SPAdes) (version 2) | ecosystem: Environmental > Aquatic > Marine > Oceanic ... | reverse complement strand
TCGATCTCACGGGAGCGGCCTTCTCGAAGGGCATTTCCTTCGCCTTTCCCGCGGGATTGATTCTAGTCCCGGGAGCGCGGATTCTAGTGGTGGCCGATCAGGCTGTGTTCGAGAGTCTTTATGGGACGAATCCCCGCATCGCGGGAGAGTTTCCGGGCGATGACAGGCTCCAGAACGGTGGCGAACGAATCGAATTGATTGGCGCAGACGCTGAACTCATCCGCAGTTTCCGCTTCAATGATCGCACGCCCTGGCCCAAGCCGGCTGATGGGGGCGGGTTCAGTCTTGTCCTGATCGACCCCGGATCGAATCCCGATCACGATGATCCCGCCCATTGGCGTCGCAGTGGTCAGGTGGGCGGGGCGCCCGGCAGGGAGAAGCGGGTGCAGTTTGTGGGCGATCCGAACGCGGACGGTGACCGCGATGGACGTAGTGCCTTGTTGGAATATTATTTTGGGATCTCGGATGAGAATGCCCTGGATGCGGTCCAGGGTCTGCAGGTGGCGGTGGATGCGAGTGGTGAGCTGGCGATCTCCTTTCCCCACAATGCGGATACCGAGGATGCGGTCGGGGTAGTCGAGTTTTCAGGTGATCTTGTGCAATGGGTTGCGACCACTGACCTGGTGGGGCCTGAGGTCAGCGCAGAGGCGACGCCCGTGGAGACCTGGCACTTCACGGGGCAGTCGGAGCAAAAGCAGTTTGTCCGGCTGCGTGTCACGATCTCATCCGCGGACTGAGAGGCGGCCCGGTCTTTAATCATTGGCGAGGGGTGATCTGCGACTGTATCGTTGAGCTCCGTTTCACCTGATGAACCTGCGCTTTCCAATTCTCGTCGTCGTCTTGGTGCTCGTGTCCGGTTGCTCCGGGAAGGACAAGGAGAAGGACCGGGAGAGGGAAGTCGAGAGCGGGTGGAACTGGGTGCAATCGGGTCTCCCGGCTGGGGCAATCGAATCGCAACCGCTCGAACGATCGATTCCGGCGGCAGTCGTGGAGGAGGCGTTGTTTGAAAAACTCAACGCCGGGGTGACGGGGATTGACTTTGTCCATCTCTGGGCCCCGGACAGCCCGCACGAGGAGTTGTTGCAGAAGACGGGGTTTACGGGGGGCGGGGTGGCCTTGGGCGATTACGACGGGGATGGCTTGTGCGACATTTACCTCACCCGTCCCCATGGCGGCGGCCGCCTCTACCGGAACCTCGGCGGCTTCAAGTTTGCGGATGTCACGGTGCCGGCCGGGCTCAGGGGCCACGAATCGTGGTGCACCGGGGCGAGCTTTGCGGACCTGAACAATGACGGAATGCTCGACCTCTACGTCTGTGCCTACGCCTCGGAGAATCGGCTCTACCTCAACCGGGGCGACGGAACATTTGTGGAGCGGGCAAAGGCTTGCGGCCTAAGCTTCATTGGCGCGAACGTCAAAATGGCGTTTGCCGACTATGACCTCGACGGCGACCTGGACGCCTATCTGGTCACCAACCGGCGTGAACCGATCGGCAACCCCAAGGTTGAGTACGAGGGAGGTCCCGGAACCTACACCGTGAAGGAACCATACCGCGAACTGGTCAGCGTCATCAACCTGCCCGGGGGCGAGCAGAAGTTCACCAAGGCCGGGCAGTTCGATCACCTCTTCAAGAACCTCCTCGTGGAAACGGGAAGGCTGAACTTTGTGGATGTAAGCAAGAACGCCGGCATCGAGGGACCAGACCACGGACTGGACGTGACGTGGTGGGACTACGACGCGGATGGATACCCCGATCTTTACGTCTCGAACGACTTCACCGACCCGGACAAGTTCTACCGCAATCGCGGGGACGGGACCTTCGAGAACATCCTTGCCACTGCGCTGCCTCACACCCCCTGGTTCACGATGGGCTCCGCAACGGGAGACCTGAACAACGACGGCCGTCTCGACCTGGTGGCGGCCGACATGTCCGCGACGACCCATTACCGGGAGAAGATTTCAATGGGTGCGATGGAGGCCGTGGCGTGGTTCCTCGACACCGCCGAACCCCGCCAGTACATGCGCAATGCCGTCTACCTGAACACGGGGACCGAGCACTTCATGGAGGTCGCCCATCTCACCGGCCTGGCGAGTTCGGACTGGACTTGGTCGATGAAGATCGCGGATCTCGACGAAGATGGCTTCGAAGACGTCTTCGCGACCAACGGCTTCCCCTTTGATTACCTCAACAGCGATTTCGCGGCCCAGCTTGCCAAGAGCGGCCGCGCCACCGATCCGAGCGCCTGGCGCAAGGCCCCGCGCCTCCCGGAGAAGAACCTCGCATTTCGAAATGATGGCGACTACGGATTTCACAAACAAGGCCCCGCCTGGGGAATCGACGAACTCGCGATCAGTTTCGGTGCAGGGTTGGGCGACCTCGACGGTGATGGGGACCTCGATCTTGTCGTCAACAACTTCTCCTCGGCGCCGAGCCTTTACCGCAATCGCTCCGCGCGCCATCATCGGATCAGGATCCGCCTGCAGGGAACCCGCAGTAACCGCTCGGGCTTCGGCGCCCTGGTGCGAGTGACGACCGACTCAGGCCAACATGTGCGCTTCTTCAATGGCGGAGGCGGCTTCATGTCCTCTGATGAACCAGGAATCTGTTCCATCGGGCTCGGGAACGAGGACCGGATTACCAGCCTGAGGGTGCACTGGCCGAGCGGCCTGATCCAGGAGTTCGGGAACCTCGCGGCCGATCGTCTTTACACTATCGCCGAACCGACCGCCGAACCGACCGCCGAACCGACCGCCGAACCGACCGCCGAACCGACCGCCGAGGCGCCGGCCCCGACTCCTCCTCTCTTTGAGAAATCCGAGATGCTCGCGGCCGCGCGTCACGTCGAACGTCCATTCGACGACTTCGCCCTGCAACCACTGCTTCCGAACAAACTCTCGCAGTTCGGTCCGGCCATGGCGTGGGGCGATATCGATGGTGACGGCGACAAGGATCTCTTCCTGGGAGGCGCCGCCGGGCAAGAGGGACAGATTTTCCTGTGCGCGGAGCCGGGGAAGTTCGTCAAACTCGAGGGCAGGACCTGGTTCGCCCCGGACCGCGAGTGCGAGGACATGGGATGCGCGTTCTTCGACGCCGATGGCGACGGCGACCTCGATTTGTATGTGGCAAGCGGGGGCGTGGAAGCTCCGGTGGGCGATGCCAGTTACCTCGATCGCCTCTATCTCAACCAAGGCGCGGACGGGTCACCGCGTTTTGTGAAGGCTGGAGGGGCGGTTCCCGACCTGCGTGAGAGCTCCGGGCCGGTTGCGGTTGTCGATTTTGATCGCGATGGCGATCCCGACCTGTTCGTCGGTGGACGGCTGGTGCCCGGGGCCTATCCGGCTTCCCCCATGAGCCGCCTGCTGAAGAACGAGGGCGGGAACTTTACCGTAACTGGCGGGCCGCTTGCGATTGGCATGGTGACCGATGCTCTCTGGGCGGATGTCAATGGTGATCGCTGGCCCGATCTGTTGGTGACCACCGAATACGGACCGGTGCGCTCCTTCCTGAACCAGGAAGGCGAACTCATTGAACACACCACGGATTCGGGGCTGGCTCAGTTGTTAGGTTGGTGGAACGGGATCGCGGGAGCGGATATCGACGGGGACGGCGATATCGACTTCGCGGTCACCAACTTCGGTCAAAACACCAAGTATCACCCGTCTGTCGAGAATCCGCAGGTGATTTACCATGGGGACCTCGCGGCATCGGGGAGAAAGAATATTGTGGAGGCAAAGCCGGGGGAGGGAGGCGGACTGCGCCCGGTGCGGGGCAAAAGCTGTTCGACCCAGGCAATGCCACATCTCCGGGAGAAATTCCCGACCTTCCATCAATATGCAAGTGCGAAGCTGGAGGAGATCTATACTGAAGCCATTCTTGCGGATTGCCTGCGCTTGGAGGTGAACACCCTTGAGAGCGGCATCCTCATCAATGATGGCATGGGGACGTTCGCCTTCCGCCCGCTCCCGCGACTCGCCCAAGCTTCCCCGGGATTCGGCGTCGCGTTTCTGGATGCCGACGCCGATGTGCACCCGGACCTGATCATCGCGCAGAATTTCTTTGGTCCGCAGCGTGAGACCGGCCGCATGGACGGCGGCCTGAGCCTCCTGCTGAAGGGCGACGGCACGGGAGGATTTCTCCCGATCCTGCCCGCTCAGAGCGGTATCATAATCCCTGGAGACGCTACGGCGGTGGAGATTATCAACCTCAATGGAGATTCCCGGCACGACATCGTGGTCGCCACCAATTCTGGTGCAGTGCAGGTTTTCTTGCAGGCTTCCAATTAGGCCCTGATTTCTCCCTCCGAGCCGGGCCTGAAAATTTATTACGATTCCCGCAGATTTTGATTTTAACTCCCAGAGAATACCCCTAGAAAAGCGGGCGCGGAGATTCAAATTAACACCCGAAAATGAGGAAGCCCTTAACATTACTAGCAGCGATTCTTGCGTCGGCTGCGATGTCCCATGGTAGTCATGTCTTAATTTCGCCGGTCTCGGCGACATCGACCACCACGGGTGACCTCTGGCCGGTATCAAACCTCGTGCAAGGACCTGGCGTGGGTTTCGACGCCGCCGACCCTCACAATCAGATTGGTAGCGGTGGAGGCAGCCGTTGGGTCACGGCAGCGCCTGGTGGTTTTCCCTCCGACTTCATTGTAGCGGCGGGGGAGCCCGTTCTGACATTTGATCTGGGCAGCGATACGCCCATCAACGCGATTCACACCTGGGGCTACTCCGTCAGCAATGCCAACGGGGTGCAGGACTTCAGTTTACGCTTTGCCACGGATGCCGACGGAACCGGTGGATTCGGAACTTCGATCCCTTCGAATCCCATGCTCTCGATGCTCATCGATGATGCCTCCATGCAGACCAATGGATTCGGAGCGGTGACTGCGCGTTACGTCGAGATGACGGTGCATTCGACCTACTATTCCAACGGCGGGCAGGGCCCACCAGCGGGTGGGGATCGCGTCGGTCTCGGGGAGGTTGCCTTCAGCGTTCCGGAGCCATCCTCCGTGCTCCTTGGATTCCTCGGGCTTGCCGGTCTCGCCTTCCGTCGCCGCCGCTAGTCGGGCGACTGCGATCAACGATTTTTCGACAGCGCCCTTTCCGGTCGACAACGCCGGGAAGGGCGTTTTACGTTTCTTCCAAATCACTCTCCCTACCAACCATGAGATCCTTCCAAATTTATCGAGGCCGGCAGTTGGTCCTGGCGGCAAGTAGCCTGTTCTTCGGCGCCGTTGGTCTGCAGGCCGCCAACTTCCACCCCATCGATGCAATCGGTTCCAACATGACCGACGGAAACCCCGGTGGAAATCCGATCAGCAACATCATTCAGGGGCCCGGCATCGGCTTCGGCGCTGCTGAACCCCACGCTGGTGCTGGTCCGAGCAGTACCTGGTATACCGATGCTCCCGGCGGCTTTCCCTCTGACTATGTCGCCGTGCATGCCGGGCCAGAATACCTCTGGTTCGATCTTGGGTCGGACGTTACGGTGGCCGAGATCAGCTACTGGGGCTACTCCACCACCAATGCCAATGGGGTGAAGGGCTTCAACGTGAGTTTCGCCACTGAGGCCGAGGGTGGCGCCGCCGGGCTCGGAGACGAATCCTACGGTATGTCGGTTACGGCCAATCCATCTTTCGAAGCGACCATTGACACTGCGCCTCGCCAGAGCTTTGGCTTCAATCCGGTGACGGCTCGCTACGTGCGCGTGGAGGTGACTTCCACGCACATCACCAATGGCGGGAATGGTCCGCCGGCGGGTGGCGACCGTGTGGGCGTTGGTGAGATCGCCTTTGAGGAGGCGCTCATCTCGCCTGATCCGCAAATCTCGATCGAGTCGGAGATCGTTCTTTCTCTGACCACCATGGTGGACGTCTTCGACATCCCGGTAGCCAATGTTGGGAATTCGGAACTACTGATCAGTTCGGCCAATTTGATAGGTCCCAATGCGGACGCCTTTCGAGTGCCCTCTTTCCCGCCTGGCCTCGGGCCTCTCTCCGATGATATTATTGAAGTGCAATTCAATCCTGCTGGATTGGTGGGGCCGGTTTCCGCAACGCTGCAGATCTCCAGCAATGATCCGGATGACGCCGTCCGGGAGGTGCTCCTGACCGGAACGGTCCCTCCCACCGAGCAGGACATAGTGGTTCCGGGATCGATTGATCGGGGCAGGATTACGTCTCTCGATATCTTTGATCTCACCATCATGAATGGCGGAGGATCGGATCTCACCATCAGCGGGGTCAGCTTCACGGGACCGAACGCGGCAGCATTCAGCGTGATCAATCCACCCGTGTCGATTCCGATGCTCAGTGACGAACTCTTTCAGATCGAGATCGATCCCGCAGGATTGGACGGACCGATTTCAGCCACGTTCCAAATTGAGAGCAACGATCCCGACACGCCTACGGCGGAGGTTCTGATCAGTGCTGAAGCTCTTGGTGATGCGGATCAGTTCTATCCGATTGCGAGCGTGCAATCCTCAACCTCCGGCAACGATCTCTGGCCGGCCTCCAACCTGGTCCAGGGGCCCGGGGTGGGATTTTCTGACGTGCAACCGCACGAGAAGACGGCAGGTGGTGCCGGAGGGATGTGGGTGACCGCGGCCTGCGGTTTTCCCTGCGACTACATCGAGACGACGGGTCTGCCGATCCTCACCTTTGATTTGGGCGAAAACGTTCCGCTCTGTGAGATCAGCATCTGGGGATACTCGGCCACGAACTCGAACGGATTGAGCGAGTTCAGCCTGCGCTTCGCCTCAGAGGCGGATGGACCGAACGGATTCGGGACGAACATCGATTTCAATCCCAGCTACGGAGGAATCGATTCCGGAGCGCTACCCAATGAAGACGACATTTCGCGCTTCAGCTTCCTCCTTGGCCAGGAGATCACTGCGCGCTATGTTGAGCTGACCTGTCTGGACAATCACTTCATATTCCCGGGCAACGGGGCTGGTGGGGAGATTCCAGGAGGTGATCGCGTCGGGATCGGTGAAGTCGCCTTTGAGATTACGACCTGTGAAACGCCCACTTTTTTCTTCAATGTTGAGGATTCGGGCGACGACCTGATCCTCACCTGGGACAGTCAGGCAGGCTTCCTTTACAACATTCGGAGTGAGGCCGAACCAGCCGATGGTCCGCCCGCGAATTGGCCGATCTACGATGGACACATGGAGATTGCAGCGACTCCTCCGCGGAACACGCTCATTATTCCGCGTCCGGTTGATCCGCTCCGGCTCTTCGTGGCCGAATCGTTCCCGGTTCCGCCCGTGGAGGTCTTTGCTGACGATTTCGAGAGTGGCCCGGGCGATTGGGAAACCGGCTCTTCCGGCGCAGTCGGGACAGCCTGGGAACATGGACCGCCATCCCTGGGGGGGCCTCCGGCTGCCAATAGCCCGGTGAATTGTTTCGGAACGAATCTGTCCGCGCGCTACGAGATCGAAGCCAATGTCTGGTTGCGTTCGCCGGCAATTGACCTGACCGCGGCCACTGAGGCGACTCTGGACTACGCGCGCTTTATCGATATCGAAGCTGGGTTTGATTTTGGCTCGGTCTCGATTCTGGATGCGACCGACAACTCTCTCATCGCAGACATCGAGACGGATATCGATGGTCTCTTGACCGAATGGGAGAATTCCCGGCACCCCCTGCCGGCAGCGGCCATGGGCAGGATGATCAAGATCCAGTTCCGCCTTGAATCCGACAACTTCGTGGATCCCACCGAATATTTCGGATTCTACGTGGACGATGTGCAGGTGACTGCCCGCTAGATTGATCAGCGCGCCTGCTTCGCCTTGCAGGCGCGCGATTTTGCGGCGAGCGTGTCCAGATAATCCCCAACTTTGCATCCGTCTCCGGAGTGTTCTCGCTCTGGATGCGGTTGGCTTACTATCTTATGAATCGCCCCAATTTTATGAATGCGGCTGTTGCCGTGGTCCTCGGTGTCATCGCCGCTTCTCCCGCCAGAGCGGCCAACTTTCATCCGATCGACAGCGTCACAACTTCGTCCGCCGGCGACCTCTGGCCGGTTTCCAATCTGATCCAGGGACCGGGATCGGGATTCGCGAATGCTGAACCTCATGACCAGACGGGGAGTGGTTCGGGAGCTCTCTGGGTCACTGGTGCGCCTGGTGGTTTTCCGTCTGACTACCTCGCGGTGGCGGGTGCGCCTGTTCTGGTTCTCGATCTGGGGGACGATCTTCCCCTCACTGAAGTGAGCGTGTGGGGTTACTCCTCCACCAATGCCAACGGGGTGAGCGAGTTCAGTCTGCAGTTTGCAACGGACGCGGAGGGCACGGGGAGTTTCGGGTCTTCCATCACCTACAACCCGATCTTCAATCCGGTAATCGGCAACGTTACACGGCAGAGTTTTGCCTTTGGTCAATCCGTGACGGCCCGCTACGTTGAGTTTACCTGCGCGGACAACTTTTACTCGAACGGGGGTGACGGACCACCACCGGGAGGTGATCGCGTCGGGTTGGGAGAAATCGCCTTTGAAATTGGCGCCCCCACCACCGATCCGCTCATCGATCTGCCTGCCAATGTCGGCCTGGATCTCGATGGCTCGGTGCAGGCCTTCGATATTCCGATCGGCAACCTCGGAGCGACCCAGACCCTCACCATCAACGGGATCTCGTTCACGGGAGTCCACGCGGGGGCCTTCTCCGAGTTGTCGGCCCCCGCATCCCTGGCACCGGGAGGCAATGGCATCATCCAGATCAGCTTCAATCCAACCGGCCTCTCCGGAACGATCTCAGCCGGCCTGCAGGTGCAGAGCACTGATCCGGACACGCCCACTGCGGTTGTGGGCTTGAGCGGGTTCCTCCACGATCCGAAACTGGTGGTAGCGGGCAGTTATGACCTGGGACAGTTCCCCGCCGGGGGGGGAGTTCAGAACGGGGCGTTGCCCATTTCAAACGGGGGCGGAGGACAGACCTTGACGATCTCCAACACCTCCATCGGCGGTGCGGACGCCAATCACTTCACGGTCACCGCTGCTCCCGCCAATCTCCTGCCCTTTGCGACCGGATTGATCAGTTTGAGTTTCGATCCGCTCGGCGAGGAGGGTGAATTCGACGCCCAACTCACCATCACCTCGAATGATGCGAGCGATTCCACCGCGGTCGTGAATCTCACCGCCCGGGTGGGTGCTGTGATCCCGGACTCCGGAGTGCGCATCAACGAGTTCATGGCCAGCAATGGACTTGCCCTGGACGATGGCGACGGCAACTCCTCGGACTGGATTGAAATCTACAATGCCGGTCCCGGAGTCGCCGATCTCACCGGGTGGTACCTGACCGATGAGGGGGACAATTTGGAGAAGTGGCGGTTCCCTGCCGCCACCACCATCCCTGCGAACGGCTATCTGCTCGTCTTCGCATCGGGTCAGAACAGCGATAATCATGTCGACGCCGGCGGCTTTCTTCACACCAACTTTCGCCTGGGCACGGGTGGAGAGTACCTCGCGCTGGTCAAGGACAACGGAGTGACCGTGGTGAGCGAATTCGCCCCCACCTTTCCTCCGCAGTTCAACGATGTCTCCTACGGGACGTTCCAGAGTGGGGGATCAGTCAGCAACCTGATCGGCAATTCCGATGCCGAGGTCTTCATCCCCGGCGACGGATCGCTCGGCAACACCTGGCACTTCGACTCCTTCACTCCCGGCGGAGACTGGATTTCCGGAACGGGGCAGGGCGTGGGATACGATACCGGGCAGGACTACGACCAGTACATCACGACCGATGTGGAGAGCGAGATGCGGACGCAGGGGACCTCGGCTTTTATCCGCTTTCCGTTCACGATGGCGAACGCTTCGGCGGCGACAGCCTTGACTCTAGCCTTTCGCTACGACGACGGATTCGTGGCCTATCTCAACGGGAGAGAGATTGCCAGCCGCAACGCACCGGACCTGCCCGTTTGGGACGACACTGCCGAGGGCAACGTGAACGAGAGTGCCAACTCGGAGATCATCGATGTCTCCGCCTTCCTCGGCGATTTGCAGAATGGCGATAACGTATTTGCGGTTCACGGGTTGAATCGCTCCTCGGGGAGCTCGGATTTTCTGGTTGAGGTTTCGCTCGAAGCCAGCGCCTCGGGTGGTGGCCCATTGTCCTTCGGCTACCTCAGTTCCCCGACGCCGGGGCTTCCCAACGCGGAGTCCACCACTCCCGGACCCGTGATTCAGAATGTCTCTCATCTTCCTGCGCAGCAGCCGACCTCGCTGCAGAATATCGTGGTGACCGCCGAGGTGGCGCCCCGGCTCGCTGCGATCACGACGGTCAATCTGGTGTATCGGGTCGACTTCGGCGCGGAGGTTGCCATTCCGATGACAGTCGACGCGGGCAGCCATACCGCCTCCATCCCCTCGTCGGTCTACCGATCGGGAGATATGGTGCGCTGGTATGTGAGCGCTTCTGATGGGAATGGAAATGTCGGGCGCGCGCCCGTCTTTCTCGATCGCACGGGCAACAACCAATCGCCGGAGTATTTCGGCACGGTGATCCTGGATGTCCGACTCTCCTCGCCGTTACCCATCTTCCAGTGGTTCGCGCAAAGCGAGTCAGCCGCCAACACGCGCAGTGGGACGAGAGCCTCGGTCTACTTCGGCGAGAGATTCTATGATAATATATTTGTCCGGAAACGTGGTGGCGCAACTAACGGGAGTTCCCAGAAGTTCAACTTCAACAAGGGGGACGGCCTCTACATCAACAGCGATATGCCCTCGGTGGGCGAGATCAACATGAACGCGCGGGGATCCGACAGCACCTACGTGCGGCAGACTCTGGCCTTCGAGGCCTACCAGGCGGCCGGGAACGCGGGTTGCAATTCGGCTCTTTGGTACATGCGGTTGAACGGAATCTTCGATCGTGTCGGCGTTTTCATCGAACAGGTGGATGAAGATTTTCTCGACCGCAACGGGTATGATCCAGCCAGCGATCTCTACAAGTTCGTCCAGCGGAGCAACTTGAACCCGGTATTCTTCGATACCATCACCGGGATCGAGAAGAAGACCGGTGACCAGAGCGATTTGACGACCGTGCAGAATCTGGTGGCAGGCCTCAATCGGAGAACCAGCACTGCGCGCCGCCGTTACGTCATCGACAACCTGGACCTTCCCCAGATCGTGAACTATCTCGCCGTGCGCTCGATCACCCAGGATGCCGACGATGTCCGCAAGAACTTTTACGGCTACGTCGACAACCGGGGCGATCAGCGCTGGCGGATCTTCCCGTGGGACAAGGACTGGACCTTCGGCGTGACTGGAGACGGTGGCACGCACCTGCCGCATCCCTTTTTCGGGGACCAGGAACATGCCAAGCAGAATGCGAATCAGTGGAACGTGCTCTACGATGTTCTCTTCGAGGAAACCACCACCCAGCGCCTCTACCTGCGCCGCTTGCGCACGGTGATGGACGAGGTGCTGCAGTCGTCCTCCACTCCGCGGGCGCGGCGCTACTTCGAGAACCGTGCAGAGGAGATCATTGCCCCGGCCAGTCCGCCGCTGAGCTCCAGCATCTCATCGATCAACAACTACCTGAACAGTCGGCGCAACGTGCTCTTCAATAATTACCCCAGCCTGATTCCGGATTCGCAGGTGGCGAATCCCGACCTCCGCATCAGCGCCGCGGAACATGATCCGGTTTCTGCCA
>Ga0208128_1000880_pt1 | contig 11691 bp, 10 predicted proteins | sample ETNtaG_35_FD_185758 | JGI IMG/M metagenome (GOLD analysis project Ga0208128, IMG submission 185758) | Marine microbial and viral communities from oxygen minimum zone, Eastern Pacific Ocean - ETNP201306PF51B (SPAdes) (version 2) | ecosystem: Environmental > Aquatic > Marine > Oceanic ... | reverse complement strand
GGTTGAAACAAGACACCAACTGCCTGTAACTTATCAGGCTGATGTGGGTCATCGGTTGGAAGAGATAGACCACCATCAAAGAGGACGTATAGGGTGGCTTAATTGATCCAGCCAAAGATAAAGAACCGAGGTGCGTCTTTCGTAAAAATCATGGAATACGTTATTGAGGTTGAACCGTGGTCGGAATACTTATGGGAATCTGAGGCTTGGGAGCGCCATGAATAACTCAAGAGCGACAAATTCATTGGCACACTAATACATGCTCAACGGGCAATAAAAGAGCAGTAAAGATTGCTGCGAATTTTAATTTTTGCCAAAACTCTGGACTCTTAGAGAGAACACTGATGTCGAGGAGGCTAATAGCATGCGAGTTTCATCTCTCAATTCTGCCGCAACGCATATTCGGTCGGTTATGAGACTTTTATTTTCAATCCTTGTTTTGCTCTCTGCTGGTAAACTGCCGGACACGCATTAGAGAAAGATCTCGTCCTGTACTTCCCTTTGACGAGGATAAAGAGAATATCGCTCATGATATCTCCGTAAATGAGAATCACAGCGATATCAACAAAACCAAATAGGTAAAAGGAAAATATGATTCCGCTTCAGAATTCAGTGGAGCAGGTGATAGTTATGTTTGCGTCAAGAAGAGGAGTAGTCTCATTCCACGTAATCAAGTGACTTTGGAAGCGTGGGTTTTTCCCACAACAATCGGGGGCAATAAAAAACATCATTAGCAATACCGAAGGTTCCGGGCATACCATGTGCTTTGAAGGCGCACAACTGAAAGCTTACATTCACATCGCAGGTGCCTATGCAACTCCCGTTGGTGGGGCGAATATCAAACCCAACGAATGGTATCATACTGCGGCGACGTTCAACGGCTAGGTGGCGCAGGCCTATCTGAGCAGAGAGATTGTTGGCGAAGTCGATCGGAGAGGTGCGATTACTGAATCAACACAAGATATTTTTGTGGGAAGCGAAACCGATGGGAATCAGCCAAACCTCACATACATACTTTTGCGGAATTATCGATGAAGTTCTGATTCGGCACATTGCCCGCACGCCCGATGAGGTTAAAGAGGGAATTGAAGAAACTTGTTCTTCCGGTAAATCCCAAAGGCGGCCTCGCGACGTCTTGGGGTAAGATCAAGCAAAGCTCATAACTTTTGACTGCTGGAGTATAACAACGAATAAAAGGATTAAGCGAATTCGGTACGTCGGTTTAGAAACTGCTTATATTTATTGTGTTTCTTCCTTAAGTGAGTAGTTGCGGAGTTGTACCCAAACTATCTACAGGGATATCAGCCACCACACCGATTTACTGAGCCCAGAGTGAGATACAGGTCGCTGAGATTTCAGGACTGGGGAAAGAGTAGGTGATGCCGCTGATATTTCCTCAGAGGTTTGTTCCATCAAATCTATTGCGATTATATTTGTAACAGGATTACCATTCTGGCCAACTCAAAGCTCTATCGTCGTGCGTGGTAGGGATAGTATTTCGCCACTCAATTCTCGCCCTAACCCAGGTCTTTGCGGCAAAGGTAGATGCCCTTCTGACCAGCTAATGGGCTCATCCAAATAGGTGTTCCAGGTTGGGTAGTGATAGGTGGTAAATTCAAGGTGGCGCGTATTGGGAATGACTGCCATCAGATGCGTCAGAGCTAAACAACTGAGCGGTCCGTAGTTATGCGGTGCGACGGGGACGTAGTGTACCTGGGCATAAGAAGCGATCTTTCGTACCTCGGAGATACCGCCAGTCCAAGCCAGATCGGGGTTGAGGACATCGGCGGCCTTGAGTTCCAGAATTTGGCGGAACCCCCAGCGCGAGAAGATGCGCTCGCCAGCGGCAATAGGGACACCTGCACTATCGCGGACTTCACGCAGGGCGGCAACGTTATGTGGTTGAATGGGTTCTTCCATGAAATAGGGGGTAAACTGCCGCACGGCCTGACCGATGCGGATGGCACTAGGCACATCGAAGGCGCAGTGTAGATCCAGGCCGACTTCCAAGTTATGGCCAACCGCCTGCCGGACCCACTCGAATCGACGGGTACCTGTCGCCAGGTCAGCCATGCTGAGATAACCGGCAGTATTACCGTAGAAGTCGCCAAAAAATCGAGCTGTTTTGCAAGCCTTCCAACCCTGGTCAACACACTGTTTCGACCAGTCCTGAACCGCCTGTTTTTCCATGGCCACCTCATCGTAGATACCACTGAAATAGATAGGAATACTGGGGTTTGTACAGCCACCCAGTAGTCGATAGAGGGGCCGATCCAGTACCTTACCTTGTAGATCCCACAAAGCGGTGTCAATGCCGCTCATGGCACGCAACTCCGCTCCCATCAGGCCATGGAAGGAGGCAAGCTTGTACATCCGGTCCCATAGCCTCTCGACATTTTCAGGGTTGCTACCCAGCAAGATCTGCCGTGCAAACTCGTGCACCACTTGCTCGGCCGGATCAGCGCGGTGGTAAGTTTCGCCCAGGCCGACGTGGCCACTGTCTGTATGCAGTAGGATCCAGCAATAGGCCCGGTCAGGTGAGCGAATGGTCTCAATTTTGCTAATTTTCATTACTTACTCCTGCTAATTTATTTACTCTGGACAATTGACGTTTCTCCTCGCCCAAGTGACAACCCATTACCGCAGTTATGAGAGTGGATTGAACAGACAGGTCAGGAAAACACCTCCACAAATGGATCGTAGCTCATCTCCGGATCCAGTGGATAGATGGGGCGCGGCACAACTTTATGGCCCAGACGCTTGATATTGGGACTGGCTGCTCCCGGCACATCAATGGTCATGTTTCTTTCTGCCCAGGCATCGTACTGATGATGGGGTGTATGTGGTAGTTTGATGACGACGACATCGAATTTTTTCGGATCTTGGCCCAGTCCCAGGTACATAGCGTAATCGCACAGCACCCCTGGCTTGGCCGAAACGACAATGGTGATGTTATCACTCCTCAGTACAGCCAGAGGACCACTGTTGCTGAGGGAACCATCTGAGGAAAAATAGCTGCCTGTCGATAGAATTTCGACCGTAACCTCCACCTCAATAGGGGTGAATCTAGGATCCCTGCTGCCACCCAGCCCAATCCTAGCTGTTTGGCCAATGCCGATATCCATCACTTTTCGAAGCGCGGGTTCGTCCCGGATCGGGAACAGAACGCGTCCCCTGTAGTCGCTATCTAAAAAACCTTTCAGGATGGCATTACTGGTACCGGGGGCACCAGAACTAGTAGCATCGGCAGCATCAGAAAAAATAACGGTCCCTTTAGCCTGCCTGGCCTTTTCGATGGCCTCTTCCACACTATACAAGACCGCCTGCATCCGCTGTCGCATGGACCAGAAGTCTCTACCCAGTGCCACGGCTTCCGTTTGGGCCAACTGCCGATTATTGTCAGTGACGATAACGATTCTGGATCCCTGTTCCGGTACATCGGTTGGTGGATGTCCCAGCATAATACCGGCCGCTAAAACATCTTCCCGCTCTTCAAGAGATTCGCAATGACGAATAAAGGTACCGTGAACACCAGTGGTTGTCTTCAACTCATCCCCACGTAACATCGTCGGTGTGTAGACACTGGCCATGACCGGTTGCGCCCCGTCGAGGATCCGAAGCAACATCCCGGCGGCCCGTTCTCCCAGTTGGTACCAGTCGATATGGGGGTAGGTGTGTAGAATTGCTACCCCATTGATGTTTTGCAACATGCGTCGGGTAAGCGTACCGTGCATATCCAGTGAGATGACGATCGGTACCTCAGGACCCAGGATTTGCCGGGCTTGTTCCAACAGGTACCCTTCCGGATCCATTTCGACTTCCGCTGCCATTGCCCCGTGCATGGAAAAATAGAGGGCATCGGCTCCGTCGCTATTCTGGTCTATAGATTCCAGGCACTCGCTAGCTATCCGCTCAAAACACTCCTGGGTGATGGTTCCGCCTGCTCCCATACCAGCGCCATAGGTGGGCACCGGTTCAATATCGGATCGCTGGGCAAAGCTATTTAAGACACCGTTGATATCTTGACGACCCGCTCTGAATAAATCCTGACCGAAATAGACGCTGAAATGTTGGTAAAGGGTAGGGTTAGGATGAAACGAATTAGTTTCCTGAAAGCAGTTGGCGACAATAATTTTCGGCATTCAATACTCCTGACTACAAAGAGAAAATAGCTGGCTAGCGCTTGACCGACTCGACTGCTAGAGGCAAGTGGGTAGAGGCGACCCATTTGCTGTTAAGCGATATCTGCTATAAACTATAAAGTTGAAACGTGTTCCGCTGGTTTAGCTCCCAATCAATAGACAGTAGATACAGTAATTAGGATAGTAATCCAAACAGGGCGCAGAATGATTCTCATCGGTCTCTTTTATCACCCACCAGAATGTCATACTTTACCCTCTAAGATCAAGGCGTTATGCTCAGGTTATACTGCTCCAAGCAGGTTGCATAACACAGCCTCGATCTCATCATAGCCATCGCCTACCAGATTTTAATGGGGCCTCTTGGCACGGTTTTGCATTTTTTTACAACCATTTGACGTTCAGGTTGCAAATTCACCCCGCTGCTTATAGTTGATACCCTCTGGCTGGACCTCTATTTTACCGTTCATTGCCTTCAGCAGAGGCTTGTTTTCCCTCTGGGCCCACAATCTCAGACCCGATTTCTTCCATTTTTACCTGACGTGCAACTGTATCTATTTCACCTCTATAGTGAGGATACTATCCGGATTAGATGACCGGTGAAAGCAGATGGCGATCAACCAAGACTGACAACCCTCGGAGACTCAGTCGAATAAGCGCAGTTGTCGTGGATTCTCCTGCCACCAACTGGATACTCCCACGCCCAATAACCTGACCCCTTTTTCTACCGCCGCTGTTTTTTGCACCAACCCCTGGCTGATTTGCCTGATCTGCTCCTCCTCTACCCAACCACCAGCCTAGCTTTGACTTCGCGTCTGGATCTGAAAGTTGGGATAACGCACCTTCAGCGTCACCTTTCGTCCTCTTAGTTTTTCTGTTCTTAGGACTTGGGCCACTTCAGTACTCAATTGGGCCAATTCCTGCTCGATTTGCGGCAGTGAAAACAGGTCCTGAGCAAAGGTGGTCTCCCGGCTAACCGACTTTCTGCCATCCGATGGATCTACCGTTCGATCATCTTGACCCCGAGCTAAATGGTATAAACGGACGCCCAGTTTACCCCATTGTCGATTCAACTCGGCGAGTGATAGTTGTCGCAGTTGACCGATGGTCTGGATCTGCATCTGTTGCAATTGTTCATAGGTTACCGGTCCTACGCCCCACATTTTATTGACCGGTAAATTCTCCAGAAACGCCTCTACCTGATACGGTTTGATGACGGTTAAGCCATCCGGCTTCTCCATGTCGGAAGCAACTTTAGCCAGGAACTTGTTACTGGCCACCCCAGCCGAAGCGGTCAATTGCAGTTGTTCTTTAATCTGTTGCTTAATGGCCATGGCCGTTTGAGTGGCTGTTGGAATGGACTGTAAGTTGTCAGTTACATCCAGATAACACTCGTCCAAGGCCAACGGTTCAACTAGCTGAGTGTACTGAAGGAAGATTTGACGAATCTGAGCTGACTGTTGTCGATAGACATCCATACGGGAGGGTAGGATAACCAGTTGAGGACAGAGGCGCAGGGCCGTTTTCATCGGCATGGCGCTGCGGATACCAAAGCGGCGGGCTTGATAACTGGCGGCCGCCACTACACCTCGAGATTCAGGACGGCCACCCACCACTACTGGCACTTCACGCAGTTGAGGGTTATCCCGCTGCTCGACCGAAGTATAGAAAGCGTCCAAGTCAATATGAATGATTTTACGCATGCCACTATCAATTCCACTGTCAATTGAAGATTGGCTATATCATATCACAAGTAGAGTTGGAGTGAAACTGAACCGGACCGTTGAACTGTAGATCACTTTGGTGTAAGATTAAGAGGCTGGCTTTAGAGGTTTGATCGCCTGTATAGGCTTGGCTTTGAAGGTCTTGAGTTGAGAAAGAGGTACTATTCGTTCCAGCCTTCGCCTTTGAGTCGTCTCGAAATGGAGTAAGCGTCTCTGATCGAGAGAACCATTTTCCGGTCAAAATCGATTGATGGTCTTTGATTTCAGTTTTAATGCTGTATGAGTTGCCAGGTTTATCAAAACATATTGCTGAAGCCTATTCGCAGTTTCCGCCTTCTAAACACCTAACACGATCGCTCGGAATGAGGAGAATATGATCACAACCCTAGGCCGAATCCTAGCAATCGCGCTTCTGGGACTGCCCACCTTTGTAGTCAGTGCTGGTGTGGACAGGCTGATCCGCCATCTTGAGTCTGTCTCTACCTCCGAATCACACGCTTACCGATTAAGAGACGATAAAAGGAGGCCTATGGATTGCCTCAAACTATTCCAAGCCGGTGACGATCAATATATGGGACTATATCACACACTCAGAAAAGGGGTTTTCTCCATTCATCTAGCACACTCGACGGACTTACTTCATTGGGCGCGTGTCAAATCATTAGACGCGCACGCATCGCAACCGACCATCTGGCAGTGCGATAACGGTGCATACTTCCTGGCCTACGAGAAAGACGCGCCAAATTCATGCTGGATTCGCCTGCGGTACTACGATGACCTCGCCAATCTTTGTGATGGTGACTTCAAAAGACAATTCGACATACCACGGACGCTTGCTCCAACAGCAGAAGGAACCCCTAGCTTTGAGTCCGTAAGGCTGACTGAGAATATGTTGGGCAAATCTGAAATCCGCATTCGGTTTCACTATTACAAGGACGCCCACGTGGATCGGCTGGCCAAGGGAACGTTGACTAACTTCGAATCGTGGCGAGCCGAATGCTCAGAGCAGATCAATGCCGAACTGGAAAAACGGGGATCGGCCGGTAATTTTGGTGACCGTGATAAATTCATGTGGAATGGAAAATCCTTCTACCTTCAGGAGGTCCAACACAGGCGAGGGGATTGGAGTTCTTGGCGTGTATTCCTTTGCGATGACAGGGGAATGCCGATAAAGAGGTTGTCTATTAATACTCATTCCGAATCAACCGCCTTTGCCAATCCAACCGCCACATGGGTTACTGATTCGATGGGACGTGGGAAACTGGTCGTTACGCTGTTTCTCCCTTCTGAGGGCAATTCTCCCAAGGAAGCGGGAGAGTTGATCTATGTAATTGATCCATATAGAGAGATGAAGGATGGATATGACGAATCAGAAACAGAAGGTAACAGGTAGTCTAACCGAGGCAAGAGCTAACCATAACCATATTGGTGACAGGAAAACGGCGTGCTGGGATTGCTTCTGGTGACAGCAATGATGTCGACCGCAACTTCTGCCGACGGATACAAATTGGTCTGGACGGATGAATTTATCAGGGACGGAAAACCAGATCAGAACTATTGGACCTACGAACACGGATATCGAATCCCAACTATCAACAGCAGAGTAATAATTGGAAAGAAAACACCACATTTATTGAATACACATCTTTATCTCTCACAACCAGAGGTCTCTATAGTTGGAAATACGGTATTTTTGAAGTAAAAGCGAAGATCAAAACCCAAAATGGTCTCTGGCCCGCCATCTGGTTTCTCGGTGTAGAGGGCGAATGGAGTGAGATCGCCAAAAATTAGATAAGGAGCATATTCCCACATTTGACACCCCTTGATTTAGAATGTGGGCGCGAGATCGATCGCATTGAGAACACAACAAAGGGGAACAATCCAAGTATCAGGACACTTAGGACATGACACATGCAAATGATAGAGACGCCGTGGACGCCAACTGAATCGCAAATTGTCTATCGTATATAGCCAGATGAGCATGTTGCGCAACCGTGCATCGTGCGTCTGCTTGACGGCAGCCTTATTATACTGGTGCAGCAAACGGGTAGTGGACCAATTTTCATCCGGTCCACCGATGGTGGAAAAACCTGGTCTGAACCTTACCGCGGCATATTGCCGAACGAGGTTGGAAGAGTAAGTACCCTTGGTATTGGTCGTGACGGTCGGCTGATAACTGTACTGGAACAGGCCAGCGAGAATTTGGGAACGTCTGCTGTGAAGAAACATGCAGTGACGTTGCCTAATGGTCGAGAGTGTCTCACCTATAAGGGCTATCGTTACAACGGTACTCTGCGCTTGGCCTATAGTAGCAATCAGGGAGAGACCTGGACGGTGGGTAGTTCGGTTGACTCTTCACCAATGGTTGCGGCATGGGTGTGGGTTGGTGGACGAATACTGGAACTCAGTGACGGTACGCTGGTAGTTCCAGTGGCCGGCTATCTCTCCGATCAGGATATGGACGGCATCTGGCTGAGTACCGGGGTTATCTTGAGCGAAGACAATGGAACTACTTGGAATTTATCGGTTATCGGGCGTGGCAATTCTAGCGACTGGATAATTTTCAGCGAGCCAGCGGTGGCCGAACTGGAGGGTGATATGCTAGTAGCACTGATGCGTACCGAGGATCGGGTAACCAAACGCAACTCCGCTGATTCGCAAGGCAACAGACACGGTTTGCACCAAGCGAGAAGCGATGATGGCGGCAAGACTTGGTCTTCTCCCGTCAAGACACTAGAGGGAACACACTGTTCGTTAATCCAACTTCTCGATGGAGTACTGCTCTGCGGATGTCACCGACCTCCCCGTCTGGCTTTAAGCGCCGATGGTGGTGAAAATTGGTACGCCAACATGCTTTGGTCTACCGAAGATCCATCAGGAAACTGGGGTTGGTACACCTCGGTAGAGATGGTGGATGAGACCACTGCTGTAGCCGTCATCAAACAATATCCGGACAAAAACATCATCCGTATCTGCCATCTACATCGCCAGCCTGAAAAAGCCATTTAAAAAGAGGAGGGAGATTAATGTTGAATATACTCAACCCAACCACTAAGATCCTGGTAGTTCTTGCGCTCCTTGTTCTCACCAGCGGGTATTTCGGATCAGTTGCATTGGCGGAAGGGAACGAAGATTACCGTATATTTCTGCGATACGCTGACTCCACAGTGACAGAGGTGGCATGGGAACCTGCCGAGTCACGGATTATCTACAAGGGAAGACCCACCACCCATGAAGAACGGTAGCGTGTAATTCCATGCGTGGTACGTATGCCGGATGGAACCATCATTGTCTTGGTAGAACCGGGTGGTAACAAGCCCATTTTTATTCGCTCCACGGACGGTGTGAAAACCTGGTCTAAACCTTACCAGGGTTCATTGTTGGAGGGTGTTAAAACGGTAAGCACTCTTGGTGTGCGTCGCGACGGTTCTCTGATGGCAGTCTCTGAAAAGCCTATGCGATTGATCTACAGTAGCGATCAAGGCAAAACCTGGGAAATGGGCAGCGAAATTGATCACTCGCCCATGAATTCTGCCTGGGTGTGGACTGGCGGGCGGATATTGGAACTGGATGACGGGACGTTGGTGGTTCCGGTCGCCGGTTATCTCCAGGCTGGCTGGTTAAGTTCAGGTGTACTACTCAGTAGTGATGACGGGGCTAACTGGAGTTTTTCGGTCATCGGTTGCGGCAACCCCGGCAATATGATGATTTTCGGTGAACCCGCGGTAGCTAAGATGGAGGACGGAGGACTGGTGGCGTTAATGCGTACTGAGGATCGAGTGTCAGAGATAGTTCCCGGCGAACCTAGAGGTGAGAGAACCGGTTTGTGTCGAGCCAATAGTTGGGATGGCGGCAAGACCTGGTCCAGCCCGGTTGAGACCTTAACCGGATCGCACGGCTCGGTGGTTCAACTCCCTGGTGGAATCCTGCTCTGTGGATACCATCGCGCGCCTCGTTTAGCTCTGAGCAGCGATGGCGGTAGGAGTTGGTATGCCAACATGCTTTGGGTGACTGAAAAGCCCAGAACTGACTGGGGCTGGTATACCTCGGTAGAGGTAGTGGACCAAACCACCGCTTTGGCTTTGATCAAGGAGATGCAAACGCCCAATACCATTCAGGCTTGCCTGCTATACCGTCGTCCTTAGCAACCGCCCTGAGAGGTTGTGTCTGGGGCGTTTGTACACCTGAATGAGTTAGGCGGCCGGCTTTGCAACGGGTTGAATGGCCTTTTTTTCCGTAAAATCGTATCGGCACAGGCCGTCAACATCGGGGCCGTCTTCAGCATTCATCTGACCAGAGAAGCCCTGACGAACTACCGCGGTCTCGCACGTACAGACAAAGAGATGACACACCGACTCTTCCTCGCCCTGTTGGAGTGAGGTTATTTTCTCAGTCATGGATTGCCAATGAACGCAATCTCGCTACTAATGGAACTCATACACGTTGATGGTTTGATGGAAGCAGCGGCCAAAGCCGTCGGCTAAACAAGATCGAGGATGAGTGAATGCTCCATCATTCGTGACATTTAAGGGTTACTCGGGCTATCCCTCCTCAGATTCGAGCATCAGTTGACCTGGATCATCAAGCGAACGACTCCCATCCTGAGTTGTCCAAACCCTCTCCTGTCCTTGGCAGAAGAGTGATTATATTTGTAGGGGCCAAGCAAAAGAGATGAGGCCTCAAAGGTAGAAAAAGACAGTTTCGGCCTGGGTTGCAGGTAGGAGAAAATATCCGGTCTGCTTGGCCCAAAAGAATTGAAAACTAATTGAGATTCGGACCCCGCAGAGTGGTTGATTCTCAAAACGCCGGTCGCAGGCTAACATGCAGATTGGCGAGTGAAATAGCTAATAACCATTTGCTAGGCCCCTACGGTGTAGGCGGCGGCAACTGACCGTCGTCATTCGAAGCCTTAAATGGGAGGAGATCCGAAGGGCAGGAGAGGGTTCTTTAGTAGATCATGACTTCTGGAACACGACCACTTTCTGTAATCGGTGGATTAAGGGATCTAGGTGAAATCATCCCAAAGTTCCAATTGCGGTTGGCTTTGAGAATGTTCGTCCGCAGGCAAAACAACCTGGGCTCCATGCTTAACGGGATAAGACAATTGATGTTCATCTAGTCTGTCCAAGATCTGCTCTGATTGGATCCGCACCGACAACCACCTCTGTCTCCAAAATTCAGCCAGTTGGCGCGTCCGTAGTTTAGGTTTTGACATCGGCAAAAAGTACTTTGGTCGTTTTTGTTGTTCCAACAAGACTTGTTCCAAGTTTGAGGCTAAAGCCAATCCGTAGACCACCCGGCTGCTACCGTGCTTGAAGAAGTGTTCATTAAAACCCAACTTGTCCAACACAGTTCGCAATCTTCTTAATCGAGGACTGATACCTTCACCAAATATATAATTGACAACTGCCCCCACCTCCCGGCCTTCACCTGATTTACGAGTTTCTTCTATTTGATGTCTTCGAAACTTTTCGTAATCATGAATTGCTTTGGTCACAGTCGTACTTAAGTGGTAAGTGCCATATCCACTGGTTGTCCCCAATTTTTGGCAAACCAGGTGGTCGCCCTCTTTGCCCCCAACTAGATGGCAAGGTACCTCGATCCGATTATTGACTTGGATTATTTTGGTACAAACTGGTGGTGCATAGCAGTGTCAAACGACTGTCTTTTACCACTGCTTGGCAGAATTTACCGGACGCGATGAAACTTTCGGCTTCAGCATACTTTTTTCGGTAATAGGTTGCTACCTCTGGACTAAACATCAAGATAGAAACTAACTTGCCTCCCAATATGTGGTTATAAGGGGCGATAGAACCACATACAGTGAT
>Ga0208128_1000878_pt1 | contig 11701 bp, 10 predicted proteins | sample ETNtaG_35_FD_185758 | JGI IMG/M metagenome (GOLD analysis project Ga0208128, IMG submission 185758) | Marine microbial and viral communities from oxygen minimum zone, Eastern Pacific Ocean - ETNP201306PF51B (SPAdes) (version 2) | ecosystem: Environmental > Aquatic > Marine > Oceanic ... | reverse complement strand
GGTCTTAATACTGGAGGAATGGGCGCTATATCTCCAGTACCTTTTGCCGACAGGTTTTTTATTGAAAAAGTAGAATCTGAAATTATAAAACCCACCATTCATGGCTTAAAAGAAGAGGGAATCACATATCATGGGTTTATTTTTATTGGCCTTATTGTTAAAGGAAATGATGCAAAAGTAATAGAGTATAATGTGCGAATGGGCGACCCAGAAACAGAAGTAGTTATTCCTAGAATAAAATCTGATTTACTACATTTATTTCAAGGAATTGGAGATGACACTTTTAGTGAAAAAGATTTACATATAGATGAAGATACTGCCGCTACTGTGATGCTTGTTTCTGGTGGTTATCCTGAAAAATATGAAAAGGGGAAAGTGATTGCTGGTTTAGATGATGTGGAAGGAAGTATTGTTTTTCATGCAGGGACCAAACAAGAAGGATCTGCTGTTTTAACAAATGGAGGCAGAGTTTTAGCAGTTACTTCTTTTGGCAAAAACATAGAAGATGCACTTAGCAAATCATTCGTGAATGCGGAAAAAATTAACTTTGAAAGTAAATATTACCGAAAAGATATTGGCTTTGATTTAAGATGAGCTGTGCTCCTGTCCATCTTTTTTGTGCTTTATCATTTTTAAGGTCCATACAACCAAAAAAGTAAAGATTACTACTACATAAAAATAATTTATCTTGTTACCTATTGTAGGCATAAAATCAAAAATATAACCAAAAAAATTAGCTATGCCATAAAAAAAATTATTCATTATATAAATTTAAAATTCTTTGGCAAAAATAATTAATTATTAGAATCTAACTTAAATGTTCCTGAAAAATTTAAAAACGACAAGCCCCCTAACCATTGTGTTTTTTATGGTTTTTGCTATACTATTTTGGTGTTTGCCAATTTTTACAAATAGGCTTTCTGATATTTATCTCCACGCCTTTTTTTCGGCAACTACTGTTTTTATTTTAGGGCTATTTCTGCCTCTTTTGCAATCTGTTGGTTTGAATAATTTAATTTATGAAAAAGATGTGATAAAGAAAAATAGTTTGGTTTTGGCTCCGATTTTTTTATTACTTACTACTCCTTTTATTACCCAAGTAGACTCTTGGATAATTTCCTTTTTCTTGCTTTTTTATATCAATGCTTTATTTTCTTCCTACCAAAAGGATAGGCCATTTTCTGAAAGTTTTAATGCTAATTTTTTGCTAGGGACAATTGCTCTGTTCTACTCTGATATTTTATTATTGTTTCCTCTAATCATAGTTGCTTTTCTTGCCTTTCGCAATATGAGTTGGAGAAGCATTCTTATTTCATTAATTGGGCTTGCTCTCCCAATTCTATTTTATAAGATTTATACTTTTATATTTGGCTATTCCTTTGTATTTAATGTCCCCACATTTAAGCTTGTCTCCCTCTACGTTCCAATAATTAACACTTTATCCTATGCCGAAATTATTTGGTATACTGTTGTGATGATTATTCTTTTATTTTCCTTTCTCGAACTTGTATTGTGGATGTATAAAAAAAGTATTCGCTCCAGAAAGTCCTTTTTCATAATACTTGCTTATTTTATTTTACTTCTATTTATTAATATTGATGGCTCTTATTTTTTAGCCTTTACACCAATTAGCATAGTAGTGGCTAACTTTTTTGTGTATTCCAAACGAAAAAGATTAACAGAGATTTTGTTCTTACTTTTTTTATTAGCTTCCGCTTATTATCGAATTTCGATTTAATTATTTTATTTTTGCAATAAATTAAAAGCAATAAAAATGAAATTTGGAGTAGTTATTTTTCCTGGTTCTAATTGCGATATGGATATGATTTATGTGCTTGAAAGTATCCTCAAAAAAGAGGTGGTAAAACTTTGGCATAAGGACACTAATTTGCAAGAATGTGAGTTTATTATTTTGCCTGGAGGTTTCTCTTTTGGCGACTATTTACGCTCTGGTGCTATTGCAAAATTCTCTCCCATTATGAAAGAAATTATTGGCTTTGCTAATGCTGGAGGATTTGTAATGGGGATTTGTAATGGTTTCCAAATTTTGTGCGAAACAGGGCTTTTGCCAGGGGTGCTTTTGCATAATACCAATCATAAATTTATTTGTAAAAATGTACATTTAAAACCCTTTTCTGAAGACACAATACTTACCAATATGCTTAGCAAAAAAGCTATCAAAATTCCTATTGCGCATGGAGAAGGAAGGTATTTTGCTGATAAGAAAGTAATGGAAGATTTAGAAAATAATAACCAAATCCTTTTTAAATATTGTAATGAAAAAGGAGAAGTAACTGCAGATTCAAATCCTAATGGCTCAATTAAAAATATTGCGGGAGTTTGCAACAAAGATCGCAATGTTTTTGGTATGATGCCACATCCTGAACGAGCATCTGACATAGAACTTAAAAGCACTAATGGACGAAAATTGTTTGAAAGTATTTTGTCAAAAGTTATTGCTTAAATAAAAAATATTTATTACACTTTGATTCTCTTTTTGCTCCTTCTTATGCCCCTTAAAATAATCGACTTTTTTTGTAGTTTTTTTTCTATTGGCACAAAGCTAAATTTTTGTAGTAGTTGAAAAAATTGTTAAAAAAACTATTTCACTTAATATAAATACAACCCTATTCTTTCTTAAAATTGTATCAATCATTTTAATAGTAAAATATTATTTAGACAATTTAATAGTAAAAGGAGAAAATGACAGTAAAAACCAAAGCCACGGAGGAAGTATTTGCAAAAGATGTAAGTACAAAAACATACGCTTATGAAGATATATTAAAAAAGAGTATAAAATATTTTAATGGAGATGAATTAGCCGCCACAACATGGATAAACAAATATGCCATGACGGATGATGAAGGAGAATTTGTAGAACAATCTCCTGATGATATGCACCATAGAATGGCTAAAGAATTTGCGAGAATTGAAAATGATTATGCTTTGCGTTATGATTTAAATGGAGGAGCAAAATTCCTTTCTGAATACGGGCAAAAAAGAGGACCTCTAACAGAAGAAAAAATCTATAATTTATTTAAAGGATTCGGCTATATTATTCCGCAAGGAAGTGTAATGAGCTCTCTTGGCAATCATTATAAATTAGCTTCTTTATCTAATTGCATAGTGGTGCCTGAAATGCATGATTCTTATGGCGGAGTATTTTATACCGACCAACAATTAGCCCAACTTTTCAAAAGAAGATGTGGTGTTGGAGTAGATATTTCAAACCTACGGCCATCAGGGTCTAAAGTTTCTAATGCGGCAGGGAGCACTTCTGGGGCTGTCTCTTTTATGAACAGATTCTCAAACACAACTCGTGAGGTTGCGCAAAACGGTAGGCGTGGGGCTTTAATGCTTTCTATGGATATTGCACATCCAGATGTGGAAGATTTTATAATCATTAAACAAGATTTACAAAAAGTAACAGGTGCAAACATTTCTATTCGTCTTTCTGATGAGTTCATGAAAGCGGTAGATAATAACAAGCAATATACTCACCGTTGGCCAATCGATTCTGACAATCCTAAGTTTACCAAAACCATAAATGCGAAAGAGCTTTGGAATACAATAATTAAATGCGCCCATAATACAGCTGAACCTGGTTTAATATTTTGGGACAGACAACATTGGTATTCAACATCATCCGTTTATCCTGGATATGAAAATACTTCAACAAATCCTTGTTCTGAGATTGCAATGCAAGGAGGGGATAGTTGCAGATTAATAGCTATCAATCTTTTTAAGTTTGTTGAAAATCCTTTTACAAAAGATGCTAAATTTAATATGGATAATTTCTACAGAGCAACTTATGAAGGACAAAGATTAATGGATGATTTGGTTGATTTGGAAATAGAGGCAATTGGTAGAATCTTAAAAAAAGTAGAAGATGATGATGAGCCGGAAAACATAAAGGGCGTAGAAAAAGAAACTTGGGAACTTTTGCTAAAAACTGGAAAAGAAGGAAGGAGAACCGGTTTAGGATTTACGGCTCTTGCTGATATGGTTGCGGCATTGGGCATGGCAATTGATTCTGATAAGGCGATTGCAAAAGTAGAGGGGATAATGAAAGAAAAATGCAGAGCAGAATTTGATAGTTCCATAGATATGTCATTGGAAAGAGGAAGTTTTGTTGGCTTTGATGCAAAAATTGAAAAAACATCAGAATTTATACAAATGCTAGAAAAAGAATTGCCGGAAGTTTATAATAGAATGATGGAGCACGGTAGAAGAAATATTTCCATTAGTACGGTTGCGCCAACAGGGACTTTGAGTATGCTCGCCCAAACATCATCAGGGATTGAGCCCGTATTTATGATGCATTACAAAAGAAGAAGAAAGCTGAATGAGCAGGACAAAGAAGCAAAAGTAGACTTTATTGATGATACGGGAGATAAGTGGCAGGAATTTACTGTTTACCACCACAACCTAAAAAAATGGATGGAGATTACTGGGGAAACAGATATTACAAAAAGTCCTTACGCGGGTTCAACTGCACCTGAAATTGATTGGGATAAGAGAGTTGAAATGCAAGCGGTGGTACAAAAGTATGTAACCCATTCTATCAGTTCAACAATCAATTTGCCAAATGATGTATCACTTGAAAAAGTAAGTTCTATTTATATGGATTCTTGGAAGCTGGGCTTAAAAGGAATTACCGTTTACCGTGATGGTTCTCGATCTGGAGTTTTAGTAGCTGATGATGATAAAAAAGATGATGTTTTAGAAAACACAGAGTTTAAAGAAACCCGTGCACCATCACGACCAAAAAAATTAGATGCCAAAGTAGTTCGTTTCCAAAATAATAAAGAAAAATGGATTGCTGTTGTTGGACTAATGAATGGAAGACCTTACGAAATTTTTACAGGAAAAACAGAAGATGTTTTTGTAGTGCCCCAAGTAGTCGAATATGGATGGGTAATTAAAACAAAAAAGGAAGGTGGTAGAACACAATACGATTTTCAGTATGAAGATAAGGAAGGATATAAAATTACTATGGGTGGATTATCCCGTTCATTTGATAAAGAATTTTGGAATTATGCAAAACTGATTTCAGGTGTGTTACGACACGGCATGCCACTTCATTATGTAGTAGATTTGATTGGAAAAATGAATCTTTATGATGACAACATCAATACTTGGAAAAGCGGAGTAGTAAGAGCACTAAAAACATTTATTCCTGATGGCACTAAAGTAACAGACAATACTTGTGGAGAGTGTGGAGATGAAGGATTGGTGTATGAAGAAGGTTGCTTGAAATGTGTAAGTTGCGGCTATAGTAAATGCGGATAAGCAGGCGTTTATTCTGATAATTAAACCCGCCAAATTGGTGGGTTTTTTTGTATCTTGCTTTATGTCTATTTTGGAAAATACAAAATCAGTAGTAGAAGATTTTATCTCTTTATTTTATCCAGAATTATGTTTGATTTGTAATGAAAATCTGCTAAAAGAGGAAGAGTGTATTTGTATAGCATGTCTTCACCAAACCCAAAAAACAGATTGTTTTTTACAAGAGGAAAATGAGGTGAGTAAACGATTTTGGGGCAGAGTGAAGCTTGAAAATGCAGCTGCACTTTTTCAGTTTAAAAAGCAAGGTAATGCCCAAAAATTAATCCATCCATTAAAATATGAAGGAGGTAAAACAATTGGTGTTTTTCTGGGGAAACAGATAGCTTATGCCATAAGGGATAGTAAGTTTTTTGAAGGCATTGATCTTATTATCCCCATACCATTACATCCGAAAAAAGAAAAAATAAGAGGTTATAATCAAAGTAAGTATATTGTAAAAGGTATAAATAAAATTTTGAAATTAGAAGTGAGTTTCAAATCCTTAATTCGAATTGAAAATACCGATTCACAAACTAGAAAAAAACGATTTAGTCGTTGGGAAAATATGATGCATTCATTTGCCTTGAGACATCCCTTAAAAATCAAAAACAAACATATATTATTAGTGGATGATGTGGTAACAACCGGCTCTACAATGGAGGCATGTGCACAGAAACTATTAGAAGTAGAAGATGTTAAAGTTAGTATTGTTACTATTGCGGTGGTCTAATTTTTTTTGGTTAATGTTTATTCGTTTATTTGTAATATGAAATTATCCCTATCCATTTTTATCGTTTTACTACTAAGCAGTTGTGCAAATATGGTAGCGCCAACTGGTGGTGAAAAAGATATGGATGCCCCTGAGATTCTGAATATTATTGAATCTGTTGGAAAGGAAAGCGGTCAATTAGATAAAATTTATTTTTTATTTGATGAGCACATTGCGCTTAATCAGTGGGAAGAGCATTTTTATATTTCTCCACCAATAAAAAAACGCATAGTAAAAAAGATAGCAGGCAAATCGTTGGAGTTGCATGTTGAAGATACTTTGATGAGAAATACCACTTATTTGCTTTCTTTAGATAATTGTATAAAAGATATAAATGAGGGAAATGTAGTTGAAGATTTACAATTGCTCTTTTCTACTTCTGAAAACTTGGATTCCTTAAAATTTAGCGGGAAATTGAAAAATGCCTATACTTTAGAGGTGGTTGAAAATGCTTGGATTATGCTATTTGATAAAAGTATAAATGACTCTATCATTTTTAAGGGGGCGCCTAATTATATTGCAAAAACAGATAAAGATGGCAACTTCCATTTTCCAAATTTGAACGCTAATGCTTACAAAATTGTTGCTTTGACTAATTTTGATTTTATTTATAATGAGAAAGAATTAATTGCCTTTTCTAACAAATTGATTAATGCTAAAACAGACAGTTTTATTTCACTTTTGGCTTTCGATCCTATTGTAGAAATAGATTCTGTAATTGCCGACACTTTAAGCACTTTAACCGACAGCAGTAAAACAGATAGTCTGTTTGTGGAGAGCATCACCTTTGGAAAATTGGAAATTATAACTGCCACTAATTATCCTTGTGTTTTTCAGCTATTACAAAACGAAAAAGTAATTATCGAATTTGTTTTTACAGCAAAACCTTATGCTTTAAATGATATAATTCCCGGAAAATACCAATTAAAATATATTGCAGATAGCAATAAAGATGGAATTTGGAACACTGGAAATTGGGAAAGCAAAACACAGGCCGAAAAAGTAGAAAACTACCCAAATGAAATTACAATTCGCTCCAATTGGGATTTGGAATTGGAGTGGAATTTAGAGTAATTTAAAATCATCTCTATCTTGCAAGAAGTTCATTTGTCTTCTTTTTAGTTTCAAATCATCTAAACTGATTTCAATTTGCAAAACCTCTTCTCTATTTTCGGTTGCAGAAGATAACTCCTTACCAAAAACATCAAACACCTTGCTGTGTCCGTTAAAAGAAACGCCATTTCCATCTTTCCCTACTCTGTTTACTCCAATGGTATAACACTGATTTTCTATTGCTCGTGCCTTTAAAAGCGTATCCCAAGCATCAATTCTTTTTACAGGCCAATTGGCTAAATAAATTAAAATATCATAATCTACATTATTACGGCTAAAAACCGGGAAACGCAAATCGTAACAAATTAGTGGACAAATTTTCCATTCATCTACCTCAACAATCAGCCTTCCTGCTCCTTTTGCTATATGTCTTTCTTCTTTTAGTAAAGAAAATAAATGATGCTTATCATAAGTTTGAATTGAGCCCCCTTTATTTATCCAAACAAGGCGATTATAAATTTTTTCTCCTTCTTTAACCATTAAAGTTCCTGATATAGCACAGTTTTTTTGTTTGGAAATTTCCTTCATCCAATTAATGGTTTTTCCTTCCATTGTTTCAGCTAAGTGATTGGATTTAGGACAAAAGGAAGTATTAAACATCTCAGGAAGTAAAATGATATCTGTTTCTTTTATATCCGAAATTAATTCTTTAAAATGCGAAAGATTAGCATCTATATCTTCCCAAAAAATATTGGACTGAATAAGAGATAAACAGAGACTTTGTTTCATAAAACAAACTTACAGAAAAATTATGGAAATATATAAAGCGAAAAAGTCGGGGTAGCAGGATTCGAACCTATTTACTAATTTGTATAGGAAAATAAATTTTCTCTATTTCTTGAAAATCTTTCTAAATAAAATCATCAAAGGGTCAAAATATCTATCCACTACTCTCTCTTTAAGTGGAATAATCCCATCATCTGTAATTTGAATATCTTCAGGGCATACTTCCGTACAACACCTTGTAATATTGCACATCCCCGAGCCATGATCTTCCTTTATTGCTGGGATTCTATCAGCACCATCCATAGGATGCATCTCTAAACTAGCAAGACGAATCATAAATCTTGGTCCAACAAACTTATCTTGAGCTCCTTGGTCTCTAATAACATGGCAAACATTCTGGCACAAATAACACTCAAGACATTTTCTAAAGTGCTGTGTTCTTTCCACATCTACTTGCTGCATTACCAATCCCTTTTCTGTATTGTTTTTATTTTGAGATGGAGAAAATGGCTTTATTTTTTGATTTTGTTTATAATTCCAACTTACATCCGTTACAGTATCTTTAATAATTGGGAAAGATTTTAAAGGATTAATCAGAATAGTCTCATCCGGGCTATATTCATTCATCCTTGTCATACATGCCAATTTTGGTTTCCCATTAATTTCCACACTGCATGAACCGCACTTACCTGCTTTACAATTCCATCTGCAAGCCATATCATTTGCGTCATCTGCCTGAATTCTGTGCATTGCATCTAACACCACCATACCTTCCGTTACATCACAATTGTAATCCACTAACTCTCCTTTAGTGTTGTCTCCCCTGTATATTTTAAATTTACGATTTCCCATAATTATGACTTTCTTTCTGCTGCAACCTCCGATTCTAAATCTTCCAATTTTGCATTAGCAATTCTGAAAAGTTCTGCATTAGGTTCTTGTCGTTTTTCTTTTACCACTTGCATATTACCATCTTCCCCTTTTTTGCTGATGATGTTATATTGATACCACTCCTCACTTTCTGTAGTAAAGTCATTCCTTGTATGGGCTCCTCTACTTTCTGTTCTTAGATGAGCTGCTCTAGCTACCGCTTCCGCAGTAATTAATAAATTTCTCATCCCAAGCGCCTCATGCCATCCAGGATTAAACTGAGAAGAGCCATTTGCCTTTACATTTTTATGCTTTTCTTTTAGGATTTCAATATTTTTAATGCCTTCTTGTAATTCAGAATCTGTTCTTATAATACCCACATTGTTTTGCATGTTTTTTTGCAAGTCCTCATGCAAGAGATAAGGGTTTTCTCCTTCTTCTCTATTTAAGATACCTGTCGCATTTCGGATAATTTTTTTGGCATCCTCATCATTAAATTGAGGAACTGCACTTAGCTCCTTGGCATATTTAGAAGCTCCCATTCCAGCTAAATTTCCAAAAACTAATAAATCGGATAAGGAATTTCCTCCTAGTCGATTGGCTCCATGCATACCTGCCGCACATTCTCCACAAGCAAATAATCCGTCAATTGTAGACATAGCTGTGTCAGCTTCTACTCGGATTCCTCCCATAAAATAATGACATGTTGGACCAACTTCCATTGGCTCTTTTGTAATATCTAATTCAGCAAGTACTTTAAACTGATGATACATTGAAGGTAATTTCTTTTTGATATCTTCTGCATTTCTTTGAGTCGCAATATCCAAATAAGCTCCTCCATGTTTAGACCCTCTGCCAGCTTTTACCTCAGCATTAATCGCTCTAGCAACAACATCTCTTGTAAGGAGTTCTGGTGGTCTTCTTGCATCTTTATCCCCTGCTAACCATCTAGCAGCTTCTTCTTCTGTGTCAGCTGTTTCATTTTTGAATTTTTCTGGGATATAATCAAACATAAATCTTTTGCCTTCACTATTTTTCAAGATTCCACCTTCTCCTCTAACGCCCTCTGTTACTAATATTCCTCTTACAGATGGAGGCCATACCATCCCTGTTGGGTGAAATTGATTGAATTCTAAATCCATTAATTCAGCCCCAGCTTCATAAGCCATTGCATATCCGTCACCTGTATATTCCCAGCTATTTGAAGTAATCTCCCATGCCTTTCCGCCACCACCAGTAGCAAGAATTAATGATTTTGTTTTGAAAATAATAAATTCTCCTGTCTCACGATACATACAAACCACACCAGCTATTTTTCCATTTTCATCTTTTAAAATATCCAAAGCTGTGCATTCCATATGAATATCAATGCCTTTGTGTATTCCATAATCTTGAAGGGTTCTAATCATTTCTAGTCCCGTTCTGTCTCCAACATGAGCTAATCGGGGATACCTATGTCCTCCAAAATTTCTTTGATTGATTAATCCTTCTTTTGTTCTATCAAAAACTGCTCCCCATTGTTCTAATTCCCTTACTCTTTCTGGTGCATTTTTAGCATGTAATTCGGCCATTCTCCAAACATTCAGCATTTTTCCTCCACGCATTGTATCTCTAAAGTGAATTTTCCAATGGTCTCTATGATCAACATTTCCAAGTGCTGCAGCCATCCCTCCTTCAGCCATTACGGTATGCGCCTTACCTAATAAAGACTTGCATATCAAACCAACTTTTTCGGATTCTTTGGCAGCCGTTATTGCAGCACATAACCCCGCTCCTCCTGCCCCTATTACAAGAACATCAAATTCTATCTGTCTTATTTCTGAAATATCTAACATAATTATTTTTTTATCCCCAAGTATTGAAATCCGTAATCAGACCCATGGAAACCAAACGTACATACACATCTGAAAGCCCAACCCATACTAAAGAAAACCATGCAAACATTTGATGTCTTCTGTTAAGAAATGTTACAATCTTCCATCTGCTATGCGCGTTTTCTGCAGCATATGAGCAAGAAAAACAATCCATTTTTCCTCCAATTAAATGCCTAAATGAATGACACCCAAAAGTATAAGACCCCAATAAAATAGGATTAATAAGTAAAATTATACTTCCTACTCCTACGCCAAACTCTCCGTTTCTAAAAAATGCCATAACTGCATCATATGATAAAATAAAAATAAACACTATGGCAAAGTACATAGCGTATCTGTGGATATTTTGAAATAGTAAAATTCCTGTTTCTCCTTTATAATCTTTTTGTGGAACCCCTCCAACAGCACAAGCTGGCGGCGTAAATGCAAAGGCTCTATAGTATGCCTTTCTATAATAATAACAAGTAAATCGAAAAGAAAGAGGAAATACTAAAATAAGCCAAGCTGGAGAATATCCTGGAAGCCACCATAACCAATCTGGCCATACTCCAAATAATGCATGAGAAATAGGCGGAATTCCATTCATCCCTTCTTTAAGAAATAAAGGCGGTGAATAAAAAGGAGAAAGATATCCTCCAAACCCTTCAGCATTCACCGCTCCACTCCACCAAAAATATTCTCCTTGCCAAGCTGCCCAAGTAGAATAAACTATAAATGAAAGAAGTCCAAATAACACTAGCATTGGAGAAATCCACCAATTGTCTTTTCTTAAATTACTAAGCAATTTTCGCTCTCTTCCAATAGGGATTGACATAAATTTAAATTTCGGGCAAATGTAATAGGTTTATCTTTATTTTTCAACCTTTAAGAAAATAAAATCTCATTAATTTCAATAGAGAAACAACTTATTTTTATCTTTGAAAAAGATTTTAAAACAAATGAAATACGAACAACTAGATAAAAATTTATTTATTGAAAACAGGAAGTTATTTTCTGAAAAACTAAACAAAAATACTTTAGC
>Ga0208128_1000875_pt1 | contig 11713 bp, 9 predicted proteins | sample ETNtaG_35_FD_185758 | JGI IMG/M metagenome (GOLD analysis project Ga0208128, IMG submission 185758) | Marine microbial and viral communities from oxygen minimum zone, Eastern Pacific Ocean - ETNP201306PF51B (SPAdes) (version 2) | ecosystem: Environmental > Aquatic > Marine > Oceanic ... | reverse complement strand
GAGCCTCAATATCGTACTGGCCCTCGCGGTTGTAACCGTGTAGTTCACTGACGAAGAGGTTGCCGTGGGCGTCCCAGCAGACGCCGGAGGGCTGGCGGACGAGTGGCTCGGCGGCGACGAGTTCCAGCCGAAATCCAGTCGGGAGTTTGACGAGCTTGGCGCTATCGGTGGGGGAGAGCGGCTTGGGCGCATCGGCCGGCTTGGTGATTTGGCCAAGCGCTTGGCCGGCGAGAGCGGCCAACGCGGCAGGCAGTAGAAGATGTTTCATCACGTTATCCAGTGGTCTGCCGGGTACTGTAGCAGGCGTCACCCTGCGAAACCAGCCATCGCTTGGCCAAGCGCGGTGGGATAAAGCGGTTGTACACCGGCACATCGACACGGTAAAAACCGTCTTGCGGGCGCCGCGTGCGGCGAGTGAACGATGAGTCGATCAATCTTATGGGCAATTGGGGCGGCGCTGCTGATCGCGTTGGTGCTTGGCCTGCTGCCGTTGCTGCTCAGCTTGGCGCAGGGGCTCGTGTGGCTGTTTGTGATCGTGCCGGTCGTCGGGACGGCACTTGGGTTGTTTGTCGCGGCGCTCATTCACCGCTACATCCTGCCGCCGGGCAGTCGGCACCGGGGCAGTGGCTCGGTGACGATGTACACCGTCGCCGCCTGCTGGCTGGTGGTGTTACTCACCTCCTGTTGAACGGCCGGCGATGAAGGTTCACGTCTTGCAGCATGTCCCCTTTGAGGGAATCGGGAGCATGGAGCGTTGGCTGGTCAAGCGGGGTGCAAGTGTTCAACACACGCGGTTTTTCGAGTCGGCCGAACTGCCGGATCCGAGCCAGTGCGACCTCGTGATCGCAATGGGCGGGCCGATGAGTGTCAATGACGAGCAGACGCACCCGTGGATCGTGCCGGAGAAGGCGTTCATCCGGCAGGCGATCCGGCTTGGCCTGCCGGTCGTTGGGATTTGCCTCGGGGCGCAATTGATCGCCAGCGCGCTTGGCGCGAGGGTGTACCCCGGTCGGCACCGGGAGATCGGCTGGTTTCCGCTCGAGACGGCGGACACGGGCGGGGATGTTTTTCGGCTGCCGTCGGGTGTGCCGGTGTTCCACTGGCACGGCGAGACATTCGACCTGCCAAGCGGCGCGGTGCACTTGGCCAAGAGCGAAGCCTGCGAGCATCAGGCGTTTCAGGTCGGCAGGAATGTCGTCGGGCTGCAGTTTCATCTCGAGACGACACCGGAATCCGCCGCGTTGATCCTAGAGCATTGCGGCGACGAACTGGTGCCGGGAGAGTACGTGCAGACAGAGTCGGATATCCGGGAGACCTCCGAAACCGCCTGCGCCGAAATCAACCGGGTGATGGATGATTTGTTGTCTTACGTGACCGCATGATCCGGCTCTCGGGTTGTGTTGCGGGGAGTGTTTAACGCTCGCTACAAGGTGTAGTCGGACGCAGAATCACATGCCGAAGGCGAATGAAACATATCCACACAACAATCGTAGCTGTGCTGTTGGTGGTGGGTATGACTCAAGGTTTTACCCAGTTGAAGGACAACGATTCAATTCGCTCACAGGATGCTGTTGTTTCGACGAGCGATCGTATTCGCCTGAACGAAATCCTTGCCTCAAATCGCGCAGGCTGGCTTGACGATGAGGGGCAGAGCAGTGACTGGGTCGAGATCCACAATCCTGGCAATGCGCCGATTCGACTCGGAGAATACGGCTTAACCAACGATCCCAAAGATACCGGCAAGTGGGCTTTCCCGGACATCCGAATCCCGGCGGGCGGATACCATGTCGTGTGGATGTCCGGCCTCGACCGTGTTGCCTTGGCACCCGAGGCGCTGAGGACATCAGTCGCGACGATTCCATTTGAGACTACGTTGATCGAGCACGGTGCTGACTGGAGGTTTCTTTCAGGTTCCGACAAAAAGAAAAACACGACCGGCTGGACTGCTGTCGATTTCGACGACAGCGCGTTCGCAGTTGGCCCGGCCGGTTTCGGGTATGGTGACGAGGATGATGCGACCGAGTTGCAATTCGGCACGACGGCTGTCCTGATCCGGCGCGAGTTCACCCTGAAAGAGCCGCTGATGTCCGGGTCGCTCGTTCTTCAGGTGGACTACGACGACGGGTTTGCCGCCTACCTGAACGGGACGCGTGTCGCCGAGGTGAACGCCCCCCCCGAGGAACCGGGCCTCGACAGCGTCGCGAGAGGCAGCCGTGAGGCAGGTTCCGCGGAGCGATTCGACCTCTCAGAACACGTCGGACTCCTTCGGCAGGGGAAGAATGTGCTCGCAGTCGCAGGATTGAATACCCATCGGGAAAGCTCGGACATGTCACTTCGGGTCGCGCTGGGCGTGCTTCCCACCGTGTGGCATGCCAATTTTCGACTTCCCAAGGAAGGCGGCCAATTGCAACTGATTGGTCCGGAGAGACGGGTCATGGATAGCGTCCTTTACGACCAACAGGCCAACGACCAATCATATGGAAGGAATCAAACAGCGGAGGCTGATTGGGGGTATTTCCTGACGCCCACCCCGGGTTCAGTCAACGACGGCCCGCAACAAACCGCGCCGTTAAAGTCCAAGCTGGCGTTCTCACCCAAGCCAGGCTTTCACGATGTCGGAGTCGAAGTGCGAATCACAGCGAATGCGTCGACCGAAGTGGACATCCGCTACACGCGGGATGGCTCTGAGCCGGTTGCAAACAGCACCCGAGTGGATGGGCCGGTGCGGTTGGATAAAACAGGGCTTTTTCGTGCGGCAGCGTTCGTCGGCAAGGAGCGCGTGGGGGAGATAAAGTCGGCAACCTATATCGTCGGGCGGCGACCGACGTTGCCAGTGATGTCGATCTCGATGAAGCCGGAGGATTTTTACGAGGTACACATGCGCAGCAGTGCCACCGGCCGGGGCAGCGAGCGCACCTCGCACATGGAAATTTTCAACACGAAGGGCAAACGAAAGGTGTCGACCGGATTCGGCCTGCGCTTGCACGGTGGCTTTTCTCGCCGAGGCGATTTCAAGACGAAGAAGTCGTACCGTGCCTATTTCAGGGACGTATACGGCTCGCCCAGGTTGAAGTACAACATCATCCCCATGGCTGGCGTAAAGGATTTCGACAAGCTTGTACTAAGGGCCAACGCCAATGACCGCGCACCCGGCGGCGCCTACATTCGCGACCAGTTGATGCGAGACCTTCACAAGGACATGGGAGGGCTGGTATCAAACGGGACGTGGTGCCTGCTCTATGTCAACGGCAAGAACTACGGGGTGTACAACCTCGTTGAACGGATGGACGAGGATTTCCTGGCGTCGCACATCGGCAAGGGGGAGTTTGACATCATGAAAACCGGGAACACAATCCTTAGCGGCACTCGTGATGCGTGGGAGGAACTGGGCCGCTTCATTGGCTCAACCGATATTTCACAGAAGGAGAATTACAAGGCGCTTAAAAAGCGCGTCGATATCGAGGACTTCACAGCATACATGATAGTGAACCTTTGGGGACAAAACTATGATTGGCCTCACAACAACTGGTACGCGGCGCGCCGACTGCCGGACGGCAAATGGCGATTCATGTGCTGGGACTCCGAGTGGGGCTTCCGCGGCGGCCCGTACAAGCCTGACAACGACTCCTACGCGTTCATTGACAGCGGTGGCGCGTACGGCTTCAGTACACAGCGAAAGATGTTCATCGCGCTACTCGGCAACCCGGAGTACCGTGAGTATTATCAGGCGGAGGTCCGCCGACATCTGGACGGGGCGTTGTCGGAGGAGAACGTGCTGCGCCGAACCCGGCAGTTAAGGGATACCATCGCAAACGAGATCGCGCACGAATATCGGGCACGTAAATATGACATCAAGGTCTGGCACCGGAAGATTGAAGAGGTCGAGGAGTTCGGGCGAATCGCTGGAGAAAATTTCCGCAGGTGGACGAACGACTACTTTGCGTTCCGCAACAAGCCGGTTTCCAATCCCGGACTAGCCCGACTTCAAAACGAGGCCGGCTATCGCCACGTTGTCCATCGGGATGCTAATGGCGGATGGAGTGAACTCATTGCCGCTCCTGGCAGCGACGACTGGACGGCTTCAACACTCCCCCTCTCTCCGCCGGCTGCGGGTCGCCCGGCGCTGTACACCCTTGCTGGGGACGAGCGCCGACTCGTCTACCGCGGGACGGACGGACACATTTACGAGCACTCCAGCGTGTCGAACGCTGGGGCGAAGGGCAAGTGGAACCGGCAAAACCTGACTAGGCAGATTGGCCTGTCGAAGGCGGCGGCCGACCCCTCGGTGGTGGTTGCGAACGGTGTTCCGCACGTAGTCTACGTCGATGAACTTGGGGAAATCCATGAACTATGGCTCGACGGCCAATGGCGGCACTTTCCCCTACCCGCCATGCCCCGGGCCGAGGGCGGCGCGGTGGCTTCGCTGGACGGTTCAACGTTGTGTGTGATGTACCTCTCCATGTTTGGCGTGCCGTACGAACAGTCGCTCGACCTGAACTCAGCCACGCCGGATCAGCGATCCTGGCGAACCGACGGCGTGCATCGACTGCCCGCGCTTGGCCAACCGTTTGGTCTGACTTTAAATGGTAGGCGCAATGCAGTCTTTCTAGCTGCCAGCGACTGGCCAAGACGGGCTCCATTCGTCTTCGATTGGAACGAGCGTAAGCGGGTGCCGGGGTATCGTACTTATCAAGGAAATCGGAATACTTTAGTTTACGCAGCGGAGATCGGTCAGCGGTTTAAAGATTTGTTTTCAATCGACGAAACCACCGGTCAGGTTGCTGAAACTTTCCATCTTTTTAGTGATTTTTTGAGTACTAAACACTATTTGGCATTCCGAGACATGCAGGGAACCATCCGGGAGTACGTGCTTCGAGGTGAAACATGGAAAATGACCAAACCTACCGAGCTTGCCAATGCCCCAAAGGCAGCAGGTGATCCAATAGGCTGGATTGATGGCAAAGTTGGGACGCGACACTATATTTACCAGGGGGATAGAGCACACGTACATGAGCTAATTTTTGATGGTAATTGGATACACCGAAACCTCTCGCTGTCAGAGTAACAATCCCCCAAAAAAGCCAATCTCCTCTGCTAGCACGACGGCAAGGCGAATGAAGAAATGAAAGCTGTAGGTAAATGAACGGCGCTAAAGTAAAGTTGCTGAATGTCAAATGGCTAAATAACTCACATTTTTTACTACTGGTATACAAATGGTGAAGCGGCTCCTTTTTTTTGGATATTTTGCTTAGCCATCAAAGAAACTCATTGCAATCAATAAACAATTAAGCTGAGCTTTTCGCGGACCAATGAAATCACTACTTTTATTCACGATAGTACTAGTCGAGTCTTTGGCTCTGGCGCAGCCGAGAGGGGCTGGGGCAACTGAAACAGGCAAGCATCTTTTTATTCTTTCAGGGCAATCGAACATGCAGGGACACCGCCCTCAGGAAGCGTTTACGCCGGCGGTGAAAGAGGCCTTGGGAGAAGACAAGGTAATCGTAATACAGGATGCTTTGGGTGGCCAACCCATACAACGCTGGTGGAAGGACTGGAAATCACCTGAGGGAGAAAAACCAAAACAAACGGGAGATCTCTATGACCGACTCATGGGGAAGGTAATGCCTAAGATCAAGGGGCAGTCGCTGAGTTCAGTCACCTTCATCTGGATGCAGGGTGAAAGGGACGCCAAGATGCGTTGGGGTGAAGTTTATGAAGTCAGCCTAAAGGGGCTTTACGATCAACTCTGCAAGGATCTTGGCCGCAACGATATAAACTTTGTGATTGGGCGCCTCAGTGACTTCGATCTAAAGAACCAGAGATACCCCCACTGGACTATGATTCGAAAGGTTCAAGTGAAATTGGCTGAATCGAGCCCCAGATTTGGCTGGGTGAATACGGATGATCTCAATGATGGGGTCAATCGAAAGGGCAAAAAGATTCAGAATGATCTGCATTACTCGGCCGAGGGATACAAGACGCTGGGCAAACGCTTTGCTGAAAGCGCACTTAAGTTGACCAAGCAAAATTCTAAATCCAGATAACGGATTTAAAAGCATTCAAATGAGTAATTAATTTGTCATTTTACTGATGTGAAACAACTACTCATAACAACAATCGCAGCTGTGCTGGGTGCCCAGTCGACACGACTCCACTGGCAATCCGGGGAGGAATCAAACAAGGAGCCAAGCCGCGACTTCGAATAACTGGCGGTTTCAACAAGCCGACGAATCCGGCCGAATGCGCTTGGCCAAGCGTGCAGGGATGATCAGGGCGAGGCTTGTTTGTGGCGGGCCTTGCAGGACACCGTGCTCATTTCTCGTGAACGGGCCGGCCGGGCGGGGGCGGGGGCGGCTGTTCCCAGTTCCAGTCGGACTGATACGGGATGTCCAGGTAGGGCGTCGGCACTGCTGTGCCGCCCCGCTTCAATGAGATAAGCGCTGCGTCGAGAATGGCGCTGGTGTACAGTGTGCGCTCCGCAGGCCAGGAGGGCCTGTCCGTGTGGAACATCTGCTCGGTGCCCTTGACAAGATAGGTGAAGTGCATGAACGGTCGCGCCTCCTGCGTCCAGAACATTGTTGCCTTGGTTTTACCGTCCTCGTGCCAGGCCACACTCCATTCGTTGACCGCACCATTAAGCGTCAGGATGCTGGCCCGAAATCCATCCCGGTAGTCGACTATCATCGCCGTCGGTTCCTTTGCCATTTCCTTCAGTGATTGATCTCCCCGTTTTACCGGGCTGCCTTCCAGCGGAACCACGGCTGCCTGCAACAACTCCTCGTCTATCGTGCCGTTGGCCAACGCCTCCCAAACCCTGTTGCCCGAAAGGCAGCGCACTTGCCGCACGCCCGTCTCACCGCCTGCACGACGCTCGGCCAGGCACTGCACCATTTCAAGTGCGTGAAAACCGTAAGCATCCAGCGTGTGATACGAGATGGCCACCATCTGCGTGAGATTGGCTCCGCGACGTACATCCGCCGGGGGTCGCCGCCAGAGCGTAGGCAGCGAAGAGCCGGCCATCAGCGGCGACTTCAATTCATGCGCTGTGTCATAAAGCCACTTTGCATCGCGCCAGTTGTCAGCCAAATGCTTGTCGCAGAACAGCGGCACGGAGGTATTGCTGGCGCGAAACACCTTCGCAACGGCCTCGAACAACCGCCGCTTTGGATAGATGACGTTGCCGGTCTCGTTCTTGGGATAGTTCCCGTGCTCGGCGACGAGCAGCACGCCGTCAACCGCCAGTTTGCCGGTGCCGAGTGTGAGCGCGTCTGCGATGTTCGTGAAAACTGGAACATTATTTTGTCGCATCAGATCCCGGCTCGTGTCGTTTGCGGGGATTTGATCGGTGTACAGCGAAACCAGTTTTAGATTGGGAAATTCGCCCTTGCCATCGAGCGTGTGCGATTCCACCAGCCGCCCAACGATGACGTCCGCGTGGGAGTTGTGGCGGTACTCGGTGACAATGGCGGCGATGCGCTTGGGCGGCGGCTTGGTCACTTCGGCACACCCCACGAGCAACAACGTGCAAATTGGCATTAAAGCCGTTCTCATGGTGGGCACAGTATGATTACAATGTACACCTCCCGGCCAGTCGAAAATCTCACTTGGTCAGCCCTCGGGCTTTGCGACAGGTTGATACGGCTCGATAACCCAGTTCTGAGGAGTGCTTGAACAGTCAAGTTGAGCAGGGGAGGGATCCCCACTTGGTTTCGCTTTTTCAAGCGTTGAATGTCATATGCGTGACCCCTCAAGAAATAGACTCTTTTCTCACGGTGAACCCAGCAATTCCTCAACAGTCCACGAGTCAGTACGTTCGCGAGTTTGGATTCGTATTTTGCCGATTGTCTCCTGAGAAACCGACTCGGCAGGTTTGCCCCATGCAGCCCGAATGTAGGTCAGAATTGCGGCGATGTCCTGATCATCAAAAAATCCCATGGCAGGCATTTCCAGGTTGTATTCTTTATCCGCCACGGTGATGGACCCGCGCAGGCCTTGCAGGACAATCCGGGCCAGGCGCTCCTCGGATTCACTCGCCCATCGGGTTCCTGCCAGGGGCGGCGCGATGCCTTCCAAGCCTCGTCCATTGGCCTGATGGCAAGCAGCGCAACTCACCAAATAGAGAGCCTTGCCCTTGGCTGCCAGTGGATTGTTATGGTGCTGTGGACCAGAAGTTGTGCAATTGGCCAAAAGAAACAATGCGCCAAAGATGAGCAGAACAACACGCAAGACTCGGGGAGAGGCCGGCACGACTGCCGGGGCATGGGTTTATTTCAGGGTGATCACCAGGTTGCGCTTGGGGATGTTGCCCACCTCAATATGCGTGATGACCTTTTTGGTGCGGCAATCCACCACGCAAACCTTCTTTTCCGAGCGTACGGCCGCGTAGCAGAAGCGGCTGTCCGGGGTGAAGCATAGCCAGTAAATGCGGCCGATCATCGGGATCCGGGTTATTTCCGGGAACTCCTCCTTGGTGATGTCATGCACGTGCAAGGTCTTGTGCTCCACGTTGCAGGACCAGATTTCCTTTTGGTCGGGCCGAATGGCAAGCCCGTGGCAGCGGCTCTTCTTGCCCTTGTACTCCTCTGGGATCGTGTGCTTCACCGTGGCAATGACCTTGCGTGAGGCGATGTCGGCCACCTGAAAGCCAACCAGCCCATCAATATGCTGGAAGAAACGTTTGTTGTCTGCGGCCAACGCCGGCGGGCGCACTGAATTGGCAAAGGGAATCTCCCCCACCACCTTGTGATTCGCCTTGACGTCCACGATGGTGACGCGCTTGGGCGGTCCCATGGGCGAGAGATACATGAAACGGCCATCGCGGGAACACTGGGTATTGTGCGGCCTGCCGCCGGTCTTGATTTTCTTCACCACCTTTTTTGCCCTGGCATCGATCACCCAGTAATGCCCATCGTTGCACGGCACATACACCCAGCGGCCATCGGGCGTGCAGGCGATCTGGTTGGGCTTGGGGCCGATGGTCAGGCGATGGGTAATCTTGTAGGTTATTGGATCGACCCAAACCAGTTCACCCAGCGGCCCCTTGAGATTCTCGATGGCCACAAACACCACATGGGCGTCATCGGGCGCGGCAATGCCGTGAGGCTGCGGCCCCACCTTGATGTGCCCGACCACTTTTTGGGTGGCCACATCGATGACATGGACATCATCCCCATAGGAATTGGTCTGCCACATAAATTGACGGCCCTTGGATGATTTGACTGCAGCGTAGCTGCAAAGAATTCCCGCCAACAAAACAGCACAAGAAATGATCCAACGCTTGGGTTTCATGGGTTCACCCTTACACAAAGCCGCCGCATTTTGCGAAATTGATATATTGCCCATACACAAAAGCTTGCTTGATTCAATGCATTCAATCAAGCCAAATTGTAAGGTGATACGCTAATCAAGTTCATCCCATTTGCTGAGCTTGTATTGTATGCTCATTTTTTATTCAAAGCCTCCAGGCCAAAGTTTTCTGATAGTGAGAAATCAAGAGGCAGGGTGATCCCGCCATTACCCAACCCCTTTCTGTTTCGCTCGGCCTTGGCTTCGTTAAGAATTCGATTCAAGTTTTTGTAGGCGACCTTGGATCGCGTTTGATCTGGCAGCGCATTCACTTAAACGATAAATGAAACACCTCCTGCTCACAACAATCGCAGCCGTGGTGCTGGTGGGGTGTGGATTGCAAAAAACGCCTTCCTTCAGACAATTTCAGCGGTGCTTTAACCCGACTATGAATGGTTGAATTTCGGTTTGACCAATGAAACGCACACTCTTAACAATCGAAGTTACCTCGCTACTGGCCGCAACCGCCTTCGCTGGCCCGATTCACGATGCTGCGCGGGATGGCGATCTTGCTGGCGTCCAAGCGGAATTGGACAAAGGTGCGGATGTAAATGCGAAGAATGATGATGGATGGACTCCTTTGCATTCTGCGGTTTATACTTTTAGTGATAACAGGGAAATTATCGAACTACTCATCTCCAAGGTCGCGGACGTAAACGCGAGAAACAAAAAAGGAGGCACCGCATTGAGCTGGGCGGAAGCGGAGAACCATACAGGAACCGCCGACCTCCTCCGCAAACACGGCGCGAAAAAATGCAACTAAACCAACCCGCTCCACCACCTAAACGCAGCAGGGTTGTTGTTCAGCGGCAACAGTTAAAACGCCTTGAAAACTGCGCACAACGGGATGACAATTCCTTCGCTATGAAACCAATAATTTTCATTTTAACCTCTTTCCTAATCACCTGGCCAATGGCCTGCTATTCTGAAGACATGGACGATGCCATCCGAAAGTTTCAACAATCACTAATTGTGAGGGAAATCACGGGCAGCAACGTAGCAATGGTTTATCAAGATAACAAGCGACTCTATCACGAAGCTGTGCAATCAAAGAAGGAAGGTGATCAAAATATCGATGTAAACACCTTATTTCCGATTTGGTCTATGACAAAACCAATCACGATTGTTGCCATGATGAAATTGCACGAGCAGGGAAAATTCGACTGGAACGATCCAGTCTTCAAATACATACCGTGCTTTAAAAATTTGACCTTTCTCGATGGCAATGAGATTAAAGCATGCCACGATCAACTCCGCGTCATCCACCTAATGACACATCGATCCGGCTATCGCTACTACGATAGCGACCCACTACCCAAGGGAGTGCCGAACTATGAAGCCGTTCATCCAAATCAAAGTCGTTATAATGATCTTGAAACTTATGTGCAAGCAGTTGCCAAGCAACCTCTGGAGTTTTCACCAGGTACCCGATACCTCTATGGCATCAATCAAGCAATACTCGGACGTCTGGTCGAAGTTCTGAGCGGCAAGGATTTTGAGGCTTTCCTTACTGACATGATCTTCACTCCACTGGGAATGAAAGACACCAGCTTCACAATGGACACGAAACGGCGAACCCGGTTTCAACCATTGTGGATTAATTCAAGCTCATTGAAAGGCTTTACCGATTTGCTTGATGAACTCACTTACAGCCCTGACAACAAGGCGCATTTCGGTGGCGAAGGCTTGGTCTCCACGATGGAGGATTACGCGAGATTCTGCGAAATGCTTGTTGAGGGCGGAGTGTTTCGAGGTAAGAGGATTATCAGCGAACAGAGCATCAGTACTATGACAAAAAAATGGTCAGCGGCTTTTCCTGAAGAACCGAATGCGGAAGAGCTGCTGCCTGGATATGTCTATGGCTTTTCGCTGTTCGTTCTTGATGACCCATCTGCTGACAACCCGAACGTCTCAAAAGGAATTTACGGCTGGGCCGGTTATCATAACACGCACTTCTGGGTTGACCCGGAGAAACGCATGTTCGGACTCTTTATGAGTCGGGCAAGAGAGTTTAACTGGAAGATTCCACTAGAGTTTCGGGAGGCTGTTTACGGCAAGAAACCCTAAACATTATATGAAAACACGGTGGCAAGAGGGCTAAAGAATTGAAAACTGAAGGCAAATGAAACACATACTAATCACAACAATCGCAGCCGTGGTTCTGGTGGGGTGTGCCTCAGCCTATCCCAATCAACCTACGATTGCATTTCCTGGAGCTGAGGGATACGGACGCTTTGCCAAGGGTGGTCGTGGAGGTGATGTATATATCGTTACTAATTTAAATGATGATGGTCCTGGTTCTCTGCGCTACGGTATAGAGAATATGAACGGGCCAAGGACCATTGTGTTTTCGGTATCAGGAACTATA
>Ga0208128_1000874_pt1 | contig 11743 bp, 9 predicted proteins | sample ETNtaG_35_FD_185758 | JGI IMG/M metagenome (GOLD analysis project Ga0208128, IMG submission 185758) | Marine microbial and viral communities from oxygen minimum zone, Eastern Pacific Ocean - ETNP201306PF51B (SPAdes) (version 2) | ecosystem: Environmental > Aquatic > Marine > Oceanic ... | reverse complement strand
CCGCATTTCGGACTGCTCAGTTTGCAGGGCCCGAAGACAGCCGACACGCTGAAGGTGCTTGGCTTGGCCTTGCCCGGGGAACCGTTTGCGCACACCAAGACGACGCTCGACGACTTGGGCGAGGTTTACCTCATGAACAACGGCAGATACGGCACTACCGGTTGCGACCTCTACATTCCCACAGCCAGCTTGGCCAAGGCCGCCGTGCGCTTGGCCAATGGGATTGAAGGGCAGGGCGGTTGTCTGGCAGGTTGGCAGGCGACCGAGATCGCCCGGGTCGAAGCTGGTATTCCGCGCTTCGGCATAGACATGGATGGCAACACACTGCCGCCCGAGGCCGGGCTGGAGAAACGGGCAATTAGCTACACCAAGGGCTGCTACATCGGGCAGGAGATTATCGCTCGCATCCGCACCTACGGCCGCGTCAACCGAACCCTCGTTGGTTATTGCTTGGATGCCGACTTGGCCACCGGAACTCAACTCGACGACGACTCCGGCAAGACGGTTGGCACGCTGACCAGCGTGATTGACTCACCTAGGTTTGGTCCGATCGCCCTCGGCTTGGCCAAACGCGGCAGTGAATCCCCCGGCCAAGTCTTGACTGCACGGGAGCCTGTCCAAGGCCAGGCCACCGTCGCCGAAATCCCTTTTCGCTAAATTGAGGTGCTTGGCTTATTCGCCTGGCGGATTTAGCTGTTTTTCGGAATTGGCGATCACGGCGCAGACGGCGGCATCGCCGGTGACATTGGTGGTGGTGCGCAGCATGTCAAGGATGCGGTCCACGCCGAGGATGAGGGCGATTCCTTCACTGGGCACGTCTATCGCCTCAAGGATGATGACCAGCATGATGATCCCGGCCCCGGGTACAGCGGCGGTGCCGATGGAGGCCAGCACGGCGGTGATGACGATGGTCAATTGCGCCCCCATATCGAGAGACATACCGGACGCTTGGGCTATGAATACCGCCGCGACGGCCTGATAAAGGGCGGTGCCGTCCATGTTGATGGTTGCGCCAAGAGGGAGAACGAACGAGGTCGTTTCCTTTGAGGCACCCAGTTTCTCTTTGCACTGGCGCATGGTGACCGGCAGCGTGGCCCCGCTGGAACTGGTGGAGAAAGCGAGCAGTTGTGCTGGGCCAATGGCCTTGAAGAATTGCGAGATTTTCAACGGTGTAAAAACCTTCAACAAACCAAGGTAAACAATGGTGGTGTGAAGCAGCAGGCCGATCACCACAGCGATACAGTAGTAGCCCAGCGCGCCGAGTATCGCCCCGATTTGGTCTAAGTTGGCTTGGCCTCCTTCGCCGGTAGCCAAGCTGGTGATGGTTTTTGTGATGAGCGCAAAGACACCAATGGGTGCCATGAGCATGATCATATTCACCAGCTTGATGACCACCGCCTGCAAGCCCTCGAAGATCGACAGAACCGGCTGCCGATGCTCGCTGCTCACCTGCACCAGCGCGATGCCGATCAGTAACGAAACGAAGACGAGTTGAAGCATGTTGCGGTTGCTCGATGCCGAGCCGAAAAAGTTGTCGGGCACCATGTCCACCAACGGCTGCAGCGGGCCGCGTTGACGGGCGGTCTCGGCGGTTTCGCCCTTGGCCTTGTCGGCGGCATTGGCTTGGAATTGTGCTTCGAGTTTGGCCTTGGTGTCGGCTGGAAGCTTGGCTCCCGGTTGGATGCTGTTGACAACCAGCAGGCCGATGGTTACAGCAACAGCGGTGGTGGCAATGTAGAGGCCGATGGTTTTGCCCCCCATCCGGGACAGTTTTTTGAAATCGGACAGCGACGCTACGCCGGCGACGAGGGAGGTGAGCACCAGCGGCACGGCAATGAGCTTGAGCAGGTTCATGAAGATGTCGCCAAACGGGACAATCCAGTTCGTTGCGAACTCGGTCCATTGGAATTGCGCGGCGGCAATGCCGTAGATCAGCCCAAGAATCATGCCGATGATGATCTGCCAGTGAAGTTTCCGATACCATTTCATGCCTGAAGGCGAAAAGGGTAGGGGGGAAGCCGGGGTGAGTGAAGAACTTTAGGTACCTGGCGCAGGCGGAGTGTCTTTTTCCGCAAGCAGTTGCTCCAGTTCGCGAACACGCTTGAGCAGCTCGGGCAGTTGTCGCACCGCCACGATCTGGCGTTTGGCTTGAATATCTGGGATTGCCGGAATCCCCATGTACTGTTTGCCGCCCTCGAGGCTGCTCATCACGGCGGATTTGGAGGCAATGATCGCTTTTGGACCGATCTTTATGTGCCCAATAACGCCCACCTGGCCAGCAAGAGTGGAAAATTCGCCTACCTGTGTGCTGCCCCCGATGCCGGTTTGCGCAACGATCAGGCAATGTTTCCCGGTGACAACATTGTGGCCAATCTGCACCAGGTTGTCGATCTTGGTGCCCGCGCCGATCTCGGTGTTGCCCAGCGCGCCACGATCGATGGTGACGTTGGCCCCGATCTCGACGTCGTCCCCGATCACCACGCCGCCGAGTTGAGGGATTTTCCGGTGATGATCTTCGTCAAAAACATAGCCGTAGCCGTCCGACCCCACAACGGATCCGGAGTGGATGCGGACGCGGTCGCCGATGCGACACTGCGAGTAAACGGAGACGTTGGGGAAGAGCCGCACCGCTTGGCCAAGCGCTGAGTCGTCGCCAACGATGCAGTTGGCCTCAAGCACCGTCTGGTCGCCGATGATGGCATTTTCGCCGATGACACAGTTCGGTCCGATGTGCGCTGATTCGGCGACTTGGGCCGATTCTGCAATAACTGCGCTCGGGTGGATTCCGGCGTCAAATTGTTTCTCTGGAAACAGCAATGGCAGCACTCGTGCAAAGGCGACGCGGGCATCCTTCACACGGATCACCGTCTTGACCTTGGAGGTGAATTCGCCGGTGGCCAGGATGGCGCTCGCCTGGCTTTGCTCGGCTAAGCGGAAGAATTTTTCGTTCTCGGCAAACGTCAGGTCGCCCGGCTTGGCTGCGTCAGCCTTGGCAAAGCCGGCGAGTTCGACATTCCCGTCGCCAACGACCTCTCCCTCGATACGTTCGGCAATCTCACTGGCAGTATAGTTCATGGCAGGCTAAAGGTTGCGTTCACCGATAATGGCATTCTTTTCGCCAAGGATGATGATGCGTGGCTTGTGGCTTGATACGGATTTCTCGTCGAGCAAGCCGAATACCATGATGGTCAACCGATCGTCCGCTTGACCAAGGTGTGCCGCGGCTCCGTTGAGGATAATGTCGCCGGAGCCACGTTTGCCGGGGATCGCGTAGGTCTCGAACCGGTTGCCGTTGGCCATGTTGCTGCACACGACGCGCTCGTACGGGAGGAGTCGCACCTTGTCCATCAAATCATGGTCGATGGCGAGGCTGCCCTCGTAATCGACGTTGGCATCGGTTACCAACGCCCGGTGTATTTTTCCCTTGAGCAGATGTATCTGCATGGTTGTCGCCAACTTGGCGTGCAAGCCGTCGGCCGTTTTGGTCGGGCTAGTTGGGTTCGTGAGTTCACCCGATAATCGAAGTCAACCGGGTATAGCCGCCTTGGATGGCAAGTCACGATTGACTTGTCGCACGGCCCGAACTATAAATCCCGTTCGCCTTGAGGCAAACATCTTTAAGTAAAACAATTCGTTTAACCCAGAATTATGAGCAGAAAAATTCGTTACGGAATGGTCGGCGGCGGCCGCGGCGCGTTCATCGGCGCAGTGCATCGCATCGCTGCAAACATCGATGGCCAGATCGAGCTGGTGTGCGGCGCGTTTTCGTCCAGCCCGCGCAAGTCCAAGGCCAGCGGCAAGGACCTTTTCCTCCCGGCCAGGCGCTGCTACGGCACATTTGAGGAGATGATCATCAAGGAAGCTGCGTTGCCGGCGGAGGATCGCATGGATTTTGTGTCCATCGTCACGCCCAACCACATGCATTTTCCGCCCGCCAAGATGGCGCTGGAAAACGGCTTCCACGTGCTCAGCGACAAGCCGGCCACGTTCAATCTCAACGAAGCAAAGGCGCTGGAGAAGCTGGTGAAAAAAACCCGCTGCCTCTACGGCCTCACCCACAATTACACCGGCTATCCGCTTGTAAAGGAAGCCCGTGACATGGTTGCCGCCGGCAAGCTCGGCAAGATTCGCAAGGTGGTCGTCGAGTACCCGCAGGGCTGGCTCGCCACGCGGCTGGAGTTGACCGGTCAAAAGCAGGCCGGCTGGCGCACCGACCCCAAACGCAGCGGCGCCGCCGGCTGCATCGGCGACATCGGCACCCATGCCGAAAACCTCGCCGAGTACATCACCGGCCTGAAAATCAGAGAACTCGCCGCCGACCTCACCGCCTTCGTCAGCGGCCGCAAGCTCGATGACGACGGCAACGTGCTGCTGCGATTCACGGGTGGCGCCAAGGGCGTGCTGCACAGTTCGCAGATTTCCGTGGGCGAGGAAAACAACCTCAGCATTCGCGTGTACGGCGAGCGCGGCAGCCTCGAGTGGCACCAGAATGAGCCGAATACCATGCTCCTCAAGTGGCCCGATCAGCCGATGCAGGTTTACCGTACTGCCAACGGCTACCTCGGCGCTGCTGCCGCGGGCGCTGCACGCACCCCACCGTCACACCCCGAGGGCTACCTCGAGGCGTTCGCGAACATTTACGTGAACTTCGCCAACCACATCCGCGCCAAGCTCGATCGCCGCAAACTGGCCAAGGACGATCCCGCGCTGGACTACCCGAAAATAAAGGATGGCATACGAGGCATGGCCTTCATCGAGGCCGTTGTAAAGTCGTCCAAAAACAACGCCCGCTGGACAAAATTGGGGTGATTTTGGTGGCAAACGCTGCGGGCCGGGTTTGCCTTCCACTGTTCTTGGCCAAGTGCGGATGCGCTTGGCCAAGCGTTTTTCAGACATGGCAACCATAGGAGTGGGAATCATCGGCTGCGGCGGCATTGCGCTGCAGAATCATCTTCCGGGACTGGAGCTGTGCGCGGACACCAGGTTGGTCGGACTGTGTGACAACAGCGCCGAGGTGCTCGGGCGTGCTGTGCAGCAATCCAGCGCGCCCGTCCAAACGCAGGATTACAACGAACTCGTACAGCGCGACGATATTCACGCCGTCATCATCGCCACGCCGAATGTCACCCATGCTCCGATGGCGATTGCCGCCGCCAAAAACGGAAAGCACGTCCTCTGCGAAAAACCGCTTGGGATGAGCCAGAAGGAGACGCTCGACATGCTCCGTTGCGCCCGTGAGAACAACGTCCGCCACATGACTGCGTTCACTTACCGCTTCGTGCCGGCGATGCGCTACATGAAACACCTCGTCGAGAACGGTGACATCGGCCAGCCGTACCACATCCGCACCTGCCGCCTGCAGGACTGGGGCGAGCGCAACATCGGCTGGCGGCAGCTCAGCCACATGGCCGGCTCGGGCGAACTGGGCGACATGCTTTCGCACCGGCTCGACTACGCGCACTTTCTCATAGGCGATATGAGACGTCTCACCGCCGACACGCGCCGCTTCGTCGATGACCGGCAGGGGCACGAGTCGGATCTCGAGGACTGGGTTACCGTGATGGCAGAGTTTGAAAACCACGCCACCGGCGTGCTCGAGAGCAGCAAGCTGGCCACCGGCCGGGGCGAGGGCGCGCGCAGTCAGGATTACTGCGAGATCAACGGCAGCGAGGCGACGATGATCTTCCAACTCGCCAATCCCAACCAATTCCAGATCGCCCGCAAGGGCCAAACCGGCTTGGAGACGGTCGCTGTTCCCCGGGACTTTCTCACTTGGCCGGGCAGTAGCCGGGACCCGTCGCAGGGCGACCCCGGTATCACTTTTCGCTGGGATCAGAATTTTGAGTTCATCGATGCAATCCAAAACCAGCGCGAGTGCGATCCGTCCTTCCTCCAGGGCGCACGCGTCCAGACCGTGATGGATCTCGCGTTCAAGGCAGCTGCCGAGAAAGCCTGGTTCGACGTCGAGTACCCCGAGGGTTAAGTCATGCGCTGCCGCCTGGCCAAGCTGATTTGTCTGTTTGCGCTGGGCGTAACAGCGCTTGGCCAAGCGCATGCCGTTGATAACAAATTGGCCAGGCCAAACATCGTCATCCTGTTGGCGGATGACCTGGGTTATGGAGAACTGGGTTGCCAGGGCAACACGGAGATTCCCACTCCGCACATCGATTCGATTGCGGGCAATGGCGTGCGATTTACCAACGGCTATGTCACGGCGCCGTTTTGCAGCGCCTCGAGGGCGGGCCTGATAACAGGACGCTACCAGACCCGCTTCGGCTACGAGTTCAATCCCACTGGTCATCACAACGAGCTTCCTGGCGTCGGGTTGCCGCGGAACGAGGAGACACTGGCGGAGCGGTTGCGGCAGGCTGGATATGTTAGCGGCTTGATTGGCAAATGGCACCTGGGCGGACACGCCGAGTTTCATCCATTCCGGCATGGCTTCGATGAGTTTTTCGGTTTCACCCACGAGGGGCACTACTTCGTGCCTTCACCGTGGGACGGTGTGACGACATGGCTGCGCCGCAGCGTGTTGCCGAGGGGCGGCCGGGGGCGATTCACGAGTGCCGACGGCAGGGTCATCTACTCCACCCACATGAACGGGACTGAGCCGGCCTATGACGCCAACAACCCGATCGTTCGTGGCGGCCAGCCTGTGGTCGAGGAAGCCTACCTCACCGATGTCTTCACCCGGGAGGCGGTGCACTTCATCGGCCGCAACAAGGACAGGCCGTTTTTTCTGCTGCTCGCCTACAACGCTGTGCACAGCCCGATGCAGGGCGCCGATGCTTACATGAAAAAGTTTGCGCACATCCGGGATGTTCATCGGCGCATCTTTGCCGCCATGTTGTCCAACATGGACAACAGCGTGGGTGCTGTGCTGGCCAAGTTGCGCAGGGAACAACTCGAGGAAAACACACTTATTTTTTTCCTCAGCGACAACGGCGGTCCAACCCGGGAACTCACATCCAGTAACAAACCGTTGCGCGACGGAAAGGGGAGTGTTTATGAGGGAGGCTTGCGGGTGCCGTTCATGGCACAATGGCCGGATCGCTTGGCCAAGGGCAAGGTCTACGACCAACCTGTTGTCTCGTTGGACATCTTTGCCACAGCATCAGTTGCCGCTGGAGGCTTCCCGACCTCCAAGGACAAACGTAAACTCGACGGTGTCAACCTCATCCCCTTTTTGACACACAAAACCAAAGCAGCGCCGCATGAAAAATTGTTCTGGCGCCAGGACCGTCGGGCAGCTTTGCGAATGGGGAACTGGAAGCTGTTGAGAAACCCGCGCCGCGGCCAATCCGACGAGTGGCGACTATACAACCTGGCCAACGATATTGCCGAACAAAATAACTTGGCCACCGAAAATACGACCAAGCGCGAAGAACTCCTTTCCGCTTGGCGCGAACTGAATGCCGAGATGGTCGAGCCAATCTGGCAGCGGAAATAGAATGAACCGTGATCAGCACATTTTGCTGTGTTTCTCAAAATGAGCTTGAACATTGAGCGATTAGGTGGCAGGTTGCCCTGCCGTTCGGATCGCGGGGTGGAGCAGCCCGGTAGCTCGTCAGGCTCATAACCTGAAGGTCGTAGGTTCAAATCCTACTCCCGCAACCAATTTAGAAGATCAAATCAGCCCTGTTTTTGCAGGGCTTTTTTGTTGGACCGACGCGTTTTTGACTTTCCCCCTGCGGCAGCCTTCCAAACCCGCCCCTCAATCGCCTTTTTCCTTACAGTGCGGGAACACCGCGGGAACAAAATGCCATGAGGAAGTCGGTCTTCATCCGTTACAGGAAGAGCAGGAACATTCATCTTGTTGTCTGGTTCGAGGAAGGCCGTGAACGCACGCTGAGTTTCAGGACCAGGAGCGACGCCGAGAGGGAAAGAAGAAGGCGCATCCTGCTGCTCGGGGAGTCTGCAGCACGACTCGACTGCTTCAACGCGCTGTCCGACAGCCAAAAGCGCAGCCTGCATTCCCTGCATGAACACGCCCGGGCGGCGGGGTACGACCCGTGGGAGGCGGTCAGGCACTATGACAGTCACCTGAAGAAGGAGAGGGTGAGATCCCTGAGTGTCCGTCAGGCCGTCGAGAACTGCCTTCAGGACAAGGCGATTGAGGGTGTGTCACCCAGGAGCCTGCAGTCCCTGCGATCCGTTCTGCGGCGTTTTGCGGGCCTGCACGGCGACGCGGCCTTTGCGGAGATTGATCATGCGAGCATCAGCTCGTTTGTGGACGGCCTGAACGTGAGCCTCAGAACGCGGATGGGATACCTGACCGACCTGCGCACCCTCTATTCCTGGGGAACCCGGAAGGGGTTTGCCGAAGTGAACCCGGTCGTTGCCGCCATGCCGGGCCGGGCCGTCCGAAAGAAGATCATGCTGGCCAAGAGGAGGAGGCGCAGGGATCAGGTGCTGGGGGTGGGGGATTGCCGGAGGCTCCTGGACTGGGTGCGTGGGAATGATCCGTCGCTGCTGGTTTATCCCGTCCTCTGTCTTTTCGCCGGTCTGCGTCCCGAACGGGAGGCGGCAAGGATCGACTGGGCCGATGTCAATTCCGGACACATCACGGTGGACGCGCGGATTGCCAAGGACAACGAGACAAGAATCATTGAGCCTCTGAGTGCAAACCTTGTGGCGTGGCTGGATCTGATACGATCAACCACAGGCAACCCGCTTCCGCTCAGAAATCTCAGGCGCCGATGGGACAGGGCCAAGCAGGTTCTGGAGGGATGGCACCACGACTGCATGAGGCACACCTATGCCAGCCATCATTTCGCCATGTACAGGGACGCCGGGCTGACGGCCAAGAACCTGGGCCACCCCAACCCCACGCTGCTCCGGAAGGACTACAACAACGCGGTGACCCGGGCTGAGGCGGAAGAATTCTGGTCCATTTATCCCTGATCAATGCCCCCCCACGGGAAGGGGGGAATGGCTTTACGCCAAGTGACAATTACAGTAAACTATTCTCAACTTTCTGGAGTATTTTGAAATGAAACAACCAGTGATAACACTTCGCGCAAATATATTGCATAGCAGGGTAGGGCATGGGGCTTTGATTTTATGTTGATGAGAAAACTTCTTATTGTTGGTGCCGTTTTTTTGGCGGCAATGAATGGGATTGCCAAGGAGTCGCCCAAACCATCTGCGGTGCGGGAGCGGATGCAGGCGTTCACAGATGAGCATATAATCTCCGGCAGTGTGACGATCGTGGCGACCAAGGATAAGGTTTTGCAGTTGGAAACTGTCGGCTATGCAGACTTGAGTAGGCGGGAGCGGATGCGGTCGGACCATATGTTCTGGATCGCTAGCATGACCAAGCCGATGGCGGGTGTCTGTGTGCTGATGTTGCAGGATGAAGGCAAGTTGTCGGTGGACGATTCGGTGGAGAAATACTTGCCGGAGTTTAAGGGGCAATGGATGGTGAAAAGTCGGTCGAAGGGAAAACTAACTTTGGAGCATCCTCCTAGGCCGATCACGATTCATGATCTACTCACGCATACTTCCGGGTTGGCCAATGTTTCTTCGCCCAGGGGTGACAGCACATTGGCGGAGTTGACGATGGCGGCTTCGAAGACGCCGTTGAACTTTTTGCCGGGAAGTCGTTGGCAATACAGCAATACTGGAATCGATACGCTTGGCAGGATCGTTGAGGTGGTTAGTGGCAGGTCGTTTGCGGATTTTCTGGAAGAGCGTGTATTGCTTCCATGCGGAATGAAAGACACGACCTTTTGGCCAGGCGAAGATCAGGCAAAACGAGTGGCCAAGTCCTATCGTCCGAACAAGGAAGGCAACTTGGAGCAGGCAAGGGTTTCCATTGTCAATGGCGGGTTGAGTGATCGCAGACGCACTCCGTATGCGTCTGGTGGGCTTTTTTCAACGGCAGGAGATGTGACGGCATTTTATCAAATGATGCTGAATGGCGGTGTCACAGGAGGAAAGCGCCTGCTAAAAAAGAAAACTGTAGAGCAGATGACTCAGACACAGACCGGCAATATAGAAACGGGATTTGTTTCCGGTATGAGTTGGGGGCTGGGTTTCCAGGTTGTGAAGCAGCCCAAAGGCGTCACAGAGATGTTATCTCCCGGGACGTATGGCCATGGTGGTGCGCATGCGACACAAAGCTGGGCTGATCCGAAGACCGGTCTGATATACGTGATGATGATTCAACGTGCCGGTTTTCCGAACGGGGACAATTCACCGGTTAGAAAAGGGTTTCAACAAGCCGCAGTGGATGAGTTTGTGCGCTGATTGACGATTAAGCCTCCCGCAACTTTCTATAGAATTTTGAAATGAAACAACTCCTACTAACAACAATCGCAGCCGTGGTGCTGGTGGGGTGTGGTGAGTCGCAGCAATCGACTACGCCAGCAGAAACACAACCTGCTGAAACTGTTGCCGCAGCTACACAACCAGAACTTCCGACTGATGTGTCAAATCGCAAACTTATCAAAATATTTTGGTTTTCATATCCATACGAACCGGAACCTGGTTACAGGATGTGGGAGCGAAGTGATGAAGGAATGTGGACAGAAAATTACCCTTCAGGTTTTAAGTCAATGTTTGAGGAGGTTGGAAGAATCAAAGTAGACGGGCTTAGTGGCGACTATGCAGTCAAAGTTGGCGGTGATTCTTCAAAAACGCAGACAGTTGATGGAAGTTTTCGAGTTTTCATTCCTGATTATAGTGATACTGAAACTTTTCTCTATATGAGTAGAAAAATTGGTGATGATTGGGGCGAGTGGGAAAAATCAAATTATTTAATTAAGGTGATGACTACTCGAGATGGGCTAAAACATGGGACAGCTCACGGAGCGGTAGTTACAAGAGATGTTGATGGCTTAAGGTCTTTATTGAACGATGGTGTAAATATCAACGCGAAGGATGAAGATGGTAAAACTCCTTTGGATTATGCCAATAATGAAGTGGCAAAAATCCTCATCAATCATGGTGCAAAGACGAGTGATGAATTGAAAGCTGATGAAAGAAAACTAGTCGATGCTGCCAGAGATGGGGACATTCAAAAAGTTAAGAGTTATTTGGCTATTGGAATAGATGTTAACACCATTGATGAAGATGGTCATACCCCCTTGCATTGGAAGGTTAATAATGAAGTCGTAAAACTACTTATTGCAAAGGGAGCCAATGTCAATGCGATTAGTAAACATGGTCGCACCCCGCTTGATTTTGCAATAATGCGAGGACAGGAAGAAGCAGTTGAAACTTTACGAAAACACGGTGGCAAGACGGGTGTAGAATTGAAAGCCGCACAACCAGACCCGCCGACTGCCAAAGCACCAGCCATCTCAATTCACGATGCGGCCACTGAAGGGAACATCGAAGCGGTCAGGCAGCATTTGGCTGCTGGTACGGATGTGAATGCAAAACTTGGGGGAAGAACTTCTTTGCATCTGGCGGCATACGAGGGTCATAAGGCAATCGCGGCACTGCTGATCTCCGAAGGTGGGAATATAAATGCAAAGAGTGATGTGAATGGAGGTACCCCCTTGCATGCTGCTGCATTTGGAGGTCGGACGGAAATTGTCGAACTACTCATCGCCAATGGTGCGGATGTGAATGCTAAAGCTGTGTCAGGCCCAAAACAAGGAAAGACACCGCTTGATGCTGCTAATGAAACCAACCACCCCGAAACCGCCGACCTCCTCCGCAAACACGGCGGCAAGACGGGTGCAGAATTGAAAGCTGAAGGGAAATGAAACTACTACTCACAACAATCGCAGCC
>Ga0208128_1000869_pt1 | contig 11773 bp, 6 predicted proteins | sample ETNtaG_35_FD_185758 | JGI IMG/M metagenome (GOLD analysis project Ga0208128, IMG submission 185758) | Marine microbial and viral communities from oxygen minimum zone, Eastern Pacific Ocean - ETNP201306PF51B (SPAdes) (version 2) | ecosystem: Environmental > Aquatic > Marine > Oceanic ... | reverse complement strand
TTAACCGTCGTTAGTGTGGGTCTTTTCCGACAAATGTTGACAATCTGGTTTTCTCCAACCAACCGGGCCAGACCAGCCCAGCTAAGTTGCAGCCACCAATGCCTAATGACATTGATATCTTGGAGGGAATATCCAACTCAGTACCACATGGTCCCAGCCGAGGCGGTCAGCCTGTCTACCGTTTGTCGTACTGTACAACCAGTTGAAAATAGGTTGATCCAATGTCGACCGTTCCGATGGCCGAGTAAAAGAGAGTTGCTTAAAAGCCAAACCAACATCCAAGGGGTGATAGTAAATGTCAGCGAACAAGCGATGGAACGAGCTAAAAAAACAGCCTCGACATTACCGCAGCCAGAAAAAAACAGACACCGCCAACCCAACTAATCATCAATCAACACCGCTAGCAAATCATCTCCGACCGAAGGTCGGCTACCGCTTTCAGTAGAGGATCCAAACCTGATTTTCAGTTATTTCGGGATGGCCAAACGGCAATCAGCCGCCAGATTAGTTGCCTAGCTGATTCTGGAGATCTGGGCAGGGCTAATTTGCCTGCCAAGATCTGGCGGACAAAGAGGAAATCTAAACTTCACCCCTTAAGCCGAGCAGAGGAAACGACCCCTCAACATGTTAGGCGGAGGGCGGATTCAGATTGAGCCTGTGATTGGCCAACTAAAGGCCTGTGCTATTCGGTGCCGGCGTTATGGTAAACGACGACGAAGTTTATGACTCGGTTTTAATTTGATGTTTGCCATCTACAACCTGGAACTCAAACTCAAATCCTGACTTATGCCAGAGATCTATTGAAAAGCTAGAATATGCCTCATTTATCAGAATAGCAAAGCAACATAACGAAACTTCCTATTTTCTCTACTTGACCAAGTATTGGGAGATTATATCAGGCAAAAATGCCGTTTGTTTCCTCATACACCCAAACCTTATTTGTGAGGTCTCTTCCTGTTTCCTGGGGCTTTTGGAAATTTGCCTGCAGATTAATTCTGTTAATCAATAACCTTTATGGTAATTGTTGGTGTTTCCTGTTCGAACTGCTGCTTATTAACATTTGCTGTACCTAATAGCTTAATATCATAAGTGCCTAGATCCATCTTCTCTGTTGCAGTTAATATGATCTTAGATCTAGTTTCTCGAAGAGGAATGCTTGGAAGGGTTCCGATTAACCCTTTGGGAAATCCAATGGGAAAAAGATCTATCTTATCGGTAAACCCTCCCTGACGAAGGACATCAATAATAATTTCAGCATCAATCTTGACTGGGCTATCAGCACTGGCTGACTTTGGAAAAAGAAAGCTCTGCTTAACAGGAGCGACATTCAGAATAAAGGGGGCTTCAGCTATAATAAGCGGAATTGTAACTGTTGATTGTGTATAGGCTTCGTTCTCAACTGATGCAGTTCCATTCACCACAATTTGGTGTGTTCCAACTGAAGGCACCCGAGTTACGAGATCAAGCCCGATGCGTCCCTGACCAAAGTCAGCTGTAGTGAAAGTAATAACCGCACGGTTTTCTCCTACTAGTATAGAGGTATCCGAGGCACCCATATTTGCTGGCAAGCCGACTACAGAGAGGTTGATCGGTGTATTAAAGTTCCCATCTCGAATTGCTAAAACGTGTAGTGATACTGATTTTCCCTGTATCACGTGTATGCTAGGATCTATCACTTTCAAAGTGAATTTCGGTTGGTCTACCACGATCAAGTATACTGGGGTGGAGTGTCGTTCAACTATGTCATGATGAATTGATCCGCGTCCCCAAGCCACGGTTTTGATCAAACCTAAATCGGCTGATATTGGCGCGGTGATGGTCACCTGAGTTTGCGTTTGATCTGGTCCTATTAGAACTGGGCTCACATCAAAATCCTGTGGAAATCCAGAGAAATATAAACTGACAGCTTCACGAAACTCATCAACCCGACTGATGGAAACAGTTAAATTTGTTGTACCTCCTCGAGCAACACGAAGATTATCAGGTGTTACAGTTAATCTGAAATCTGGTTGCAACGGTGCAATGCTGAGCCGATAAGGGAAATTGATTCCGCCTTGATTATTAAGATCCCGAATCGAAATTACGTATTTGTCTTCTTTGGGAAAACTGAAATCGATTCGAGCTTCCGCACCAATAACATCATCACTAATATTTAATTGTTTACCTGTGGAATCAAAAAGTGATAATAGGGCATCTAACTGAGATCCTAATCGGTGTGCGTTGACTTCAAAAATAAGTCTTGCCCCTGGTAGGACTTGAAGAGAGAAACAATCAATATCTTCTTTCTCGTTGATTGTTCCGTTCACAACGACAGGTATTTCAACACTATTCGCTTGATCTGCTCCGTTATTTGGTTCTTGCTCACGCATCTCTTTTAGATTCCCAGCTACGAAAGCATGGGGGTTCGTTGAAATCCCGGCTGCATTTACAACACGCATTTCATGAGCACCTAGTAGTGTGTCCGGTGAAATCGACATTTGAATCGTCTCAATTGGTCCAAGATTCCGACCAGTGACGGACACGGCACTTTCCGTGCCACGCTCTCCTCCAAGTGGAAAGATAGTGTCCAGATAAGGCAACTCCCCGACCCTGATGCGGTAAAAAAAATCGTTGCCGCTTTTATAACGTAGATCGCGAATCTGTAACACATAATCCCCTGAGACTTGGATAGTGTAATCAATCAAAGAATCCAAACCATTGCTGATATCGTTACTGATAACCTCCTTCCCTTCAGGATCGAAAAGCGTGAGCAGAGAATCGAGTGGAGATCCGAGTCTTGATGCGTGTACATCGCAGATTAGCCTCTGATCTTTTTCCGCTGAAAACTTAAATAGATCTAGATCGTCTGTGCTTTCGATGACACCATTAACGACTGCAGGTAGTGCCAGCATATTGGCCTGATCAATAGTTGAATTGGGTTCAGTCTCGGCAATTTCAGGAAGATCGCTGACAATGAAACGTTGCGGGTTAGACACACCGTTTGCAGTCACCAGGCGAAGGTTCTGGGCACCGGCTGGGGTGGATGGATCTATCGTAATCTGAGCGGTGAAACGACTATCAGTTGGGATTTTCCCGAATATTCCCTGTCCATTAAAGCGGACAAACGGCTGGGCGCCAGCATGTTTAAGTTCAGCAGAAATTCCTGAACCGTCAAACAAAATCTCCGTTATCTGATTAAGATTTTGGCCTTTTAGTACAACTTCAACTGTTGTCCCACGCTGGCCTGCAACCGGCGTAACCGAAGTGAACTGTGGAAGTGCTTGTGCTCGAGTTGAGCATATTGGAATTACCAAGCCCAACAGAACACAACTTAAGAACGCAATTTTACTTTGGGAATTCTGCATCCTATAGGTTTATAGTTATAAAAGTCCCAGAATAGGATCACCAGTAACCAACTCTCTTGGTTGGTCAACATGGTTCAAAACTTCAGTTTTTGGATCAATGCCCAAAGTATGATAAACCGTAGCCAGAATATCCGTTGGATGTACAGGATCTTCTAGAGGTGTTGAACCTGTTGCGTCTGATTTTCCGTAGACTCTTCCTCTTTGGACACCTGCGCCAGCAATTAATCCAGTATAACAGTAAGGCCAATGATCCCGACCATCAGGAGAATTACTATTACCTGAAGTACTGACACCTAATCTTGGCGATCTACCGAACTCCCCAATAGCAAGAACAAGTGTCTCATCCAACAAACCACGCTGATCTAAGTCATCTAACAATGATGAGACGGCACTATCCAGTTTTGGACAGTGTAAGTCCTTCAGTGGACCAAAATTAGCCGCATGAGTATCCCATGCAGTTGTATTGGGATCTCCGTTTGCAACTGATGGCCAATTCACTTGAACGAAGCGAGTACCAGCTTCAATCAGCCGGCGAGCTAGCAATACACTTTGACCAAAAGTGTGTCGGCCATAACGGTCACGCATCTCATCCGTTTCCTGCGTTAAGTCGAATGCATTTCTGGCACGTTCAGAAAGTATGAGGTCATAGGCCTTTTCATAATATTCGTTTAAAGCATAAGAATCAGCCACTTTTTCAAGTTCTGGCATTGCGGCATTGACCGTCTCAAGGAGGGTTGCCCGACGTCTCATTCGAGCTGCAGGGATTTCTTTCCTGAGGCTCAATTCATCCAGCTTTACTTCCTTGTTTGGATCCTGAAAGAAAAAGTATGGGTCGTACGCTCGACCGAGAAAACCGCCTGTTCCGCCTTTGCCGATAATGTTGCTTTCCTGCATTGGGCGTGGTAGTTGAACACCGGCTAACATCGGCACATCGGGTGGAAGAAACTTGGCAATATGAGAAGCCGCGTTGGGATGGTCTTTGGGTGACGGCGGATCCAGTTGGCCGGAAGGCGCAACTTTATCCGGCGTAGAACCTGTTACCATTTGATACATGGCCGCGGTATGGTTAAACAGACCCACAGGCGTGTAACTGACAGACCGAATTAATGTTGCCTTGTCCATCTGCTTGGCCAGACGCGGCATAGTTTCAGATAGCCAGATACCGGGCACATTTGTCTTGATCGGTTTGAACTCACCACGGACATTTGAGGGAGCACCCGGCTTAGGATCCCAGATATCTATATGACTAGGGCCACCTTGTAAAAACATTAGAATTACCGATTTTGCTTTGCCAAAACCGTTAAGCGCTCGGGAGGGGGCAGCAATTGTATTCGCCTTGGCTTGGAGCGCTAAAATCTGCGGCAGACTTATACCAAGCATCGCAGTTCCTCCGACCCTGAGAAACTCTCGCCTAGAAACCCCGTCGCATAATCTAGCTCGCTTACCTGGAATTGATAACATTGTCTTATCTCCTTTTGGTTCCTATGGTGTTAGAAAGTTTGAGTGAATTACTTTACCGGTTAAACAAGAATGAGGGACTATTGATTAAGGCCCACAAAAGATCCTGAGCACCTTCAACTTGAGAATCAGCTTTGGAGATATAATCGACTGCTTTGCCGGATTCAGTCTCACTTGGCACGCGACAAAGCGTAGCCAAATAAACTTCCTCAACCAAAGTGCGGTTGTCAATCTTTTTCTCTGTCAGTTGAACGATGCGGCCTTTCGGGTCGATAATAGCATTGGCAATAGTTGGACCATTAATTAGGTTGAGTGCATGTGATAAACTGACCTGTGTCGTTCTTTCACATTCACAGACTGATTCGCGTTCAGGCCGGCCGAAAAGCTTCAGAAAACCGCCATCATCCAGGTTGCTATCGGGCAACTGAACCGCACGCGATCCTTTGGGGACACCTGAAAACTTTGGTTGGCTTCCAGTAGCGACAGAAACTGCATCCAGTATCTGTTCTGCAGTCAATCTCCTGGCGGTTGCGTGCGCAAAATTGATTTCGTCTTCTTGGTTCCAGCGATTTGTTTTAATGCTTTGCTGGTATGTCCGGGAGGTGGTGATTGTACGCATCAAATGTCTTAGATCAAAACCATTTTCGATAAAATCCTCGGTCAGGACATCAAGTAATTTTGCGTTACTGGGAGGATTACTTGATCTGATATCATCGACTGGTTCAACAATACCACGTCCCAAGAAATAGCTCCAGACACGGTTCACCATAGATTTCGCGAACCAAGGATTGTCCTTTGAAACCAACCAGTTGGTAATGGATTCACGAGGATCATCTCCAATTTTATCGGCCGAACCAAACGGCACATTAGCCGGCACAATTGTCCCAGTTTTTGGGTGTTTCACACCACCATTAACACTATAATTATTGTAAATGATCTGCTCATCCGGAAGTTGTCCTTTTTTGACACCAACTTCGCTAAAGTAAGATCCAAGTTCATAGTATTGGTTTTGTGTCCATTTTTCAAACGGATGATCGTGACATTTAGCACAGGCAAACCTTATGCCCAAGAAAAGCTGCGTCACATTTTCAACTGCGACGTCTGGTTGATAAATAGTTTTGTCGGTTGACGCAAGGTGATAATTGGCCGCTGGATTCTGATAGGCACTACCGGAAGCCATTAGCAGATCACGAACAAATGTGTCATAAGGCTTATTTTCAGCCACAGAATCATAAATCCATTTTCGAAAAAGCCAAACGCCCTTTTCACCAAGGAATTTGCGATTAGATTGCAATAAGTCAGCCCACTTATGCGTCCAGTACTCAATATATTCAGGTTGACCAATCAAATAATCAATTAATCCTTCGCGCTTTTTTCTTGAATCCTCATGGTCGGCCAAAAATGCCTGAACTTGATCTGGTGTCGGTGGAACACCGGTTAGATCAAGATACAAACGCCGAATAAATTCGGCATCAGTACAGAGATCCGATGGCAAAACACGAACACGTTTTAGTTTGTCATAAACTAGCCCATCAATGTAATTGTACTGAGACACTTCGGCCCACTTAAACCCGGACCTATCGCCAATAACAATTATTTCGCTGGTACTGTACAGGCTCTCATATCGAACCAGTATAACCGCCTCTCCTCGTCGCACAGCAGTGACAAACCCAGAATCTGATACTGTGGCAGCATCTGGCAGACTACTGCTATATATAGCATCTCGTGTCACATCCCGAGATGTGCCGTCCGGATAGTGGGCGATAACCCTCAGTTGCTGTTCCATGCCGGGTAAATGGATTTCCGTAGCATTTGGAATAACCTCAAGACGAGAGACCTTTTCGGTAGTGACCACATCAGATTTCACTCCTTCAGCGATCCATTGGTGAAAGATCTCGTAATGGCGCGAATCTGCTTCCATAACCTGACCTCCGCCATGTGGAACGCCCTGTGTTGGCTTAAGAAGCATGAGGCTCTGTGCTGGTCTAGCACGATTAAAACGGCGCCCTGATAAATCGGTGACTAGCGTTTGGTAGTCAAGGTGGGCATCATACCCGCGCAAGGAGAGTTGGAATCCATTTTTACCCTTAGCTGCGCCGTGGCAGGTGCCCGCATTACAGCCAGCTCTACTGATGGCTGGCATTACATCACGAACAAAGCTGACCGGTTGCGTATCGACACTCTTTATGTTTACCGGCAAATCGATGGAGTGACGCCGAAACGTTACTTTGACTGTTGTCCGACCGACGGCAACAGGGTGAATGTAACCATCACTATCAATTCTAACTTTGGTGTCAGTAGTTGTGAAACTCGGTTCATTTGACAGATCAATCCAGTATCCGCCTAGTGTCAGCCCAGAAACCAAGACACGGCGAACATCGTGTTTCCCCTCAAGAACCAGTGCCTCAGGCATGGATTTTAACTTGGTAATTTTCGGGATCTCGATATTGACAGCTGTCTGATCAGAATTAACACTCACATTGAAATACAGGTTGAGGATTAACACAAGTAAAATCCCCAAAATGGATAGAGACGCTTTCATGGATTCACCTCGCTAAAAAACATACAACATATCATTGACAGTAAAAATCAGTTCTTGATTTCCGCATTGAAACCAGTTTCCTTAACGACACTACGCAATTCGTCAACCGTAACCTGATCCTCTTTCAATGTTAGAACGGCATTATCCGGAAGAGAAACCTTCACACTAATCACACCTGATACCTTGGTAAGTGCAGCCTGCACTTTAGCCACGCAAGCACCTCAGGTCATACCACTAACGACTAACTTTATTTCTGATGTGGCTTTGATTATATCTTTTGCTTTAACAGTTCCTACTTCTTCCACTTTCTTGACACGCGTCAATGCAGAATCAAGCGGCACAGGTATAAATTCTCCCATTAATTCCCCGGAACCTAGATTGAATATTCGCACTTGACCATCAAATCCACCAATTGCAACTTGATTCTTGTTTGGATGAAACGCAATAGTGAACACAGCGGTCGAGTCAGCATCAAGCGTCATAATAAGACTGCCATCTGCCACTTTGTATATTCGAACCTCGCCACCAACAGCACCTACGGCAATTTGTGATCCATCCGGGCTGAAAGCAACCGCATTAATTACATCTGACTGTCGTTCAAAGGCGCGAATCAGATTGAAGTCGGTATTACCAACATCACGCCGCTTTTGACGGAAAATTCTGTAGAGTCGTGGAATCCTATCCGCACCGCCGGATAACACCTGATCCAACTTTGGATGGCGCACGATTGTATGGATTGCTCCCAACCCTTTGTTACTGGCATTAATATCATCAATGAAAGATCCACTTTTAAGTTCGGTAAGTTTTAACGCAGTGTCGCGCCCTCCAGTAACAAAATGACTGCCATCAGTAGTAAACAGCGTGCCAAGAACCCAATCACTGTGGTTATCGAAACGTAGAAATTCCTTTTTATCCAAGATTGAAACGATACGCGCGGTCTTGTCAGTACAGCCAAAGGCGAGAAATTTATTGTCAGGCGAGAGCGATGCCCCATAGATTGTGTCATATGTTGATTCTAATGAGTGAATCAGCTTATTTGTAGCCGTGTCCCACATTTGAACTTCACCGAATTTGGCAGGCGTTCCCCCAACAATTATTAACATCTTACTATCGGAAGCATAAATAATGGATTCGATTCGATCGGATTTCCCAAGCAACCGAGCTAACAGTTGAGATCCATCTGACTTGTGCAAGAGTACCTCGCGATAACCCGAGACCGCGATAATATCGCCATCGGGTGAATAAGTCAAAGAAGAAATCACTGGTGGAATGGTATATTGAGGGGGCGCTATTGCGGAATCAGTATCCATATTTGGCGTGTCGTTGACTGCACCTTCGGCAATCCAGCGCCGAACAAGCTCAATCTCTGCAGGTGCCAGTGGATCACCGTCCATTGGCATGGACGGTGGGTCTCCGGAAATCAAATCGAGGATTAGACTTTGATCAGGTTGGCCGGCTATAAAAGCTGCACCTACAGCCCCTCCTCGACGAAGGTCTTCATAAGAAGTAAGAATCAGGTCTCCATCAGCCTGACTGGGTTGGTGACATCCCTGACAACTGCGTTGTAAAATTGGTTGGATATCCTGATAATAACTAATTGGTGAATCCGACCAAGCAAAGTGACCAATTAAAATTGTCAAAAACACAGTTATAAAGCACTGGATGCAATAAACCAAAGTTAATTTTAAATTCATCTTTAATATATCTAGCATTAGTAAAAAACTAGAACCCCTGAGAAATTTGGAGATTTGATTACAAGACATATAAAATTTATTTGAGTTAATAGAGTATATATTCAAAGAGAACTTTTATTTGTCATGCAATGGTGAAAAATCAAATTCATTGATAACTTTAGAGCATCTCAGAGTTCTTCGCCTTAGAAGTTAACACACTTTCCTCTTTAAATCAACAAAAAACTGTCAACTGTCTTTATCTTAGCTTCCCTGCCATTAATTCCATCTTAAACCACTTTCTAATTCGATATCATCTTCTTTCTGAAAACTCAGGGTAAGGGGTAAGGATATACAGAACGCAACTAAGAGAACCGCGGGGGTCCTCTTAGTTGTTTTACATGCGAAATGTCACTGATCTGATTACCTCAAAGTGTCAAAGCTTCTAAATCCGTTAATTTGCTTACTGGGGATATATCTTTGATCTTGTTACCACCCAGAAATAACTGCTTGAGGTTACTTAAATCTGATAATTCAGAAATGTCATCAATCCGATTCTCATCCATGTGTATCGAATATAATTAGGTTTAATTTTTCAGCATCGAGATATCATCAATTTGATTATCATAACACTCGAGAATTTCCAAGTTGACCAAGTTGGAAATTGGAGACAAATCAGTGATTTGGTTTAAGCCAAACCGCAAATGAACCAACTGTTTGAAATTGCTTATTACTGAGATGTCACTGATTTTATTCCCACTTAACCAAATCCAATTAAGATTTGTTAACTTAGATAACTTACTGATGTCGCTCAATTGGTTGTTGCCAAGAAGAAGGGGAGTTAAGATGACTAGAAGTCATTTCATAAGTGCCTCATCGTTACGATGAGACCGGCGACATGAAAAAAGGCGCGATAGATGGTCAGCTGTCGCGCCCATCAGGTGACAATGCGGCCAAAGCTGGTTAGCCAACCAATGGTGGGCTCTATTTTCCATCCTTTTCGCTAGCCTCGTCGGGGACGACCATCTGGTGTTTGGGTCTTCTGTCTATTTTTTCGAGGCGCTGCAATCAGCTCAATTTGTTGATCCGCAAGTTGTTCACCTAAAGACTGACTGTCAGAGGCTTTGTCCGCAATCAAAGGCTGTCTCGAGGCCACTTCCGCAGGGTCAGGCCGAACAGAGGCAGCTTCCGACAGGAATCCCCTGACCGTCGGCCACCATCATCAGTTTGCGACCTTTACCGCCTTTGGTTTTTCCGACGGCAGGCCCCTTTTTTGGCCACCACAAAGCTACCATCGATAAAGGTTTCTTCCCCGTCGATCAACCTGCGCCACACCTGTAACCAGGTCCCGTCTTCTTGCCAATGACGCAATCGAGGCCAACAGGTTGATGGACTAGGGTATGTGGCCGTAAATCCTGCCAACCGGCAGTTGAGCCTAAGAGCCAAAGAATGCCTTCAAACAGCTGACCATTGGAGGGCCAGGGACGACCGGAGCGGATCAATTCTGGCCGCAGAAGAGCGATGGTGTCCCATTGCTGATCGCTTAATACTTCCGGTCGATGACTGATAGCTCTAAACCTACTATCAGCCATCAAATACATTATATTAGGGTCTGTTAACACTAAGAAAAGAAATCCGGTATAATGGGCTATAATGGAATAAGACATGAACAATATCAAGAAATAAAGCCGTCTTTACCCGTCCAAAGAGGAAAGGTCAAACTATCCAATCGGAAGCTTCGGAATCGGATTTGGTCTGTTGCCGAGCAGGGCTGTCAATGGAGAGGTCTTCCCTGTAAGTTTGGAAATTGGCCTCCAATCTACAGGCGGATGAACCGAGAGGCAAAACAGGAGTCTTAAATGGCCGATTTGAAGCCTGGCCAGCCAAGAAAAACATTCCCGTCAGGATAGAAGGCTATTGATTAGATAGCAGATCCGTGAAAGTGCATACTGATGGAACAGGGGCATTAAAAAAAACGGCCAGCAGTCGATTGGAAAGTCAGGAGGATGGGGGACCCAAAAAATCCATCTGCTGGCCCAAGATGCTGGTCGCGCAAGGGCTTTTCGACTCTCCCCCGGCCATGGTCATGATGCACCTGAAGGAGAAGGCTGGTTGGAAAACATAGATTGCCCTTTGGCTGGCAGCCCAATGATTATGGATCCAGCAGATGAAGGAGATACTGCTCGATAGCCGGCTTTAGACTTGATCTTCTCGGCTGTTGTTCCGGCCAAATCGAATCGCCTGGATCCTTGGGAGTATGACCAAGAGCTCGACCAAAAGAGAAATGAAGTGGAAGGATTGTTCAGCCGGTGGCAGGGATTTGGCCGGATCTTCTCTGGCTGGGACCAGCTGGATCGGATGTTTTCTGCTGTCTGGTTCTTGGTGCTGATTGTCGATTCGCTTAGATCGTGTTAACTAGCCCTAGTTTGTCGCCGACAGAAATTGAGAAGGCAATACTGGAGTCGGACTGGGGCTGACCGGCTTCTATGTTGGCAACAACGGATTCTCAATGGCCAATGGGATGAGTACTAGCAACCAGCCAAAGCTGCCTGAGGTTTAATTCTTATCCAGACACTCTATTCTTGACGCTTACGGACATTACTCGAGTTTAGAGTGAACAAGCTATTTTCAGGTTGATTATTATCAGCCTGTTCGAGTTGTTCTCTCTGTTACTATTTCCCATTTTATGCCCCTTGACGCTGTTTTTCATCATAATCATGACTTTTGCCCGGATCCGGTGGCTGGAATTTTTGGCCTGT
>Ga0208128_1000864_pt1 | contig 11811 bp, 17 predicted proteins | sample ETNtaG_35_FD_185758 | JGI IMG/M metagenome (GOLD analysis project Ga0208128, IMG submission 185758) | Marine microbial and viral communities from oxygen minimum zone, Eastern Pacific Ocean - ETNP201306PF51B (SPAdes) (version 2) | ecosystem: Environmental > Aquatic > Marine > Oceanic ... | reverse complement strand
GTGGTTTAGCACAACTTACATATAGGATTGGTAAAACATCTGATATTATTAATGGTCTTGCTTTAACCGATACTTTTAGAGTATACACTAGACAATTTAATGTACTAGGTGATTTTATTACCAAAACATGGTCCGGTGCAGGTTTTACAGATTACACTGACTTCCAGATTCCTGCTTTTGTTGCCGCGGAAGAATTTTTTGTGTCACTAGTTGGTGCTGGTGGTGGATATGGTGGTTCTGATGTACCTAACAGCACTGGTGGTCCTGGTGGTTCTGGTAATGTTATGAGACTAGGAGTTAATATCCCGGCAGCTGCCTGGCCACTGGACAACGTTGGCAATCCTGATTTTATACTGAGAATCTATCCTGCTGATCGTGGTGAGGATGGTGCTGATTATGTAACAGGATCGGGTGGCGGTGATGGTGGTTTCGGTTATGCTTATGGTGGTGATGGTGGTAACTCTGGTGGTGGTGATCCTTCTGGTTCAGGTGGTGGCGGTGGAGGTGCATCTGCTATTACACTAAGCGATGGCACATTGATTGCTATGATTGGTGGTGGTGGCGGCGGTGGCGGCGCTGGTAACGATACTGCTACTCCATTAGAGATTCAATATGGTAATAATGGTGGGTATGGAAGCATTAGCACGTCAACAATAAACATCAACTTGTCTGGTGATGATGCTCCAGATAGAACTGGTCAAGGTGGCGGTCCTGGTGGCGGCGGTGGTGGATATGATGGATCCGCTGGTACACTGATTAATACTTACAGTGAAAATGGAACTACACTACAAAGTAGTGATCTAGATGCTACTGGTGGTAATGGTGGTGGTGGTTTCTACAACGCTACTTATTGTACTGTAATTTCAGCTTTAGCAAATGGTCAAGGAGCTCCATGTGGCGGATCGGGTGCTATTTACATTGAATATTCACAGCAAGATATAACACCAGATCCTTTTGCTTTCTCTATTACCGATGGTGCTACAGTTCAAGAAGAAGTTTATTCTGATATTGTACAGATCACAGGTATTACTGGAACAGTTTCTGTCTCCTCGATATCTCCTGGTTTCACATCATCGATTAGAATTTGTGATGGTTCTTCTGCTGCTAGTTGTGGATCATGGCAGGCATCTGCTCAGATAGGTAATGGTCAATACGTACAAGTAAAAGCAACTACAGGTAACCAATACGACTCCACATATACTGTTGGTGTTACAGTTGGTGATTCTACTGCTAACTGGGATATTAATACTGGTCCGCCACCAGATTCTATTCCAAATCCATTTTTCCTAACACCTGTTACTGGTGTTGCTCCCTCTACTCTTGTTGAAAGTGAAGAGATTACAATCTCTGGTATCACTGTCCCTGTAACTATGACTGCTGTTGGCGGTGGTGCTGAGATCAGTGTGGGCAATGGTGGAGCATATGTTGCTGGAGATACTGGTGCTACCATAACAAATGGACAAACATTTACAATCAGAATGTCATCTTCAGCTGACTTCTTAACGGAAGTTACTACAAGTGTTACTGTAGGAAATGGAACTTCAACTGAATGGAGTGTTACGACTGCTGCTGAAGCGGATTCAACTCCAGTTTCATATACTTGGCTCCATAAAGTTGGTGCTACGTTAGAAACAACATATGAAAGTAATACTAACTTAATTCAAAACCTTGGAACTGAGGTTGATTTTATTGTTGAGCAAGGTGCTGGAGACCTAGGTCAAGCTAATGACCTAGCACAAATTATCAAGAATGGTACTTTATTGGGAGCAGGCGTTACCACAACTAAAGTTAATAATTTTGACACAATAGCACTACAATACACAACTAGTGATGATATTGGAGAAATTAGAGTATTCAATACTAAGTTAGGTCTTGCTACATCTACAGCAGGTTTTTATGAAACTCCTTGGAGTGTATCTACTGCTGGTCAATTTGGTACAGATCCTATTCCGTTCGCTTTTGGTACTAAAATGGCTTCGGCAACAAGTGTATTTACTGACGCAGATGAAACTATTACAATTTCTGGTCTATCTACTGGCGTTGGTGTTGGGTTGTATGGTACAAATGGTGTTCAATTTAACATTAACGGTGGTGGTTGGAATCTTTATACAGTAAGTTTTCAGGCAAATGTGAGCAATGGTGATACATTTACAATCAGACTGTTATCTTCTGCTATCCCTGGATTTACAAGAACATCGTTTATTATTGCTGGTTCTTTCTTAACTGGATTCTCTGTTCAATCTCCAGCTAGTGTACAAGATCCTATTAATAGTCAATGGTATAGTTCTATTACACCATGTAAGTATATTGGTAACACATTTGGTGGTCAACAGATCAGAATTAATACTAAATTTGATGGACTACCTGTTGGTGCTATCATTCCGGTGTTCCAAGATGGTACTTACGATGACTACTGGGGCGAACTTGATGGTAAACTTGATGGTAAACCAGGCTCTAGATTCCCGAGTTTTGTATACTGTAATGGTGAATATTATGATCCAACAGAATATCCATTGTTATTCTCTGTATTAGGTTATAATTATGGTGAATATAATGTTGGTGGTGATGTATACTTTAGAGTTCCTGATTTAAGAAACAGATATGTCAAGGGAACTGGTGTTATTGATGGTAATGCTCAGTCATCACCTGGATTAAATCCAAGTTACACCCCAACTAAGCAATCTGGTTCTTCTGGTAACCAAGAACCTGGAGCATTTGGTGGTATGTGGTATGTAGATACCATTGGTGATCCTGGTGTAGATGAACTTGAACAAGTTGTCACTCCTGCTACTGGACAACCAGCACAAGAATCTGAATATTTTGGTATTGCTCAAGTATCTACTACTGGATATAATGAGGTTACTGGATTAATTGAGTTTATTACATCTGGTAAAGCAACATGTCCTATTGGACTGAAACCAGAAAAAATCTATGATGTACCCCTACACTTCCACGATTTGATCTCTGGTGTTCCTGACCCAGGTAGATACAAAGGTAGAGTTAACTGGGGTGGTACTGGTGGTTATGGTATTGATGTTACCGCACCTAATGCTGTTAACATAGGTTCTGGCACTAATGCTACTTTTCGATCAGGAGGTACAATCTCATTCAACTTGTGGGGATATGCTCTACAAAATTATGATCTAGTTGCTGGTGACCTGCCTGGATCTACTGGTTGTGATGGATCTGGTTGGTTTAATGGTGACACTACTAACTGGACTAATCATACTAGCCCAGGTTGGCAAGGTATTAAAGATGCTGATGAATACGGTAATGTTACTATCGTACAGTCTGGTATTACTGCTTCTGTTTACAATGAAATCAATTCTTATATTGATCTAGATGCTATACCATTCACAGGTCAGACTGGAGCGTATGGTGGTGATAACGCTAGAAAGTTCATTAGTACAGTTGACATTCCTGAGAAACTAGCTACTGTTAAATCATATAACCCTGTCAATAAATTGAAGCATAACCACTATGTTTCATTGACGGCTGTTGATAATAATTCAATCTATGGTTATGGTAATAATGAGACTGGTGGTACACAGAGTACCGCACTACAATCTTTCAATACTTCAGATCCCCTCGGCGGAGCCAGCTACTCAGTTAATCTAGAATTCTCTGCTTTAGATGTTGGTATTCAGGTTCTCCCTGGTACATTTACACTACAACAGACTAAACAGTTGATTCCTACTCCATCTTTCTCACCACAAGATCAAGTTCCAATAGTCACACCTTATGTGTGGACCAAGTGGATGATCAAAGCGTTCTAAATAGTAAAAAGGTATTCTAATAGAAATGGCGTTTAATCCAGACGATTTTCAATTTGAGAAAATCTTACCACCAGAAGAAAGAAAACCTATTCTAGAATGGGATGCTTTACATCGTCTGATGGTTGTTCGTGTCAAGCAAGAAGGTGAGTGGACTTACCTTGGTACGAAACTTGACACCCAGATCAATAACAACCTACACAATAATCTACCAGATGAGTGGTCTAACGAAAATGATAGAATTGTAACTTTTGCTGTTTTTGAAGATGGTGATCATATCTTTGAGAAGGAAAAACTAAAATTTGATTTTTCTTCAAAAACTTCAAAATGGTTGAGATATGAAAAAAATGATCTTACTGATGGTCAAGTAAAAGAACTATTTGATATTCTGAAGGCAGCACTAGCAGTACAGCAAACTGATGCTGATATTGTGAAGTCGAAAGCAATTATTGATGTTGCTACTAGACAAGAATACCTCGCTAAAACTGATGAGTTAAAGAAACAAAACCTAACCAAATTGCTTCGTGGTTCTGATTGGTCACAACTGTCAGATGCTACCGAAACTTTCACTGATGAACTAGAACTGTGGAATGCTTATAGAATATATCTACGTGAAAATGTCAAGACTCCAGGAGATTTTGATGACATGCTAGATTATCTGATCTGGGATGAAGAGTATAAGTGGCCTATTGATCCCTTTGCTTATCATGAATTTGATCCAGATCATGAAACTGAGTATCTATCAGTACCATCTCACTTCAAGTTTAGTCCATATGAAGCAGGAGATTATTCTGCTGAACAACTTACAGGTGATATTAAACAGTCTGCTATCCTTGCTAAAGAGCGTGAAAAAGAGGGTGGACTTCCATTGAGCAAACAGATTTGGGATAAGATTCAGCAGTATAAACTCAATGAGGGTTTAACTGGTGCTGTAATTGAAAACTTGAACATTTTGGAGTAATATAATGTACGTAACAACTAGAAATTTTGTGGAGTGGATGAGACACTACACAGAGGCAACACAATCAACCATGGTGTTGTTAAGAACTGTCGGACCAGATGGTGTAGATGATGCTACTAAAGCAAATGCTATCTATTCCTCATATTATTTGAATATGCAGTCTGAGGATCCAGCAATCTTTGACAAACTATTGTACAATGAGTTTACATTTGTAGAATTTACTACTGAGGAGTCAGCAGATGACTTCTGTAGAGAGAATTTCCCTAATACTAAACCAGATGATACTGACTATTTCATTCAATATGTTATTTTCAGTAATGGATTGTATGTTAGAGGAAACGATGGGATGACTGGACTCCGAGAACCACGACCAGAACCACTTCCATAACTGGACTAGACCGCCCCACAAGGGCGGTTTTCTGCTATAATAACAGGGTAGTCAGCAAGGTATTAATGCTCACCCTTCGTCCTCACCAACAGCGAGCACTCGCTGCTCTTGAGAACAATTCTTTTGGTCAAGTAATTGTCCCCACAGGTGGTGGTAAGACTCTCGTCATGATCAAAGATGCCGAGCGTCGTCTTACTGCTGCCACCACGCCAAAGACTATTGTAGTGGTCGCCCCACGTATTCTGCTGGCAAACCAATTGTGTGATGAGTTCTGGAATGCTCTCAACGGTACTGTAAATGCTGAGATGTTTCACGTTCATAGTGGTGAGACTTCTTTTGCTAGCAGCACTAAAGTTCAACAGATTCAGTGCCATCATGGTGTATGTAAAGCTGCTGGTCTTCATGAGATTATATTCACCACATACAACAGTCTCCGTCGTATTGTAGAGTCTGACATTGATATTGACTGTATCTATTATGATGAGGCACACAATGCTGTCCGTCGTGACTTCTTTGAGTCTGTACTCAATGTTGATGCTAAGTCCTATTATTTCTTCACCGCCACACCTAAGCACACTCGTAATGCTTACGGACGTGGCATGAACAATAACATGGTTTATGGTCCTGTACTTGAGAATGTACCTGCTCCTGAACTGCTTAACAACGGCAGCATTCTTGCTCCTGAGGTTATATCCTATGAGGTTGACTTTGAGCGAGTCAAGGGTCAGTTCTCCCATGAGTCTGATAAAGACACACTCACTGCTCTAATTGAAGACATTGATGCTGATGGTAACAAGATCCTGATCGCTGCTCCTAGTAGCAGGGTCATGTTTAATCTGCTTTCCAAGACCACTGTGTTTGACTTCTTTCATGAGAAGGGTTATGATGTACTTCACATCACCAGCAAGTATGGTGCTTATGTGAACAAGACTAAGGTCAACCGTGAGCAGTTCTTTGACACGTTCAATGCTTGGGGCAAAGATCCAAACCGTAAGTTTGTGATCTTCCACTACAGCATTCTGTCCGAAGGCATCAACGTTCACGGTCTAACACACTGTGTGTTCCTTCGTCAACTTGATGTCATCCAAATGGCACAAACTGTTGGTCGTGTTATCCGTCTTAACAAAGATGACGCTGCTGACATTGCTTGTGGTAAGATTATTCCAGGCAAGTTTGCCATGTACCGTAAGTCTTGTGGTAAGGTCATCGTACCTGTCTTCAAGAACTACGGTGCTCACACTATCAAACGTCTTCAAAACCTTGTCGAAACTATCTTCGTCAAGGGTCTTCCTGCTATTTCCGTCACTGTCTGATGAACTCAATTCGTATTCCTGGTCACCAAATTCTTGATTGGCAACAAACTATAGCTCTTTTGGATAACAAAGAGACTCTACTATCTGGTGGCAATGCTATTCGATCTAAAGTAAATACTGTTGAAGTATCATGGGAAGAAGCATCTGACTTCTATAATTCTCAGTCTACAGCTGATCGTGCCATGATTCGTAAGTCTGGTCAGCAGGGTGGCCTTGGTTGGTGGGATCCAGTCACTGAATCACTGACAGATAATCCTACACAACAGCGTGGTATTCTTCTGTGTCAAATGTATCTGAAGCAAGATCGTAAGTGTGCTTATACTTTGACTGGACCACATCATATTCTTGACTTACAGGTTGAGCATATCACACCTAACGGTGGAGATCATCCAGATAACATGATCTTGACTCTATACAATGTCAACGAGAACCGTTGCCAATCCACCATGGAGGTGTTTGTTGATCGTTGGCAGAAACGTGCTGATAAAGGAGAGAGAGAGTTTACTAGTTGGTATGCTGATATGCTCAAAGCATCTGCTAAAGGACAGAAAGAGAAGGTCAAGATCCTCGCTATGGATGAGGAAGATCTAGCAAAGTTTGCTCCTATGTGTGCTAAACGCTATGAGAAGTACATGTGGCGTAATATTGGTATGTCATCAATACAACCATTTCGTTTAACTAAGAAGGGAGAAGTACGTTCTGGTGGTAGTCAAGGCAACTACAAACCAGTTCTCAATACTATTCTACACGAACACTTGTATGGTGACAAAGAGTTGGCACAACAAATGTTCCATACTATACGTGTTGCTGCTTCAAATTATGTAAACGGAAAGATTAACAACGACACATATGCATCTATTATGTGTGACTGTCTAGACTTGTCAAATCACCAACCTGTAGGATATAATAGAGATAAGTTTATCGCCAATGTTCTTCGTAACACCTATTCATGGTCCCATCTCAAAAAGTAACTAATCATTCTCTCTATCGCTATGCTGGTGGTAAGAATCGAATGAAGAAAGATCTGATCAAGATCATTCGTGATGTCAATCCTGGCATCGAATATCTTGTGTCACCCTTCTGGGGTGGTGGCAGCACTGAAATGCTGATCGCCAGTGAGGGAGTCAAGGTTCAAGGTTATGACGTGTTTCGCCCATTAGCAGATTTCTGGGAGATCGTGGTGGGCAATGGTGGTGCTGCTATCCTTGCCGACATGGCAGAGGAGCATTTTCCACTAGTTGACAGTGATCACTACAAATCATTCCTTCCAGGATTAGATAGTGAGGACAAGTGGGAGCGAGCACTATCATTCTACCTTGCAATCAAGGGTTCGTACTCAGGTAAGATCGGATGTTCTACTGTTCGTAGTAGAGCAGAGTTCAGATTAGTGGGTGTGAATAAACTTAGGAATTTCTATGCTCCCAACGTGTCGTTTGCCTATGGTAGTTGCTTCGACACCATCCCAGCACATGAAAATGACTTCTTGTACCTGGACCCACCATATTATGAGACTGTGAGTCACTACTATGGTAAAGATGGTGCTCTTCACAAATCATTTAACCATGAACAGTTCTGTGAGATACTGAAGCAACACAAGGGTGGATTCGTGATGTCCTATGATAATAGTGACAGTGTACGTAATCTATATGAAGGGTGGACTGAGTTCAGGTATCTTACATTTCCTTACCAGATGTCTGGCACCAAACGTTACGATAAGACAGAACTGGTTATTGTTAAATACCCTGAGAAGGTGAAACCTTACGTTGGTGCTTTGGAGGCATTTTTGGTATGAATGTAGTAAAACATACAAAATACATATGGGAACTAGAAGACTTCATCCCACACAATGAGATTGATTATCTTCTGGATATGTTTGATTTCCATAATCCTAAACTTCACTCAGATTTTAGGAATAAGGGAAGAAACAATGATACGTATGTACTTGATGACTATCCTGATATAGATTCTCAGGCATGGAAGTGGGTTAATGCTGCTAATGAATACTATATCAAAAATAATCAATGGATATATTATAATTGGGATAAAACAGGACTGATTAGATCTTCACGTGCTGGTGACACCGTATGGAGAGGAAAAAATATAATTCGTATGTATAATGAAAATGACTCTTATGAATGGCATTCTGATCACTCTCCAGTTAATCTTCCTGAATTCTCTATCGTAACCTATTTGAATGATGATTTTGATGGCGGTGAAACTAAATTTATGAATGATAAAATCATGGTATCACCTAAAAAGGGTTCAGTGGTGTGCTTCCCTGTTGATCACTATCATATTCATAAGAGTGTGAAGGTGTCAAGTGGAGTTAAGAAAATTCTTTGGAACTGTGTCTATCGTTATGAAATTCGGGTAATGTCACAACAACCATACTTGACTGCTGTTAATGCACCCAGGACTTCAAAGGCATGTATATGGTAGACACATATTATATTGTATTGCTTGGGACATTTGGTTTTGTACTAATGTTGATCATCATAGATCCTAACGTTGGTATGTACATAGACTTACAATTACGTAATCTAATGGTACAAATAAAACTGAAGTATTATCTCATAACTATGGGTGCTGTGATTAAATTCAATAATTGGCAACTTAAGCGAAAATTTAAAAGGAGAATAAAGGACCATGAAAAACTTAATTGATTATGTGATGGTTGACAATCTATTCACATCAGAGCAGTGCCAAGAGTATATCTCAGTACTAGACAAATGTCATTGGGGTCCTCACCGATGGTATGATAATGCTGAGTCTGAATTTGAAGATATGAAAGACTTTGATGTGTCATATAATGTAGAAGTACAGACCTTGATGAAAGATCCTATAATGAATTTTTTTACTAATTATGTTAATAAACATAATGCTAGACCAAATCTTTATTTTTCTGGAATCAGATTTAACAAGTATAATGAGGGTGAAGGTATTGTTAGACACGTAGATCACATTCATAGTCTATTTGATGGTAAAAAAAGAGGTATTCCTATTATGACTTGTGTTGGTGTATTTAATGATGACTATGAGGGTGGAGAGTTTATGATGTGTGGTGAGGAGATTAAACTGAAGCAAGGCGATGCTATACAGTTTCCATCAGTATTTTTGTATCCACATGAAGTCAAACCTGTTACGAAAGGTACACGATACTCATGGGTGTTGTGGACTTGGTGATTACGTGGTATAATAATATGACATGGAGAACACTATGACTGAAATGGATTGGAATTCGGAATATAGTATACAGCGTAAAGATAGGATGCAAGACGCCATCGATGACTATCTACAGGATCCTAAGGTAGATGCTCGACGTACATACGAGGAGATTTTATCATGTGTCGATGATATTGTTAAGCATCATAAAGAAAATCTAGAGAAAGCAGTAAATTTGAAGGAATTAATGTTAGGATACCGAAACATCGACCTAAATCTTCCAGAGAGACATTAATCCTATGTTTGACTTTGAGTCCCTGCCACACGGAATTAAGGAAGCACTTGCTGAAGATTGTGAAGACTATCTGATTCACCGCCACATTCCGCTACATTCACACTCATATGATAACATTATTATTCAAGCACTCCGTGAAGGATACCAGTTGTCTGGATTTGATCGGGTTCCATATTCCAAATTTGAGATAAAATATGATGACATTGTTGCTTAGTGAGGAAGAAATACGCTTCTTACATGCTCTAATGTGGAGCAGTGATCCCTCTAAATGTCGTAATCTAGCAAAGCACTATAATGTGTCTGATACTGATCTAGAGAGACACTTGGTAAACTGTCTAGATGGTGTTGACACTGAAGACTGATCGACTATACTACAAAGGTAGTCAAGGCACTAACCATGATCAGCGACAGCACTCTAGACCAACAACTTCGTCGGACGATCATCAACAGTGTTGCTAACTATGATCCCCAACTCCTCAAGCGTATTGCTTATGAGGTACGCTGTGAAGAGATGGGAATCAACCCTGATGGGAAATTCTTATACACTGACATTGATGACTAATTTGAATTTCCCTGCTATACTAAGTAGTATAGTTGTATTTCAATACTACAATGACTCAAACAGAAATTGCAATGGTTGATGAGATGAAATCTCTTATCAAAGATCAAAACGAACTGATTTGTATTCAAGATGGTTACATTGAAGAGTTGCAACAGCAGATGATTGGCATGGTAAATAAAGAGTATGATTGTTAAACCAAACCCACTTGAGTTTCTCTATGGTCGATCCAATACCTGGACAACAATCAGATCAAGAATTAGAAACCCAAATGTATCCAGTCGGAACAGAAGTAATATACAAAGAACATAGAGGTGTAATTGTGTTTGTTGATCCAGCAACAGGTACATGTAGTATCTGTATTAAAGAGTTTCCAAACCAACCATCACGTCAAGTACGTTTAGTTGTAAGTATACATGACATGGAACATATCGTCCCTGTAATTGGTAATCACTCCCGAAGTTAATTGATGAAGTACGCTGTAGTGTATATGACGCCCAACCAGAAAAAACTTGTTATGGAACAAGCAGTATTCTACAATCTTGATGATGCTTCCCAATGGGAGCAACACATCAATAAGACACAACACTTTAAAACCCAAATCATCCCAGTATTTGAATCATGAATGAATTTGAAGGCGACATCTTTAATGATTACGAGCTCCGTGAGAGTGTCATCCGTGAGATGACTGAACAAGAGTTGTGGGAGACACCCGAAACCCTACCAGGAGATCTTCTAGCAGACTTCTGAGGCAACCACCTTACGTAGTGTCACACGACCCCTTCAGGATGCCCCTGGAGGGGTTATACTATATTCATACCAAACGAACCACCCATGCAACTCACTAACAACGTCTGTACCGTTGACTTCTTCCCTGAGGCATTCATTGCTGAGGAGTCTGGCACAGTCGTCAAGCGTTTCCAGAAGCGTGTTACATTCAACTCCAACGGTCTCAAGTCCTACAGCACTGTGACCATGCTCACCGCACGTAATGAGTGGGAGACACGTCTTGCTAACGGTGCTGAGGTAACTGGATACAACGTAGATCAGATGCCACGCTCCGAGTACACTCCAATGGGAGTGGGTTGATTAACACAATGAATTACAACATTCGCATTGAGTTTAGGAATGGTCAAGTAACTAAGTTTGACCGCAAGAGTAACATCAAACCTCTAAATGCTCACAAATTGAATGATAAGATCTTCCATGAATATCATGGTTGGGACACTATCAAAGAAATCACTTCTACTCCCACTAACTAAACATCATGACTATCACCTGGATATTCTTCAACAACAAAACTGAAGAGGAATATGAATATGATACAGAAGGATTTGATGAAGCATTGAATTACCTTGCT
>Ga0208128_1000859_pt1 | contig 11843 bp, 10 predicted proteins | sample ETNtaG_35_FD_185758 | JGI IMG/M metagenome (GOLD analysis project Ga0208128, IMG submission 185758) | Marine microbial and viral communities from oxygen minimum zone, Eastern Pacific Ocean - ETNP201306PF51B (SPAdes) (version 2) | ecosystem: Environmental > Aquatic > Marine > Oceanic ... | reverse complement strand
CCGGTGCGCTGATCACCGTGACTATACCCGAAGCCGCCGTGGGCAAGAAACTCAAGGTGTGCCTTGGATCGACCACCTGCAAGGTATGGGACAAGCCGAAGTGGGACCGCGCACCGGAGGTCACACGGGACTTCGCCCTTGCGCAGGCTAAGACCAGAGTCGCTAATACCTTCGGTGGTCTCATCTACCTTGTCGTGCCGGACAAATGCGACCTCGGCACAGTCTCGTTGATCCTAGGCGGCGTGGTCGAGGCCCCCTACTACATCTTGGATAAGACGGACACTGATGACTGGCGGAAGCGAATACGGCGCTTGCCCGCACCGTGGGCCGAGTTGACGTCGAGCAAAGCAGTGCTAACCGTTCCCTCCACGGAGATTCGCAACCTCGACTCCCCGGAGTCGCTGATGAAGACGTGGGACGAGATCCTCGATTTGTGTGCCGACTTGGCCGTACAGCCACGCGAACGGGATCGTCCTCAGCGCTACTCCGCCGATGTCCAACTCTGCGCCGGCTGGATGCATTCGGGCAATCCCATCATGATTCCCACGGTTACAGCCAAACATCTGGTCGATCGCGACCGCCTTGTCAAAGAGGGCGATTGGGGCTTCTACCATGAAACAGGGCATATGCACCAGCACCCCGATTGGACTTTCGGCGGCACTGGCGAGGTCACCGTGAATCTGTTCACCATGTACGTCTTCGACAAGCTCTGTGGCATCGCGCCTGAGAAAGGACGTATGTCGCAGAAGAATATACAGAAGCAGTACCTCGCGTACTTCGAGAGCGGTGGTGGTTTCAGTCAGTGGAAGAGCGATCCGTTTCTCGCCCTCTACATGTACTACCAGCTTCAGCAGGCCTTCGGCTGGAACGCCTATAAGAAGGTGTTTGCCGAGTACCATGACCTTGCCACCGGCGAGCGACCGAAGAACGACGATGAAAAACGTGACCAATGGATGGTCCGTTTTTCCCGCGCCGTAGGCAAGGATCTTGGTCCGTTCTTCGAAGGGTGGGGGGTGCCGACTTCGAAGGCCGCGCGGGAGTCGATCAAGGACTTACCTAAGTGGTTGCCGGAGGGCTTCCCACCAAAGAGTGGATAACCAGCAAAAAGTTTCCAAGCAAAAATATCGCCTGGAAAAGAAGAATGACTAAAACTAAAGGATGGGCATGGTGTTGGATGAGGTAGTCGTGAATCACGCGAGGAGATTCCATTTTGACCGACAGTTCAGCCTTAGAATAAATACGAAGGCGTAGATGATGGCTGAACAGACCTGACGCAAAGCACCACTAGGGGGTTTACCAAACAACAGTTGGAAGAATCCAACCGAGAAGGTTCTTGCTTCATCGAGGATGTTCTTTGAGGCTTCACAAGTCGCCGACCCGATAGCGTATAGCGTGGGAACCGAAGTGCCCACAGCATGAATTTCGAAAGCTATGTCCGTCTCAATCATTGAAGACATCATACTAAATTGCCTTTGTATGCTCAAGATTCAACGACTGAAGATCCCCGAGTATGCAATCTCAACCCACATGTAAAGAACCGGTTTCTACACGCAAATTAGTACTAAAGTCAAAAAGGGCTAAAAAACAGAAAGAGGGAGGAGTCATCATGGAGAGGATACCCATAGCGATTGTTGGCTGCGGAGGTATGGGGGGCAGGCATCTGCTGGGACTCAGAGAACTTTACGATGCTGGACTGGGCAACGTGCATCTCGTTGCGGTCTGTGACCTGCGGCGGGATAATGCTGAATATCTGGCTAACAACGCGGAAGGGCTACTGGGGCATCGTCCTCAGGTCTTTGAGGACATGGAAACCATGGTCAAGGCCTTGCCAGAGCTACAGGGAGTAGATATCACCACCGATTCCGGCTCACACCACAAAGTGGCGAGTACGGCCTTGGATTTGGGGCTGAACGTAATGGTGGAGAAACCCCTTGCCCTGACCATTCGTGGCTGCAATCTTATCCTTGAGGCACAGAAACGCAACGGGAAACTACTCAGTGTCGCTGAACAGGAACGCCGCGATCCGATGTGCCGTCTAACTAAGGCCGTGATTGACTCTGGCATTCTTGGCGACCTGTACATGCTTTTCCAGATAAGCGCGGGGGGCAGCAACAAAATTATTATCTGGCCCTGGCGACATTACAAGAACATTGGGGGCATCATCGTGGATGCCGGCGTGCATACTGCCGATCAGATGCAGTACTATCTGGGAGATGCACACGAGGTATATGCCAAAGCCAAACGTTTTGAACCGATCCGTTACCGTGGGGAGAAGATCGGTGTCCAGAACTTTTACGAACACTGGTACACTGAAGTGCCAGAGCAGATAACGGCCTCCGCCGAGGACATGCTGGCCTCAATTATTACCTTCGAGAGTGGCGTCACCGGTCAATGGACAAGCTTTCAGGCTGCACATGGTCCAGGCTTTCGACAGAGTGTTATCTACGGCAGCAAAGGGTCGCTTCAGCCGCCTGGTTCGCGCAACGGTCGGCCGGTGGTATTGCATCTCGACGACGGAGGTGAGATCAGTGGGGAGGCAGTGCTAGAGCTAGTGCCCGACTTTCATCTCGATACAACCACTGCCACACTATTCAAATCAGACCGTTTGGGTTCGTATGACTTCTCTGGCCCCGAGCCGGATCGGATGCTGATCGCCATTGAGTATCGTGAATTTGGCGAGTGTATAGAGACGGGGGCACAACCGGAGGTGGATGGCTATGTGGGGCGCAAAGCTCTCGCCTTGTGCAACGCAGCGCTGGAGTCAGGTGTGTTAAATCGCACGGTGACACTGGAAGAGGTTGAGGCGGAAAAAACTGGTGTTTACGAGAAGGAGATCAACGCCTACTGGAAGATCTAGGGCGTTCTGCGCCGATTGATTACGAACAGCCATGACGACGCCAACAGCCAAATGAATCCGGCTGGCAGGAAGAGGAACAAAATAAAATCCTGATGAATTGCTCACGGCTGTAATTCCTACGGTCTAATTTTTCAGGGAGGTGAGCATAACATCAAGGAGTGAGCCTCCACAATTCGTATATCACTGTCACTGGATCCGTAGCAAGCAAACGAAACGAAGGGAATCCAACAATGTTGGACGTAGTTGCTATTATCAGCACGCTCACCTCATTGAGAATATCCTGATTGACTTACATCTAAAAAGGCACTGATAGCACTCTTGGGACCTCCTTTCATTTCCTGCTCGTTAATGGGAGATGGCGTTGACTCTGGATTTATACTTCAAACCTTTGTAGCGTGACTTGGTTCATATTATGCAATTGCATAGTGAAGGCAAATGTGCAATATTGCCCGCGCTCTCACTGAGAACCACAGTTGGTTGTATCATTCGTTTCATACCAGGAACGTTCCCAGTTTTGCACAAATTTACCGATTCGTGTTAGAATATCTATTGTGTGTTGTGGCCCTCTATCTTGTTTGATCACGGGGGATCGGGGCTTGTAATTACCACAACCCGTAAGAACTCCGACCGATCATCGGAGCTTGTTTTATTTATAAATACTTCTAACTCCGCTAACTCATCTCGTTGGTACTGTAACCTATATCCTGTTCTTTTAAACAGGTTCTCGAAATTCATGAAGTGTTATCTATTCAAACTCGATTTCCAAGTACGTGATTATGAATGCGATCTGCAAGGAATTGTCAATAATGCGGTTTACCAAAATTACCTCGAACACACTCGCCATGAATACCTAAAAACAGTGGGCTTAGACTTTGCAGAATTGTCTCAACGTGGTATTGACTTGGTGCTGACACGAGCTGAACTCAACTACCATTTACCACTAAGGAGTGGGGATCAGTTTTGGATTGGGCTCAACTTGGTGCAATCCTCTAAATTGCGGTTTCAGTTCCAGCAAGACATTTATCGCAACAGTGACCAATGTTTGGTGCTGAGTGGTGTCTTTACAGCCACTTCACTAAACAAACGGGGGCGGCCACAGTACTTCGACGAAATTCAGCACATACTGGACCTTTTGGAATCTGCAGTTTAACCTTTGCTACAGCGAGAGCCGAAACTAGTAGTGCCTCTTGATTTTTGTGCCCCCACAAAATCCCTTTACCATCCTGGGTACCCCCACCTGATTGGTGCGGGAAAGGCGTCCTGTGGATTATCGTCAAACTATTTGGAGTGACGCCCTCCGCCGTTCAAAAGTGGCCGCCGACCGTATTAAAATTACACCTTGCTTGAACCAGCAATTTCTTGCCACCTCCGAGAGGTTGAATTTAACCAGAGGTGGCATTTCCTACTACTGTATTTATTGCTGTCTTGCAGAATCTATTTCATCAATCACAATGGGTTGATTTTTAGTCGGCTCCGGTCGGGATGTCAATGGTTCATCGGTTAACTGTCCCCATAGTTTTGCCTTTTGATACAGGTGCTGGCCTGTGTTTGGAACCGCTTCTACGAGTTGATAAAAGCTGATAAGGCTGATAACCGCTAGCCAAATACCAGGGAAACAACATGCTAGGCAAAAATGCTATTCTCCTCCTTATTACGGTTAATTTCATCTTCCCCTGCATTGCTGAAGATTCGGATTTTCGCTTTCTGGCAGTTGGTGATGTTCCCTATTCACAGGAGCAATACGGCCAGTTTCTGCGCTTGCTATCGCAATCGAAATCGGAAGATTTCGCTTTCCTGATGCATATTGGCGATTTCAAAGACGGCAGCACCGAATGCAGTGATGCCGCCTTGGAAAAAATAGCGCTTGTTTTTCAGGCTTATCCGAAACCGATCGTCTATACTCCGGGGGATAACGAATGGACCGATTGCCACCGAACTGGAGGCGACCCCATCGAGCGGCTACAGAAACTGAGAGAGTTGTTTTTTCAAAATCCGGATACACTCCGCCTGCATCAGTTGAAGGTGGAACACCAGAACCGGAATCCACAGTTCAAGGCCTATATAGAAAACTATCGATTCGTAAAATCCAACGTTCTATTTATCGCTACCCACATCGTCGGTAGTAATAATAATTATCGGCCTGATCATCCTCCGTCTATGGAGGAATTTAACCGTCGAAATGGGGCCAATCTGGCCTTTCTGAAAGAGAGTTTTGCCCGGGCCATCGAACAAAAAGTCTCAGCTATTGTGGTGATGATCCATGCCAACCCCGATTTTGAAGCGGGAAACAGTCAAGGGTTCAAAGATTTTCTACTCATCATGCGCCGGTTCCTGACAAAATACCATCGGCCGGTGATCTGTATACACGGGGACTCGCACTATTTTCGTATCGATAAGCCGCTAGTGGATGATAAAGGCCTTTCCTATCTGCACTTTACCCGAGTGGAGGTCTTTGGATGGCCTAACGTAGCAGGAGTGTCTATCTCCGTTGATCCCACCAGTGCTGAGGTGTTCACTTACTATCCTTACTATTTGAAGCAGACACCGGATCGAAAGTAAGCAGGAATGGTTCTGTAGGTGTTTTTTCCCACCTGTTTGCCCCACATGGTATTTTTTTCTTCGACTCTATTTATAAAATGCGACTTTTAGCTATACATCAGTTTGAATGAAAAAGTAAGTTGGGCACCGAAGCGGATAAAATATCTCTCCTATTTCCTATTTATTAAAGCCTGGTTCGGAGGGAATGATACCAAATAACCTTCAACGGCACCATAAAATGAAAGTCACAATATTACCTGTACAGACAGTGATATTTCTATCAAGTTGCACGAAAATAGTGGTTTGGTTAAAAGGTTTTTTAGTGCTATAATGTCAACGTTTGTTGTGAGAATCCTGACCTGTCACCAGTGTTTAATCATTAATGGTGGCAAGAGTTTTTTGTCATACTTACTTGGTCAAAAAGCACTGTTGGTTCTGTCTTAGCACTGAATCTTCCAAAACAACCCATGACCCAGATGATGTAGTATTATCTACATCATATACAGTCTAACGACAATCAATCATGGAATTGAGGTTGAGACTTACTCTCACAATCGTGATGAATGGATTATATCCGTTGGTTGGAGTCCAGATGGTAAGAGGATTGTGACTATTGGGAATCGACTTGTCCAAATTTATACCACCGACATCGATGGACTACTACAAATCGCCGAAAGCCAAGTCACTCGACGATTTGCAGCCAAGGAAAAAGAGAAGTACGGAGCGCTGGATTGGTAGTTGCCCCTCTTTTCATAACTTATTATCTACTGATACCGGTGCAAAAGATAAGCTGGTGTAGGGGGTAATCAGGCGGATGTCAATTAATTCAACTCGTTGGTACGCTTAGTGCCCTTTTGTCAAGTGTCCACTTTCTTCTACCGACCAGTGAACAGTCTCAGCCGATTCACGTTTCGTTACCTGTTAGAATTGGACATATGAAAAATATTTCCCTTCTCAAGAGGGTGAGCAAACCTTTATTCATCATCATCTTTATCCTGCTCCACTATCTGATTCTGAATAACTTTGCCCTGTTATCTAAGGACATGGTTTACGGGGACGCTTCCGGACTTAATCTGAACCCCTTACCTCGCTACGGTTTTATGAGAGTCCCTGAGAGTGATCTCACATTAAAATACGAGGCCGTGAATAGGTTAGCGGCTGATTTTGCTCAAATCTACTTTCCCTCTCAGCAATTGTCCACTTTAACAACAGGCTACACCAAAGAAACGCTAGATCCATGGGGAAGACCGTCGAGATATGCTCCCTTACTACATGCTATTTGTTCAATTAGCCTCTGCAAATTAGAATACGGTTATGCCAGTTTGCTCCATCATTTAGGACAAATGCTCGTATTCTTCCTATCTCTCTTTTATGCCTTCAAAAGGCTGCAGATAGAAAAAAGATTTTTGCCTGCAATTTTACTGGTTAATTTCTGTTTATTTCTAACACCTGTTGGCCTGTCGTGGTTTGAGCGAGGTCAATTCTCCCTCTACGTTGCCCTGAGCTATTTATGGCTAATATTAGGGCTGATTGGCCATAATAGATACTGCATATTTTTATCCGCCCTGTTCGCTTATGTTAAGTGGACCTCATTTCCGCTGCTCTTTTTAGTTCTGACACTATGGCTGCTAAATTCAAAAAACATTCAAGAATTAAAGGATAATTTTTACCTGACACTGGTATTCCCCGTTACCATTATCTTTTTGTTTTTACTCCATCTGGAATTTGGCATCCATTTTTTGGCGGGGCTGTTTGAACAAGAGGTTACATATGAGCCTCAAGGACTCAGCTTAATGAAATTATTCCCCAGATTTGTAGTAAAAACTTTACCCTTTATATTAATTGTCTTGGGTTATTTGAATATCAGGAGGTACAAGAATAAATTTCTTTCGCTGATTCCCTACTTTATAGGTTCTGGTATCCTACTAACTATCTATCCTACGCTGGCATTCGACTATAGTATTCCCTGTCTATTTGGTTTTATTCCTTTAGCTATTTATTGGGCTAAACCTCTCAAAAACAACGGATGTTTCAGCTGTGTCTTAGCCAAGTATTTGTTTTTCATTTTTCTCATCATGGCCTCTTTTTCAATCAATATCATCAACATTTTTTCTTCAGAATCGATTGTTATCTACGGGTACATATTGTTTGCAATAGCATTGATAATACTCCCATTGTTGAATCCAAATTATTTGGAGAATTAGGATGAGAAAGTGTCCGACTTTAGTCGGCATTGGGTTATTGGCATTGGCTGTTTAGGCGGGTTGTCGGGATCAACCTAAAGTTGCACTGGAGCAAGGGCCTATTATAATTCAACCTGAAGCTGAGAAAGTAATAGTGATCGAAAATGCTGAAGAGTTAAAGAGGGTTAATGCTAAGAAGATCATTTGGACAAAAGATGGCGTTAAGATGGTATTGGTCAAATCTAAGGTTCCCGCACGATATGCAGAAAAGAAAACTTTTGACCGTCGAGGTAATTCTATTACTAAGAAAATTTCGGATGGAAGTCCATCGCTGTGGATGGATGTAACTGAAGTTACCGTTGGCCAGTTTAAGAAATTCTTGTCGCAGACCGGCCATCAATTTGATGGTGATTTGTGGAGCACAGTTGAGATGTATTCTCCAACCGGCAAACATCCCATGATCAAGGTCAGTTGGAATGATGCGATGGCCTACGCCAAATGGGCGGGAAAAAGACTGCCGACAGAGAAAGAATCGGGATGGGCCGCTCGGGGAGGCTTGAAAAACAAGAAATACTCTTGGGAAGATGATGGAAGTTTGGTGGGCAAAAAGTTTTCGTGGGGAGACGACGACAGTGTTGCTAGAGACTACGCTAAGTTATGCAGGTATTGGTAGTAAAGATAAGTGGGAAGAATCCACAGCACCTGTCGGCAGCTTTAAGCCAAATGGCTACGGCTTGTATGATATGGCAGGTAATGTTTGGGAATGGTGCCAGGATTGGTACACCAGCGATAAATTCTTCAAGGTGCTGCGAGGAGGAGCTTGGAACCTAAATGCTACTAACCTGCGCAGGGCTCGCCGTTACTTTCACGACCTGCATGGTCGGTTCAACTGCTTTGGATTTCGTTGTGTGTCAGGGTCTGATAAGCCCTAAACCCTCCGAAAGAGGAGATTCACACTGGCTAGAACGATAGTTTCAAGCTATAAACGGAGGAGAAAATACTGTATAAGCCAACAGGCTAACCTTTAAATGAGTAGAATTGGAGTAAACAATGATTGATGTTTGTTTCTTTAGCGGTGAAATGTCCACAGATTTTGCGGAAGCAGTTCGACTCGGTGTCGAGGCAGGTGCCAACTCAGTTGAGATTCGTGGGGGCCTGTGGGGAAAGAGAATCCAGGAAATCGATGATGATGATGTCAAACGTATGCAGGAAGTCCTGGCTTCACACCACGCCCACGTGGCTAGTATTGGTTCTCCTGTCGGTAAATGCGACATCGATAGTGAGGAGGAATACGATACGCACCGACGTTATTTCGATCGTATGATTGAGTTAGCCCAGGTTTTCCAAACGCGCATTATTCGCGGCTTTGTTTTCTGGAAACCCGACCGAAAGACTGACCGTGGACGTCCTGATCTATCTCTCTACATGGATCAAATTGTAGAAAAAATTGCGCCGATGTTACCGCTGGCAGAAGAGGCCGGCGTGACCCTATCGATTGAAACCGAAGGTTCTACCCTTCTAGGTACCTGTGGCGAAATCCGTACCGTTTTCGACGCACTTGGCAACAGTCCTGCCCTCTCGGTTTGTTGGGACGTTCGAAACAGTCTGAATTGCGGCGAACCGCTGCGAGAAGGATATAATCTGGTCAAAGGAGATGTTACCCATTTTCATGTCAAGCCGAATGCTAACAAGACTATGGACCCAATTGACGATCATGGTCTAACCTACGCTGATCTATTTCAAATCGCAATAGCCGACGGGTTTCAAGGAGCGGCCAGCATTGAACACTGGGGCACACCAGAAGAGATGTTGAAAGGGGTTCGAGAACTTCGGGCAGCGGTAGATCAGATGTCTGTAATTTGATCAGCAATTTAAATTTGTTACCCCTCTGATAAAATCGTGTGGGGTAGACAAACCAACCGATATCTGAGGCCAGCGTTTTTAGGGCTATCTTTCAAGAGAGTACCCCGAACAATAGTTGCCGCTGTTACCATTATTTACCTGCGCTAACTGCAATTTAGCAGTATAACCGAGCTCAGTAACGAAGCGGCCTCGAGACGTTTTGGAGATGTGATCAAAAGCTGTAACTGATTCCCACATGCATATAGGGAAAACAGAGAAGACCTTAGTGAACATAATCAATTGTTCCCAACGCCGACGTTACGTTTCCAACCGCGACGTCTACTACGACAAACCAGTCCGAAACAGCTAGGGTGGGCTTCCGGTCAGCAATGGAGTGGTGGGCACGCAGGTCTGGATAGAAGACACTGCCGTATACATACAGATAAACCGCGTTGACCTCTTTGCCACTAATTCCTCCACGACAGTTCCTGATTTCGACATGGGCGTCGCCTGGCTACTATGGCACTCACGAATACAGGAGTGGGATTGCTACGCTGATAATTGACCTCGGCGTCGAGGTAGTGCTGAAGGGGAACTGCCTCCAGCATTTATCCCTCTATAATGGCATGGTGTACTTGGACTCTGAATCTTTTCAGGCAGAAATTTTTAAGCGGACAGTGGGAAACAACTACAACTTGGCAAGAATATCGCTAATAAACTTCCGGCTGGACTTAACATTCTTGTTTATTTCATCAAGTTTTTTGCCTGCGACGCATTCGACATACAGTGGCCCTCTGAAGGAACCTTCAACAAGCCCTCCGAGCACCTTCTCAAAATCAACCTGCCCCTCTCCAGGTGTCACCATGACATCGGGCACGCCATCCTTTACCAGACAATCCTTGATTATCCCGGTCGTTACTATTGGTGCAACCCGGTCGATATCAGGCTCCGGGCGGAGTTCTCCTTTGGTGTAGTAGATGATATTACCCGGATCGTAGCATATTCCGAAAGCCGGGTGATTTACTTTATCGAAAGCGTCGATTAAGTCATCTATTGTAAGCGTAATACCACCGTGAGGTTTCAGTGTGAGGCTAACCCCAGCTTTTTCGGCGTGAATGACAACGCCGCGCATCAATTCAAAATAGGTCTCGGATTTATCTCTGCTTGTTCCGCAATCTAACAGCCACTTCGCACCGACTTCAGCTACATTGTCAATCAGCCTCTTATAATCATTGACTGCAGCCTCAAGTTCGAGTCCTAATTGGGTTCTACCTATTACCATAGATGGTGCAAGTCCGGCTTCAGCAGCCGCTTTTCGAGTTGCTGTGATTTCTTCCGCTGTGCTGTCCGAGCGCACTGGTACGAAGCCTACATCAGTGTATCCAGCAACCGCAATATGATTGCAGGCTTCAGCAAACGACCAGGCAGCATACGGTCTAGTCGTACATCCAATTGTTAGTTCCATGATATATATCCTTATAATGTCCTTGCCCAACTTTACTAACTTGACTGAGCTTAATTTTAAATTTAGGAGCTGGCGTTAATTATGAAATTGAAATTCAATTTGTGAAAGGGCTTCTGATACTGACCAATGGGGAAGATATCCTGCAACTAAGTCTGGAATAGGCGCGCAAGTAGATTGGACCGTGAGGCTGAATTGCAGTATAGTTCGTTTGGTCCTTCGTATCAGAGTTACGGTAAAGAGTCTCACCTTAGTAAAACAGATTATGTCTGGTTATTGGTAGTTTAAATAGAATTCAAACGGTATACCTGCACCGGGTTATCGTAGAAGATAGCTTTGGCTACGTCAAGTGCTACGGACTCTGAGATGAAGCCTTCCTGAATCATCTCAGCAAGAACGATGGCTACATTTTGTCGTGCTATTTTCAAATGCCCGTAGACGGTTTCAACAAACTGTAAGTCGTCGCCAAAGCCGATAACCTTATTGTATGGTGCCATCTGTAGCCATTCCTTGAGTGCATAGCGGCACCCGATTGGGGAGATGATATGAATCCAGGACATATCCAGATAGACGTTCGTGAACGTCTTCGCCAGGACAGCACCTTCCCTCAAATACGGATAACCGGAGTGCGAAAAATCGAAGCGGGCTTCAGGGAAGGCTTGCAGCAACGCAACTATGGGAGCGGGAGTTGCGCCTTCCAAACCACCGTAGTTTCCTGCCCGCATCCCAAGGTGAAACTGGATAGCGAGGTCAACATCGGAAGCCGCCCGACAACATTCAAAGACAAGATAATCTTCCAATAGCCGTCCCTCTTCGGATTCCAAACCGGCGTAGTTTCCAGCAAGCATGGCGCTGAAAATCTTGGCGGCATCGGCCGCCTCTCTCTCCTTGAAGTCCATGCGTCGGTGGTAGGACTGAGATAACTTGATTCCTGCTACCTTCGCCTGCTTCCACTGTTCAC
>Ga0208128_1000853_pt1 | contig 11885 bp, 10 predicted proteins | sample ETNtaG_35_FD_185758 | JGI IMG/M metagenome (GOLD analysis project Ga0208128, IMG submission 185758) | Marine microbial and viral communities from oxygen minimum zone, Eastern Pacific Ocean - ETNP201306PF51B (SPAdes) (version 2) | ecosystem: Environmental > Aquatic > Marine > Oceanic ... | reverse complement strand
CTTGCCAATTAGCTCCGCCTTGATGGCCAGAGTTGGCCTAACAACTAATCTGCTGGCTGATTTTTGGCTTTCCTTGAACAACCAAAAATCAGGTTTGTAACTCCGACTGAAAACGGTAGCCGACCTTCGATCGGAGATGGTTTGTCAGTGATGTCGATTGATGACTGGTTGGGCTGGCAGTGTCGGTCTTTTTTTCTGGCCACTGTAATCTAATGGCTGTTTTTTTAGCTCGTTCCATCGGTTGCGGACTAACACCAATTATCATCGCCGTAATCTTAGTTTGGTGATTCAGTAACTCTCTTTGACCCGGCCAGTGGAATTGCGAGTGGATCAATCTATTTTTCACCTGGCCTCTGGTTGGGTCGACGGTGGATTGACTGACCCGGCAGGCTGGAGTAATCTGAAACTGGATTGGATATCGCCTCTAGTAGATCAATGTCATCAGCAGTTGGTCAGCATAGCTCAGTTGGTCGGGCCTTGCTAGATTAACCGGGAAGGATAAAACTGGCCGCATCGGTGGGGAAACATCCAGGCTAACCCCTGTCAGCCGTTTAAAATCTAACTTGAATTGATCTTTGATCTGTTGCTATATGATCCTTCAATTCTAACATTTTCCTTTTATCCCAGAGGTCTACTAAATAAAAACCTTGGGTATGAACCTCCCTGAGCAAAACTGTGAAGGATTAAATCTTAAGTATACTGGCCCTAAAAAATTGGACACAGTAACTGAGCCATAATCTGAAACTACAATGACTTTCGTAACAACTTCCTCCGGCGAAGTTCAGCGAATCTAGGACAGGCTGGATCCCAGCTATCCACCGGTCTGCGATTAAGCAATCAACATACGACTAAGACTAAAAATCACCGGAGGACTCATCAATACTCGCTTCACAAGTTCAGCCTGACAGAAAACGAATCCTAAAAGACCTCGACCTAAATCTTCAAACACTGGAACTTTTCTGTTGAATAATTCCGAATCACAAAACCTTCCCGTAAACTAAAGGCATAAAAAAAGACGAATTACCATATGGCAACCCGCCTTTTGCTGTATTGAACAAAGACGTAGAACTATTCAATTCCTAATTCGTCATTGATCTCTTTTTGGTAGCCTTCCAGAGATAGATTCTCGATTTCTTCGATGGTGACGGCACGCCCAAAGTAACCTGATTCATAAACAGCCATACAAACGGCCTGGGAACGGTAACCCTCCATACCATCGACCTCAGGTTGTCCTCCTTGATTGATGGCGTCGGCAAAGTATTTCAACTCGATAGCAATGGTGTCGCCAATTCCGCGAGGGAAGAAATATTCCTTTTCATCGTCGCTGAGACTAGCCATAAACTGCTGGTGCAGTTCATCCGTACTGATGGACTCTCCATCGCGTGGATGGAGACCAGCCCCCCAATCCAATGCCCCTTCCGACCCGTAGATAGTTTTACGGTTAAAACCTTGTCCTGGGGCAGAGCCAACCCAGGTCCACTGGGCTGAAATGCCATTGTCAAACTTTATGGTCGAGATCATACAATCCTCGACGTCTACTTCGTATCCATCTGCTCGTTGTCCAACATCTCCGTAACGATAGGGTTCGTAAGCTTTGTTGATGGCGTAGACCTCTTTCGCTTCAACACCGAGATTAAAACGCATTAAATCGGTGAAGTGAACACCTCCATCTAAGGCCCATCCGCCGCCAGCTTGCATCTTGAAGTTCCGCCACCCCCATTTGCCCAAACTTTCACCTACATCTATCCAGAAAAACATCCGCAGGTCGCCGATCATACCTTGCTGAACGGCCCAACGCCTAGCGCGCTCGTGTCCACCCAAGCGGTAGTTTTCAGCCACCGACAAGATCAGATCGTTCCGCTCAGCGGCTTCGAGGATTCGCTTACCTGCTCGCATGGTTATGCCTAACGGCTTTTCAATAATCGCGTGTTTGCCAGCGTCTAGCGCTTTAATCGCTAATCGGTGGTGTTCACTATGCAGGGTGCAGACATCAACACAATCAATTTCGGGATGTTGATCTAACATCTCGTCGACCGTGTCGTAGGTTTTTGGCAAATCACCACCTTGCATCTCCTGGGCCTGTTCAGCTCTGGTTTTAGCAGCATCAACATTAATATCTGCTGCCGCCACAATGTCGAATAGTCGAAACTCTTTTTGCCATAGCTCCTGGTAGCCTCTCATGTGCGCCCCGGAGATACCACCACATCCAATCAAACCAACTTTGAGTTGGGGCATAAAATTACTCCTTGTCCAAGATAAGAACTAATTAATTATTGTGGGAAGAATCGTCGACTTCGCCCGACTCTTCCGGTAGATTTCTTACCGCCAAGTAGATAAATGCGCCCATCATAATCACGAAAATTATTGTAGCCAATACCACGGTTGTTCGTAATTCCGCTCGCTGGCCCAGCGAAAAATCCTCAGCATGGTGCGGCAAGGAGGTGTCGTGTCCCTTTACTGATAGGATCAGGATACCAAACTGGAATACAAAAACCAGGCTGATAAAAATTAACGCTGGCCTGCCCGGACGCATTTCCCTCATTTAACTAGCCTACCGGACGCCGAGCAATACCTCAACTGTCAGTTGATCCAGCTTTTCGTAAGCGTGGCCTTTAGCTGCAATTTGGTCGGGCGCAAAGTCTCGGCCTCTTAATTGACTCGCTTTGTCAGCACTGTAACCAGAAATCAGAGCTTCTAGTTCAGCGTCTTTCGATTGAATTTCGGCTAACAGTCCTTGGATTTCAGCATCCTCATTGAACTGCTTGGCCTTCTCTTTTAAGATCAGGTAGGTGCGCATACAACCAGCGGCGAAATCCCAAACTCCCTCTTCGTCCTCAGTTCGGTAAGCGTGGGCGTCAAAGTGTTTCATGCCGCCCCAATTAGCGTCTTCCAGTAATTTGACGAGCAGGAAAGCCGCCTTTATGTTTTCTGACCCAAACCGAAGGTCTTGATCAAAACGTCCCATCTTTTGATCGTTGAGATCAATGTGGAACAATTTACCGGCTTCCAACGCTTGGATAACACCATGCAAAAAGTTTAACCCAGCCATAGTTTCATGGGCGAATTCGGGGTTGACACCAACCATGGGTGGATCATCGAGGGTTTCGATGAAATGGAGCATATGGCCTGTCGTCGGCATATAGATATCGCCACGCGGTTCATTGGGTTTAGCTTCCAAGGCAAACTTCAGATCATAACCCTGATCCTTAACGTAGTCGCACAGAAAGTTGATCGAATCCCGAAACCACTTGATGGTATCTGGCCCATTCTTGGACGCATCGACTTCAGCCCCTTCTCGTCCACCCCAGAACACGTAGATCTCGGCTCCCAGTTCTACCCCCAGATCGATAGCTGACATCGTCTTCTGAACGGCAAAAGCTCGAACTTTAGGGTTGTTGGAGGTAAAGGCGCCATCCCGAAAAACAGGATGGAAAAAGAGGTTGGTCGTTGCCATCGGCACTTTCATACCGCAGTCTTCCAGAGCTTGCTTAAACTCTTTGACGATCTGATCTCGTTCGCTGGCTGTAGCATCAAACGGTACCAAGTCGTTATCGTGTAAATTAACCCCATAAGCCCCCAGTTCGCTTAATTTCTTAACAGAATAGGTAGGTGCAACGGTTGGGCGAACTGCATCTCCAAAAGGGTCACGTCCAGGGTTGCCGACGGTCCACAGGCCAAAGGTAAATCGATCTGAAGGTTTGGGTTGGAATAGATCTGACATAATCTTCTCCTTCTCAGTAAAAATATAGTAGATAAATATTGTAACAATTTGCAGTGATCAATGAAATAGTAAACAGCTAAGACCGGTCATCTTTGTGATGTACGGTTGGTGTGTCCCAATGGTGGCCGATATTAACCACCAAATAGACTAGGAATAGCCTTAATGAGAAACGTAACACGACCAATCAAGAGCGATACTCGCCCCATAACAGTATTGCCAAAAGCGGCTCCGAAACCGACCATTATAAAAATAACGCCGACTTTTGAGATACCACCTACCACACCCCGATGCTCAACCGAAAAGAAGAAGTAGGTTAAGGTACAAATTACGCCTACGAAAATCAGGCACATATTGAAGACCTGCCAACCACCGCGGTGAAAGAAATCGACATAAACATTGAGGACTTCAACTTGTGTCTCTTTGGGCTTCATCTCCCGCTTAACGGTATAGACCCACTGTTCGTCCAAGACCAATTTACCATTGAGTCGTCGCAGATCAAAAGTGCGATTATCCGTTATCTGCCAACGATGATCATGCTTCCAGATCTTGATCTTGGTGGTAGGTGACAACTCAAATCCAGCCTTAGCAAAAGCTAATTTAAGGCCATCTGGCATCTCCTTCTGGTTCAGTTTGTCTTGATTGACTTGACTGTCGTTGATAGTGAACTGGAGGCGATCTCGGATCTCCCATTTTCGACTAGCTTTCAAGGTTTTAATTTCAGCTTTTGGTGTCAACACCAGACCGCTATCCTTAAACTGCAACTGCAAATCAGCCGTTGACTCTCCCTGATTCAGCAAGTCGGTGATATTGTCTTTAAGACTGGATTGAGTTTCGTTGAAGCGAATAGTGCTGTAAACGTGCTTGAAAATATCCTGTTCGACAGTATAAGGAATGGCAAAGCCGGCGCCGTAACCAATAGTAATGGCAAAAGGAATTCGCACCAGCCAGGATACGTCCGGTATAAATTGGGTGAAGAATAGCAAACCAGTGCAGATCGCAACCAGTATTATCATCATTTCTGTCGTTTTGCCTTGATGGATTGATAACTCCAAGCGTTGCCAGATAGTACCGATAAATCCATCCTCGATCTGAACAATAATGCTGTAACCGGCGGCAAGACCGACAAAAAGGTGTTCAGCGAAAGTGTAAAATGGATTATCCTTGTAGAGAAAGCTGAAAACACAAAGCGTCAATGCAATACCGATAAGGGTGCCGAGTGTTGCCATATCTAAGCTATATTGGAACGGTTTCTGCGATCAATAAAGAAAGCAATGTTGCAAAAGACAATGATCAGAATCAAAGCCACATGCAGAAAGGATTGAATCCCCATACCCGTGGCACCGTCACCACCTTCCATCGTGTAGTTGGCATCCTGGATGAGATATTCATACTCGGCCGCACCAAGTAATCCAGGCAAGATACCCACGATTTGCCCGGCATCCAGCGCCGGATACAGTTCCGAAATCATCACACCTGTCACCCCAAGAGCAAGCGTCTGTTGAAATCGACCGTAAACGTAATTGATCCAGAACGGTGGTGAGCCAACAGAGGCTAAATCGACAACGAGGCTAATATGATCGTAATTTTTGATAGCTTTCATCATTGGGATATCTGTTAGCGACTTATTATGGACATCTTTCGGATAGACACTGCTGATGTCTTTACCCATATCGAGGAGATTGGGGAGACCTCCCGGCTTATAACCCAGGTAGCAATAATCAGGACCGTAGGTTTTTCCGTGTAACCTGGCTACTCGATCAAACTCATTTTGACCTAACAACACCGAATCAAAAACAGCCCAGTTGATGCCGATCACTCTTAGATCTTTGGCAAAACAGTGGTGCAACAGGGCGGTAAGTTGTGGCTGAAGTTCAGCCATCGAAGAAGGACCATAATCCAGAGAGATCATCACTACTTCGCCTGGCTCGAATCCTTCAATAGTATCATACAGTTGCTGAGTAGAGTTGGATATGGTTGAGACCGGGACCGGTATTTTCAGGATGGCGGGGACAAAAACGACAACGGCAATGATCAGAAATATCCAGCGACGGTCAAGCGATAACAGTTTCTGTATCACCCTTTACTCTCCCATCCAGGCCCGGTCGATACCCAGCAAAATCCGCAATGATTGTGAAATCGCACCTAAAGCCAAACCGATCTGAATCGCACGGCGTGCTGCCATGCCCGGCACCTGCAAAATCCAATCTTTAACCAGAGTGGGAAAAGCATCAGGCAAAAAGTTAAGACCACCAAAAATCGAGTGCCAAAACTGGTTAGCAAGCAACGGCGCATTGGCAAACATCAGAATAACCCCGGCTAGCAGAAGTAGGGTAGCATCCATCGTTCGGGCACGAAAAGCGCGGTAAGCGGCTGAAGCGATAAAAAAAGCCAGTAGTGAAAACATGGTGGCGTCTAGGGGAACATAGACGTTCAAAAAGAGCCAATTGACACTGCTACCCTGTTTGCTAAACTTTCTACTAGCGTAAACTGGTAGATCGCCGCTCCTTACTGGATTAGGCCCAACGATATAAGCAGCAGTGGTGTCCCGTGAAACGGTTAGAATCTGCTTCTGATGTGTAAGCAAATACCAGAGTGCCCCGCTCTCTAGTAGCCATCGTCTTCCCTTGCTCTGAACCGTAACCTCAATCGATTCCGGTAGTTGCAAGTCGCGAACCGAGAATTTCTGTCTCAGGATCGTATCTATCTTTCCCTGATCCAGTTGGGTAATTATCTCCGAACTGGCATCAGTGGCGAACTGTTGTCTCTGCTCTTGAATTTTCCACCGCTTGCCAACGCTTTCTACCGTCACGACAGGTGGGAGGGAAAGTCCCCCCTCAGTCAGTGCTTGGCGAACAGTGGCTGACAATGGTCCATTTTGCAATTTAGATGTCAGGTTAGCCGGTAGACTAGCTAGCTGATTCGGAGTTTTGACAAAGTCAACCAGGGCAGCCAATGGCATCAATAAAAGTCCTACGAATACAACTATACTGTATTGCCAGTGTGAGACTTTCATTGCAATTCGACGTAAATGGACCCGAATTAGACTACCCAATCCGATGACAAAAGCAAATACCGCGAGAATCCGTACCCAGTCATTGACGGTGCTCTCGAAATCTTGTGACAGTCGATGGGGTATAAAATACCGCACAACCAAGCAAAATCCTAGAAGTGAGCACAAAATGATGGGGATTTGCCGTTTCATTAAAGCTGTTCGATTTTATAGATTCTCGTATACGATTTCTTCTACTTTGCTAGCAAAGAGGTCCTTCCTACAGGGTCGTTGAAAATAGATTCAGTATCCAGTTAATATCCAGGACGACCAGGAAACCACCCAAAACCATTAGGCCAAACAGCAGTAATTTGACTAGATCTTGTGCTTTCAGAGTACCGAGTTGCAAAGCGTCTTTTTTAATATAGGCGCCCGCAGCGAACAGTTCCTCACCGATCAGAGTATAGTCACAGGCCGCAATGAAGAATGGCAACTGTGTATCAGAACTAGTGCCTGCGATTTGAATGGCGCCTATCGAATGTGCCACCTCGGCTAAGATCAGTGACTCAGCGTAAAAATAGCCCTGCAGAAACACGGTGGCCGGTTTATCGCGGGCGATCATGCCGTCGACGGCTGCTACGTAAGCGAACTGACGATCGTTGACAAAAAAGACATCATCTTCACTATACATGTCGGGTCGGCCAGCGGCGGTGCACACCTCTTTCAAACTACTTTGCATCACATTCATCACGATCGGATCAAAAGATGGTGCCACCATCCGCGTCTGATCCTGGATCGCTTCGCTGGCTACTGATTCAAAGATGTTAATGGCCGCGATGGTGGCCGGACTATCCAGACCTTGTAGTCCGGGGATAAAAAAAATGGGACGTCCCATCTCGGTAGCACGACCGACCGATTCTTCCACTGCATCTAATGCACTAATATTACGAATAAACATCTTCCGTCCGCTGCGTGCTAGTTGAATAAAAACCAGTGTCAGAGCCGTGAAAGTAACAATAAAGACCAGGATCCACGATTTTTTGCGGTGAAATAGATTTCCTACTGCTTTGACAATCGCTGTCTCCTCTGAAGTGGCCGTGACATCGTCTGAATCGTCTGTGGAGGTCGCCACCTGATAAACGTAAGCAGTTTTAATTTGCGTCGTCTGGTCGATGTAACGCAACCGACCATCTTTCAGATGTTCTGCCTGGTCAGCGGGGATCTCCCCAATTTCCGTCGGTTCATCGGCTGAAAAAGCCTCTCGGCGCAGAATCCGGTAAGCAGTGCTACCGATTGCCGGGTTCCAGGTGATCTGGATACCCTCACTGCCATCATCGCTAGGCACATCAACAGCCCGCACCTCAGTTGGTGGTTCAATAGCCCAACTCGTCATCGAAAGAAAGATACCTAACAAAAGCGTTATTAAACGGTATTTCACGTAGTCTTTACCTGTGGATCTAAAATATCGCGTAGTGCGTCTCCGAGAAGATTAAATCCCAACACCATTGAAAAGATGGCCAATCCGGGGGCTAATACGGTCCATGGGGCTTGTCGAATCAGTGTGAAGTGGTCACGTAGCATTAGGCCCCATTCGGGTTGACCGACCTTAGCACCCAGCCCCAAGAAACTAAGTCCTGCCGCATCTAGAATAGCCGCTCCCATTCCGAGTGTGGCCTGCACAATCAATGGGGCCAAGCAATTGGGTATAACAACAGTCAATAAAATATGCCAATCGCTGGCGCCAACCGCTCTGGCAGCTAAAACGTATTCCAGTTCCTTGACCTTCAAAACAGCGGCTCGCAAGATTCTAGCATATTGCGGAATATAGACGATCGAGACAGCCACGATGGCGTTGGTTAAACTTGCGCCCAAGATGGTGACAATCACGATGGCCAACAAAACGCTTGGCAGTGCCAGCAAGATGTCCATCCCCCGCATTAACAAATTATCGATCTGCCCACCATAGTAGCCAGCGAGGAGGCCGAATAATGAACCTATCAACACCGACCCGGCGACAGCCACTAACCCAATTTTAATCGAAATGCGTGAACCGTAGAGTAAGCGGCTGTAAACGTCCTTACCCACCCGATCAGTCCCCAACCAGTGCGTTCTAGAGGGTGGTGCCAGCCGTTTGGAAATGTCGGCTTCGTCCGGCCGATGCGTGACTAAAAATGGCACAGAAACGGATATCAGCACGAAAACGGTTAAAATAATCATCCCCACCAAAGCGGAACGATGATGACGTAATAATGACCAGTAGCCGTCTATCAGTGAATTTTCAATCCCAATTCCCAATTCTAAGATCTCAAACGGCTGCAGACTGAATGCGGATCCGTGGGTCGATATAAGCGTAGAGCAGATCGACGATTAAGTTGACCGACATAAACAGAGCGGCAATAAAGAGCACGCCACCCTGAATCGGACGAATATCTCGGGCCTCCACCGCTTTCAACAACCACGATCCAATACCGGGCCAGGAAAAAATATGCTCGGTTAAAATGGCTCCTCCAAGTAGATAACCAAACTCCAAGCCGATCACCGTAATGACCGGAATCAAGCTGTTCTTCAGGGCGTGCTTGCCTACCACGATCCACTGTGATAATCCTTTGGCATAGGCCGTGGTAATGTACTGCTGGTTCAAGACCTCAAGTAAACTGGACCGGGTCATGCGGGTGATAATGGCCAGTGGTACCGTGCCCAGAGTAACAGCCGGTAAAATCAGATGCCAGACCGCATCGGCAAAAGCAGCTAAGTTACCGGCCAGCAACGTATCCAGTAACATAAAATTGGTCCGTCGCTCGATTTCCAGATCCAGTAAAGCGTCTAATCGTCCCGACACCGGAAATAGATCCAGTTGGTGGGCAAATAACAGGATCAGCATTAAACCGAGCCAGAAAATCGGTATCGAAACGCCGGCCAACGCCCCAAACATAGTGGCAAAATCCCAAAACCCACCGCGATTGATAGCTGAAATCACTCCGGCCAAAATGCCAAAGACGATGGCAAACAGCATAGCGGCCAAAGTCAGTTCTGCCGTAGGCGGGAAGTGCCGCCCAATCTCCTCTGCTACCAAGCCTTTGGTGCGGAAGGATCTACCCAGATCCAAACGCGACAGATCGGATAAGAATCGGGCGTACTGGACTGCTTTGGGCTGATCCAACCCCATTTGCTGCCGTAGTTCTTGCAGTGCAGCTTCATTGGCCCGTTCCCCCAAGATCATTAACGCCGGGTCACCGGGGATCAAGTGTACCATCCAAAAGACCAGGATGGAAACCCCCAATAGGGAAAGCAACATCGACAAGAGCCGTTGGATCAGATAGGCAGTCAAATTGATCTCGCTGCACTCAGCGATAAACGCTTAACAAAAAATCTTGCCCGATCGTGTACCAGGACACCTTTTAGTTACGGGCACATACTTAGTCCGCTTTAATTTTGACATGACGCAGGTACTTGAACGAGGTTGGATGCAGCGTTAGATCACGGACGTTTTTGCGAGCGATAACAATCTGCTTGGCATGTGCTAGCGGCACCCAGGGAACATCCTTTTGAAATAGGGCCTGGGCTTGTCGGTAAAGTTGGGTCCTTATGGTGGTGTCGGTTTCTGTTCGCGCCTGATCCAGGATCGACTGCATCGCGTCACTGCGGTAAAAGGCGATATTCCCGGCTGGCTTCTTAGCTGAGGACTTGCTCAAAAGATAATACAAAAAATTATCGGGGTCGGCGAAATCAGCTGACCAGCCCAGCATAGCCATGTCGTGCTCGCCGTTTTTGGTCTTTTCCAGATAGGTGCCCCATTCTGGTGAAACGACCTCCGTTTGGATGCCAACCTGCTTCAGGTCAGATTGGATGGCTTCAGCCAACATTCGCCCATTTGGTATATAAGGACGGGGGACCGGCAAAGCCCACAGCGTGACCTTAAAACCGTTGGCATAACCAGCTTGGCTCAGCAGTTGTTTGGCCAGACCCGGATCGTAAGTGTAGGCCTCTGTCGTTTGGTCATAGCTCCACATGTTGGGTGGAATCGGATTTTTAGCCGGTATGCCTAAGCCTTGATATAGCTGCTCAACGATCTGATTCTTGTTGATAGCGTGGTTGATGGCCTGTCGGACTTTATGATTACCAAACGGCTGTTTGTCCATATTCATAGCCAGATAACCAACATTCATCCCCGCTTGTTCGATAATATTGAGGTCTGGATCTTGGCGAATCAACGGCAGATCGTCAGGGTTAGGAAACTCCATGGCCTGAATGCTACCGTTTTGTAACTCGATCAGTCGCACCGAATTTTCTGGGATAGCACGAAAGATCAACAAATCTACGCCTGGTGCGCCCCCCCAATAGTCTTTATTGGCCTTAAGGACGATCTTCTCATTCCGGTCCCAGCGTACAAAAGAGAATGGGCCTGTCCCAACGGGGCGGTTGGTGAAGTCTTCACCGCTCTTTTTTAGGGCAGTCGGGCTTACGATGGCAAAGGCGGGAATGGTTAGAGCATAAATGAAAGGGGCATAAGGTCGTGTCAGCGTAATTTGGATAGTATAGTCGTCGATTCTGGAAATTTGATCGACGGTCTCAGCTAATCCGGTATCGGTCCAGTAGATGCAAGGTCCGCCGACCTGGTGAAACGGATGGTTGGCATCGTGTTGCCGATTTAATGAAAACAGTACTGCATTAGCATCGAAAGAGGTGCCATCGTGAAAATCGACATCGCGTCGTAGATGAAAGGTCCATGTTAGACCGTCTGCCGAGGTTTCCCACGATTCGGCCAATGCGGGTTCAATCTCGGTGCTATCGTCTTGGTACTGCACCAGTGTATCGTAGATACTCTCACAGACTTTGAAGGATTCACCATCTTCTTCATGTGCTGGATCTAAACCGACTGAATCCCCACCGCGACCAAAAATGAAAGCTCTGGGTTTGGCGTGGCTGATGCCAATAGTGAATGTTAAGAGTAAGATAGTTAAAAATGCCAGTCGTTTCAAAATCAAGTCCTAACCTCTAATCTCGCTATTTTCCCAAATATCGGTGTGTGTGTCAAGGGAATTCTTTGCTCTGACTTATTCCCTAGTTGGAGAGCGTTGCATAGACTTTAGCTCTTACCCAAGCTATCGAGGATTCATTAATCTTAAAATCTGCCATTTTAAGGTTATCGTTGAGAAGAATACCGTTCTTGGTCCG
>Ga0208128_1000852_pt1 | contig 11902 bp, 12 predicted proteins | sample ETNtaG_35_FD_185758 | JGI IMG/M metagenome (GOLD analysis project Ga0208128, IMG submission 185758) | Marine microbial and viral communities from oxygen minimum zone, Eastern Pacific Ocean - ETNP201306PF51B (SPAdes) (version 2) | ecosystem: Environmental > Aquatic > Marine > Oceanic ... | reverse complement strand
AGCCACCCCCTCTGGCTCACCTTCTTTTTTGCCGTCATATCATTTTTCATTTTTTCATTGAATCAAAAGGTCAATTACCAATCAAGAAGTTGCTTAGTCATTCATATGGCAATTCAATAGTTCTATGTATAAATATTTCATCTCTAGCTTATTATTTGCCCTGATCCTACTTGGTGGCTGTAGTGAAAGCCCAACTAAGCCAATAGAGAGAAGTCAAACCAGAACTAAATCTGCCGATAACGAGCTTTCAAAAGGAATCATATGGCAAACCGACGGTGCAGAAATGGTGCTGATTCCAGAGGGTAGTTTTCAGATGGGAGATGCGTTAAAAGACCCTGAAGAATTTATGCAACCTTCGCTTCCAACCCATCAAGTTAGCGTTAATGGATTTTATATGGATGCATGTGAAGTGACTTTGGGTCAATACAAGCAATTCTTGCAAGCAACGGAGCATCCCCCTCTGCCGGATTGGGTAGCAAAGATTGCACCAGATGACAATTATCCCGTAATTGGAGTCAATTGGTTTGATGCTAAAGCCTACGCCGAATGGGTTGGAAAACGGTTACCCACAGAAGCTGAATGGGAATATGCCGCCAGAGGAGGGTTAACCGACAAACGATTTGCTAATGGAGGTAGATTAAAACACGCAGATGCTAACTTCAAAGGCAAAGGTGAAATAGATATCTGGGGCCAGACTTCACCTGTGGCAAGTTTCAAACCTAACAATTATGGGTTGTTTGATGTAATGGGAAATGTGTGGGAATGGTGTGAAGATTTATATGATGAAAATTATTATGCCGTATCTCCAGTTGAAAACCCTGGAGGACCAGAATCCACTCCAATGGAAAGAAGAGTGATTAGAGGGGGTAGTTGGATGAGTTTTAAGCACTTCTTGAGGGTTGCATTAAGAAATTATCAAAACCCTGAAATGAAAAACAACTATACAGGTTTTAGATGTGTAGTTGACTTAAATTAATTCATAAGTGTCTAACTGAGGGGATGGGTACACCAGCAGTTGGTTAGAGCAAATCCATATCAAGTATTTGGCTTGAATTAGCCCGGATAAGCCGGTAGCCGACTTTGGTGAACAGACCGACGATAATCCAAACTCCACCGATCAAGGTTTCGCCGAAGACCAGACCCAAGAAGAACGGCCGACAATGGCAATAGAGCTTAAAGCTGCCAATCTTGAGGATCAATATTTTACAGAGCCAACCGATGAAGAATGAGGACCAGACGGTGAAGGGTGTCCAACTGGTGGTCATAGCGTAACCGAGTGGATGTACTCGCCACCACAGAAACCGGTAGCGCATGAAAATCATCATCGATATTATGGCCATCTCTAAACCGATGAAGGAGAGTTCCAACCAGTCAGTCTCTTTAGGAAAGGTCAAAAAAGCTGTTAGGCGATTCCACGGTTCCGAGTCAAACCAGTAGTCCATATTATGGCCACCTTTGTGGTACCAGGTCATTAGCCCCGCATAGTAAGCTACCGCTAGTCCAACAACCATCGACAGGCCCATGGCCAGCATCAAATGTGGACGGCGCAAACGGACCGAGTGGTGATTGAGGTCAAAGCCGCGCCAGGTTGATTCGGCTTCCGGGTAGGTGTGTCGAGCAATGTTGGAGTTTATGCCAAGGCCGGTCAGAGTCTACCAAACCAGTCTTGTCGAATCAAGGATTAACCGTTAGTACTACCTGAACAGTAAAGGTTAACAAACTTGACGCTGACAGATGGATTTGATAAAATCGGCACGGAATATGGATTATTTCTGACACTAAATCCCCCATGGAACTGGAAGGGCGACGAAATAGCTAGTAATTTTGCAAAAGGAAGAGAATCAAAGATGTTTAAAAACTTAAGTCCGGGTGCCATCGGTGTCTCCGCGGACATGCAACAAGGGTTAACTTATGCCAGGCAGTTTGGGTTCGAAGGATTAGACCTTAATATTCATCAAGCTAGCCAAATGGCCGAAGAACAATCTATCAATGAGGTAAAAGCGTTATGGGATGGGATCAAAATGGGGGGCTGGAGTTTCCCTGTGGCCTGGAGTGGCCCAGAAGAAGAATACGAAGAAAGCCTAGCCCGTTTGCCAGCTTTAGCCGCTTTAGCCGCTGAACTGGGCTGTTTTCGCACCTCAACTTGGATTCCACCGGCTTCGAACGAAAAAACCTATGGTGAGAATTGGGATTTTCACGTTCGTCGATTTCGTCCAATAACGCAGATTTTAGCCGATCACGGGCATGCCCTAGGACTTGAGTTTATTGGTCCACGAACTAGCCGTGCCAAGGCGACACACGGATTTGTCTATACCATGGACGGGATGCGTGGGTTAGCTGCGGCTATCGGTACCGGCAATGTTGGATTGCTATTGGATGCTTGGCACTGGTACACAGCCCAGTCGACCCTATCTGACCTGGCACAACTATACCCGGAGGATATTGTCTATGTTCATGTTAATGATGCCCCAAGCGGAATTGACGTGGAAGATCAGATCGATAACGTCCGCTGTTTGCCTGCTGAAACAGGTGTCATTCCATTAGCTGAGTTCTTTAAAATTCTGGCTCAAGTGGGCTATGATGGGCCGGTGACTGTCGAGCCATTCAGCCAAAAGTTGCGAGAAATGAAACCCGAACAGGCTCTACAAGCTACCATTGACTCACTTGATACGGTTTGGGAACAAGCCGGATTGACATAAAGATAAAGGGAGACTGAGATTGCCGGTATTTGAGACTGCCGATCAACTCTACGCTTGCATCGGCGGTCTTTTTGCTCAGATGCAACAAGACTTGCGAACGCAAGAACAGTTAAGCGATCTGAAGTTAAGTGTTCAATTTACCTTTTTGGCACCGGAGGCAACCATCGGTTTGATAACCGGGAATGGGGAACAGCAGGTGAAGTGTAATGCACAAATCGAAAATCCCGACGTTGAGTTAGTGATGTCAGGGGATGTTGCGCACCATTTCTGGATGGGAGAGGTCAATGTCATGGACGCTATTACCAAGCGTCAGATCATCCCAGTTGGATCGCTAGCCAAAATTATGACACTGGTTCCGCTGATAAAAGCCGCGATCCGGTTTTATCCACAACACTATCAAACGTCAATTATGGATAAGGAGAGTGTAACTTGTTGAAAAAAAACGACCTTTTTGTGGCTTGATTGCAAAATTATCAAGACTTAGCAGTACAAACCAAAAAAGGAAGTCGTTATAGAAGATACTCTACTTACATTTATATTGACGCGGATTGGTTTCAAATTTAGTTTCTTACCCACCATTCATTACACGGGTCAAATCTATTTGGCTTCCGTTGAATTTTTTCCTGCCCATCCTCAAAGGAGAAGCAACAGGAATTTACCTGTTGATTCAACCATTCTAAAAGCCTGTCACATTAAACCAAAGCGACAGAATCGGGTCTTTAGAGGTGTTGCCACCAAAGCCAGATCAACAATCGGTCGGTTTTTTGGCTTTAAATTGCACTTAGTGATCAATGATGTGGGAGAGATTATGGCATTTAAAATCACGGTAGGAAATGTTGATGATCGAGATCCAGTGGCCGATTTAAGACGCCAATTGTCAGGTAAATTATTTCAACCTTTGATGGCTCAAGGAGTTCAATTGGTGACTGGTGTCAAGAAAAACATGACAAATAAATTAATGCCACTCAGGGATAAATTATGATTAAATAAACTTGGTGTGATAGAATCCGTTAACGAGTAGCGTAAAAATATTTGCCCGGTTGAGCATTCAGGTCATCGAAGTAGTTGGGGTTTGATGATAAACACTTTGGCTGTATTGTGGGCCGATGCTTGGCGACCCAAAAAGGCAACAATTGATAAAAATATCCGGGGGTTAATCTGCTAATGTAATACTTCTGCTTATTCATAATTAACGTTCAGATAGAACTCAGCACAGATCAGAAGCACTATACTGCCATGGCCATTGACCAATTAGCAGCTAAGCCTAATCGTTTGCTAGCCGAGGAGGTAGTCGCTTAATGTGCTGAAGGCAATCCTTCCAGAAAGATTACTCACCCAAACTCAATTCTTAGCCAACTATCCTAACCCTTTCAATCCAGAAACCTGGATACCTTTCCAACTGAGTCAAGATGCTGATGTAACCATTACCATTTATGATGTGGCGGGAAGAGCCGTCAGGAAAATGCAGTTGGGCCATCTAACAGCCGGCAGTTACAGCCAGACAGAGAAAGCGATTTATTGGGATGGGAAAACTGAAAATGGAGAGCTTGTATCTTCGGGAACTTACTTTTATCAGATACACGCTGGAGATTACCATGCAACACGGAAGATGGTGGTTCTGAAGCAGGTAGGGTTTAGTTACTATCTACTTGAAGGATTAAATGGCGGGTAGTTAACGGCCAAGGTAAGGTCGCAGTAACGGGCTTAGCGGAATATACACGGGGCAATGTGGTCAAAATGGGCAGAAGAATTTAGAGGTAAGAAAAAGATCAGAAAGGATCTGATAGCCTGCAGACATTAAAGAAAAATCTCGCCGTATTTCCCGTAGAAACAGTACAGGCACAGGTTATTGAATATTGGCTTGATGTATCAATGACATCTAGGTCGAAGCGTTCCTTTGGAAAACTAATCGGGTATCCAAAAGTATTCACCGCAGATGTGTTGATCTACCAGTTCCTTGGGAATTAAGCACATAACCTCATCCGGTTGCGGTATTAACAAATACTATTATGATAACCATGGCAACCTGCCAATCAAGGAGTATAGCAAGGGCCTTCTATTGATCAAGGATAAGAATTGACATGATGATTCGGCATCCATATGCGAGTTTGATTGCCTACCGTCAAAACACTAAATAAGCATGAAAAGATACCGCGATTTTACATATCTCTGGGAAAAGATACCTAACGGGCTATTGTACGATTGGCTCAAATTTGTGGAGGAGAATCATCATCGATGGCGGTCACTCCTACGACAACTAACAGATGGTGAAAATCCACAAGAATGGCAAACATTAATACAAGAAGCAAGTCGAAAAATTTGGGCGATGTGGTCTGATACCAACTGGAATGGAACTGGAGACAGTGAAAAGGCCTGTTTTATAGCCGATTTGAGGAAAGATGGGATAGCCGAGGTACAAATTTTGATGCTTGTGGAGAAAGCCGAAACCCTGATTCAGCAAGATCCTCTTCGCCATCTCACCGTTTATATCGCTGAGATTGATGATGCGGATGAAGTGGAGACTGCCAAACGACTTGATGCTGGCGGTCGTCGGAATTTCTTTCGCTGGTCTGGGTTAACTGAGGGGGGCCAACCAATCTTTTGATCACCTAGATATCTACTTGTAAATCCAGGTACCAGTGTAAGTACGGTTTGGATCACGACCTTTAACTCGAAGCTACCATCATCGATTATCACCACTTCCAACAGATCGGAATTTTACATTGGTTCGGCACTGGTAGAAAGTTTCTAAGCTGGCGACGAATGATTTTGTACGACTAATGGAACGATTACTGAAGACAGCGGCCAACCGACTGAAGCTTGATTTTCACCCAAGGTATTTTATTCTTGTCTTGACGCTTGCTAGCCCCAAAAGGAAGCAAGCCATATATATCTCATAGTAAGGAGAATAGATGTATGGGTTACAATCAATCTATCAACCCAACCATCCAAAATAAAGTACAGGCTTTGGCATGGCGAAAGCAACACCAGACATCAACTCCTAAAGTCGGTGAAACGGCTCCCGGTTTCCAATTATCGGATATTAAGGGGCAAAACCCACTTACGCTGTCTGGTCTCTGCCAACATAAGCCAGAGGCCTTGGTTTTGGCAGTTTCACCTGACCTCCATTCGTCGAGCAGTCGGTTAACCTATAGCAACTTTACCAGCGATACTATCAATAGGTCGAATTTTTGGTTATTTATGTCCATGAAGCCCCCTGTAGATGGTTGGGATATTAGCAGCTCCAACCGAATCACTGATCCTCAGACCATAGAACGGTCAGAATGGCCTGCCCAATCTTGTCCCGTTGACCTATTGTTAGCATTAGCGTATAATGGCAAATGACTCAAGATTTGGTGACATCTCTAATTCTGCAGTAAATAACCACAACTAATCCTAAATGGGGCGAAAATTTGGAGTGGACAACATGACAAACCAAAAATTACGTGCCGCCGTCATCGGATGCGGATTGGGGGCTTCACACGGCTACGCCTATACCCACGCTCCCGAATTTGAACTGGTAGCTATCTGTGATCTGAAATCCGAGGTGATCGACGCATTCTTTGAACGCTCCCAACTTGAGCGAGGCAGCGTCCGTGAGTACACTGACTACCATGCAATGCTAGCAGAGGAAGAGCTGGACGTGGTCAGCGTTGCCACGCCGGACGATTACCACGCCAACCCTGTCTGTGACGCCTCCAACGCTGGGATCAAAGGCATTTTCTGTGAGAAGCCTTTGACAACTAACCTGAAGGATGCCGATCGGATGATCGAAGCAATTGAGCACAACGGCACCAAGATGTCAGTTGACCACACCCGGAGTTGGGTGCCAATATATCAAACCGTGCGACAAGCAGTCAGAGAAGGCGAAATCGGTAACCTGACCCGCATCGTCGCTCACATGGGCGGTCGTCGATCAATGCTCTTTCGCAACGGAACCCATCTGGTTGATGCCGTCTGTTACTTTGCTGAAGCCGATCCTGTCTGGGTAATTGCCGCTCATGAACGTGGGTTTGAAGACTATGGAATCGAGTACAAAGGAGAAGGCGGCAAAGATCCGGGGCTTGATCCGGCCTCGACGCTTATTATCGAGTTCGACAACGGCATCCGCGGCATAGTCAACAGCGCGAAGATGACGCCAGCCATCTTTGAGTTCGATCTCTTAGGTCCAAATGGGCGCTATTGGGTAACCGATAAACATTGTACGGTTTGGAAGACGGATCGACCCGAAGGCTCGCCGCAGAAGGCTATGCTACCACAGGCTAGCGGCTATGCAGACTATTTCGGTGATACTTTGATTCCGGCGGTTCAGGAACTCGCTATGATGATCTGGAATGGTGCGCCTAGTAGTTCACCGGCGCGGCGTGCCCGAAACACGCTGGAGATCATGTTAGGCGCATTGATCTCCCAATCGCAAGATAGCACCAAAATTCACTTACCTCTTCCAAGAAAATAGGTTGTCCAATGCTCCAATCACCTAAGGGTGTTACCAACTGAAAGATCAATAGCAGAACTGGCCATCTCAGCGAAAACAGGGTTGCTTGTTCTACTAAGACCCGTTATCGGAATATTTTAATACTGAATGGGTATAAGTCAATTTTCGCGTCGAGATCGGACTAACGAAATTGAACCGGAGCACCTTATGAAAAAGTATCGAACCGGAATAGCTGGATCTGCTCACATTAATTCCCATTTATATTCTTTGAATGCAGTACCAAACATCGAACTGGTTGCTGCTGTCGCTCAGACCGAGGTAGAAAAAAAGCCGTTTCAAGCCTATGGTGTCTCCACATTTTATCAGAGCTATGAGGAGATGTTAGACAGCGAAAATCTGGACATTTTCGAGATCGATTCTGATCCGAGCCAACGGTATAAGATGACCCTGGCGGCGGCTAAACGCCGCATCCATGTGCTGGGAGAAAAACCGATTGCTGTGTCTCTGGAAGCCGCTGATAAAATGGTCAAAGCCTGTGAAAGGGCTGGAGTCCAGTTTGCTATACATAATCTCCGACGCTGTGACCCTTATCATATTCGAGCCAAAGAGCTCTTGGACGAAGGGTTTATCGGTGAGTTGCTCTCAATTAGAGCTATATGCCGTGACCCACGCCCGGCGGGGCACTGTTTGATCAACCTCGGCACCCATCTTTTTGACACCACTCGCTTCTTTGGCGGAGATGCGAATTGGATCTTTGGTCATGTCACTATTGAGGGCAGAGATGTTACTGCCGAGGACATTGAGAAAACTTCTGATGGTTTTGGGCTGATTGCTGGTGATAAGGCCAGTGTATCTTTAGGGCTCGACAACGGTGTGACAGCAAAGGTTGAGTTTTGGATGGCAACTCCTCCATATTTTGGCATCGAGTTGATTGGGACGACTGGCTCTCTGGTCATCAGGCAACCTGAATCACCCGGGCCGATGATGTATCGAAAAGATGCCCTTTGGTCGGTTGATCCAACAGAGAACGAGTGGCAGCCAATTGAACTCTCACCGGAGGCATTGGCCAAATTTGACTCAAGCCGTTGGGATTCCGTTTATCGGATGGTGGTTGAGGAATTTATACGGTGCATCGAGACGGGAGAGGAGCATCCGACCAGTGGGCGTCAAGCACTGAAAGCTCTGGAGCTCATTTTAGGAACTTATGAATCCCATCGGCTAAAGGAGCGTGTCACGCTTCCCTTAGTACAACGGAAACACCCATTGGAAGTGTGGCAGCAGGATTGAGGTGATAGCAGTTTGCTCGACTGTGTTCATGACAACATATTATCGAAGCACTTGGACGCAGAATTACCAGGAAATCGCACACTGTGAATCTACTGGTAACTAGACATGCTGTTTAATGGTCCAATTTCATCTAACTCTTAGCCTCATTGTTGTTACCACTAGTGTTTTGTTGTTGGATAGATACTAAATCCTTTCTTGACCACGAAAGGTACGAGCCAAGCAATTACTCTCTAACGGCAGAATTTGATAATCACCTAACTGTTTGATGCTTCTTCTTTCAATTTATAAGTTGGACACCTATTCATCATATCGTCACCAGGCAGTTGATTGCTGAGTGCAATCTGGTCATTCTATCACTTACACCTTAACCACGATCAGCGTGCCGAACAGGAACTGAGAATACAAAGGTGGCACAGAAGGTTTCAAGTTGCTCTCGTAACGAATCTGACGCCAAGGTATACAGGCGTATTTCGAGTTGCCCGCAGACGATGAAAAATAAGGGAGACAATCCTCTTATCACAATTCAAATCGCTTTGGCTGATGAGAGATTATAGTTGGGGCGAGTAGTTACGCTTCCGTAATGATGGCAAACAAAATATCTATATGACGATCAAATATTGGTTACCATGGTTGTTACTAATTAGCTTGACTTCACCCAAGGCGGATCTGTTTCAACAGGCTGAACAAGCAATAGTCGAGAAAAATCTTAATCTCGCATTTACTCTCTACAAAAACATCTTAGACCAAGATCCTACATCGGTTCCGGCTATTAGGGGAATGGGATTAGTCCTATGGATGGATAATCGCCCTAAAGAAGCCATCATTTGTTATGAACGCGTGGTCGAGATCAATCCCAACTTCGTGGTAGCATACGCCGATCTTAGTGTTATTTTATCCGACCAAAAACAGCATCAGCAGGCTGTAGCTTACGCCAAACGAGCTGTTCAACTTTCACCTAACACACTAACTTGGCGACTTAATTACGCCGATATTTTGTGGCAGGCTGAGAGATATAGTCAAGCTGCAGAGCAGTATCGATTGGTTATAGCAGAGGATAAAGACCACTTGCCAGCTAACATTGGCTTGGGTAGCAGTTTAATTTCACTGGGTCAACTTGATCGAGCCTTAACCATCATTAATCGGGCGCTTACCATTGATCCTGACCATCTACATGCCCGCTACAATCAAGCAGTCATTTACACCAAGCAAGGGCAGATAGACTTGGCTTTAAGCAATCTCCAATTTGTTTTAAGTCGAGATGCTGACCACGCCAAGGCACAATTTGAGCTCGGTTTCGCCTACCAACAAGGCAAGCAATTTCATCAAGCAGTAGAAGCCTATCATAAAGCCTTAACACTGATGCCAGAAGATCCATCTATCTATTACAACCTAGCCCATTGTCATGCCCGGTTGGGAAAGACAAAACTAGCTAAAGAAACACACGCTAAAGCTAAGCAACTTCAGGAATTTCAAAATGATTTAGCCGAAACACAAGCTTACCTTCAACAGTATCCGAACGAGGTTAAAGGTTATCTTCACCTGGGTGAGCTTTATCTACAGCACAACCAGTTCGACTTGGCAGAACGAAACTATAAACTAGCTATTCAAGCTAATGCCAATTACCTGCCGGCCTATCAAAGCCTGGCTGATTTTTATATTCAACAAAAAGCATTAGAGAAAGCGACACATGTTTATCTAAAAGCTGTGCAACACTTTCCACAAGAGGTGCAGACCCGAGTAATGTTGAGCCTTTTATATAAAGAACAAAATGATTTTCAGGCAGCTAAAACCCATTTAAAAATTGCTGAAACACAAGCCCAAGAACTGGTCGAAGAAAGAGGGAAAGCCGAAGATTTAGAAAAGCTGTCTTTCGTTTATTATGCTCAAGGCCGATATGCTGAAGCTGAATCATTACTCCTGAACTTACTGTCGGCTGCCCCTCAGAACACAGATTATTTGAACCAACTTGAGACAGTTAGAGCGGCTAACAATTAACAGACTGGATTCTTGCTCATTCCCTTGACAATTCTTTTAACGTCCGTAATAATGTGCAAGTTAATCCAATTTTGAGATTAGGAGGAATTAGTTAGATGAACAAAATCAGGTTTATTTTATGTCTAGTGTTAGCTGTAATATTATTTCAAACAGTTAGCTTCGCAGCCGTTAAGACAGGAGAATTTGTCATTCTTGACGAAAACGTGGACGCTGTTGTAAAGTATATTACGAAGGGCAATGGTACGCCAAAAAAGGTTGCAGACGCTTATGCGGGTAAAGAAGCTCTATACGTCGGTGGTACAGGAGGCGACGGGCAACGTTACAATGACAAGGCGCCTTGGACTTTCAAGATCGCTGAAAATCCCAAAGCAGACGATGAATTTCGTTATATTACCTTTGCTTGGAAAAAAAACGGTGGTACAGGGATACAGTTGCAACTTCACGGCAATCCGGATACGTGGGGACACCGCTATCACGCTGGCGCTAACGTCAAAAACTGGAATCCGTCCATCCAGGTCAATAAGAGTGTTCCCACCAAGTGGGAAAAACATACCCGCGACCTGTTCAAGGATTGGAAAGCTTTTACCTTAACCGGGATTGCTTTCACCGCATGGCCTGATGGTGACGATATAGGTGGTTTCTGGGACTATGTGGTTCTGCATCAGAACCCAGAGATTAAGACGGCCGTCGAATCCAAAGGAAAACTGACGACCAAGTGGGCGAAACTAAAAAAATAGATTTTGTCTGAAGGTTAGAGAAAAGGGCTAACTTAGCTTGGCCCTTTTTTTAGCATATTTATAGGATATACTGTGGAGGAATAAAGATGAAGCACTTGAAATTCAGCTTAATTTTAGCACTGGTGCTGATCGTTGGCTTGGTTGCTCAAGCAGCTGACCTCAAAGGCGCGTTCGTGGTTATCGACGACGAAGCTAGCATCAAAGATGCCTTGCAAAAATTGACTAACGGTCAGGGAAAAAGAGAACTGGAAAAGAAAGATATTTATAAAGAAGATGACGACGGAAAAGCCGCCATCAGAATAAACGTAGCAGGTGGTGACGGTCAGAACTTTAATCCAACCATGCCGGATTGGGAGTTAGAAATTGAAAAGAAACCAACAGGAAAAAATCAATTTCGTTACATCACCTTTGCTTGGAAGAAGATCGGTGGTGATGGAATTCAGCTGCAATTGCATGCGAATGTCAATTCGTGGGGACACCGCTATCATGCCGGGGCCAACGTTAAGAACTGGAATCCGTCCATCCAAGTAGATAAGAAAATCCCTGAAAAATGGGAAGTTCATACTCGTGACCTAATTGAAGATTGGAAAGATTTGAATAAAGGGGGGCAAAAAATCACGGGAATAGCCTTTACTGCATGGGACGGCAAAGCCGGACTCTGGGATCACGTAGTTTTCCACCAAACACCAGAAGATCCATTGGCCCCACAGGCAGTTGATGTTAAAGCCAAGCTAGCTGTTAAGTGGGGG
>Ga0208128_1000851_pt1 | contig 11909 bp, 9 predicted proteins | sample ETNtaG_35_FD_185758 | JGI IMG/M metagenome (GOLD analysis project Ga0208128, IMG submission 185758) | Marine microbial and viral communities from oxygen minimum zone, Eastern Pacific Ocean - ETNP201306PF51B (SPAdes) (version 2) | ecosystem: Environmental > Aquatic > Marine > Oceanic ... | reverse complement strand
AACCAGCTACTGCCTGCCATCCATTGATTGGCTTGGCGTTCAGCATACACAATCGAGTCAAACGAATCTTCACTGATCTTATCGATACAAACAATTGAGCCTTTGATTACACCGTTATTTTGAAAGCTAAACCAGGACATTAAGGTCTTTTCCCTAATATTTGGACCTTTGTAATCACCAACGGTGATCGCCCACTTGCCGGCATCAACGTCCAAGGCGCCCTTGGTAATTTTAGCTCCCTTCAGTTCGATATCCGGCCAATTGCCGGTTAAATCTTTTAGTTCTTCTCCCTTTTCAAAGGTCCAATGTCCAACTAGCTTATCTGACTGGGCACCCGGGTCCGCAGCACTAGGAATTAATGGCAGAAAAACTAGGATGGAAAGTAGAAATATCGACACTGTTCTTATCAGGCACTTCATTTTTATCAATTTCACTCCTTAAAAGTTAGATTGCGGGATTGTAGCAACAAGAAACAGGAATGTCAACAAAAATAACGACGATAGTTTCACCAAAGAAGGGGATTTATAACTTGTTTTCCCTAGCACGAACGCCTAAAATAAGTCTATTAAGTGCCAATAAACTAGATGACAATGAGGTATATTCATGCTTGGCAAAAAACATTTCGGATTAACCCTTGTGGCTTCGCTACTTATTATGCATTACATGCCTATTGACGCTGGAGAAATAATGTGGACCTTCGATCAAGAAGCCACTCAATGGGAAGCCGCTAATGGGATTTGGGAAGTAAGGGATGGAGTTTACTACCAAGATCAACGCTGGGGGGAAGCCATTCACTCTCTAGTTGGCAGCACCACCTGGTCTGATTATACTCTGGACGGTAAAGTACGTATTCATGAGGGAAATTGGGGCGGGATTGTTTTTAGGGCACAGGACGAATTCCAGTATTACGTCTACCTGGTTTGTCCCAAGGAAAAAAAGTCTGAGCTTTGGATACATAAAACGGGAGGGGCATTATCCCGGCAAGCCATTGATGAGGAAATTGAAGCCGTAAATGTGGAATTAAAACGAAATGTCTGGTTAAATTTTCAAGTGCAAGTCAAAGGTAGCAGAATAAAATTATCTATCAATGGTGAGTTGCAGGCCGAATTCATAGACGATACTTACGAGCAGGGAAAAGTTGGGGTTTGGGCTTGGGACACATTAGCTAGTTTTGATGATGTCCGTATTTCTGGTGAGGGAATTAGTGTTTTAACCTCAGTAAGACCGCGTCAACATCTATCGCTAACCTGGTCTAGACTAAAACTACCTTGAGTTTTCGTTATCTATCGATAATCACTTCAAGAAGGTATAGTCTACTCATCTGGATCACCTACATGCGTCGTAGATGTAGCGAATATGAGATGACTTCCGATGTTTTTCGGAATTGGACGGAAACTGCGGAAGTTTTATGCGCTGATGAGCAGATGCCCGTGCCCGGAGATGAGCCTGCATGGTGTCCTGCCGCGATTTTTATACCCCGGCGGCATGACATTCTACTGCCAACCGCTTACTATCATTGGCGCGAAGATGCTTTTCCGCCCAATATTGATGTTTCTTTGGCAACCAGCAGGGACGGGGTCAACTGGTGGCAGCCCCTCCACCGCGAGCCTTTTCTACGCCTTGGACCAGATGGTTCTGCTGCATCTGGCATGCTCTTCGCCAATCCGTGGCCGATTCCCGTCGGTGACGAGATATGGATTTACTACGCAGGAATAGGAAGAGACCACCGCCAAGAACTGAAAGACCCATCGTTAACGGGTATCTTTTTGGCTCGCCTTCGCCACGATGGAGTAGATAACTGGCCTTCGGAGTCAAATGAATATCTGCCCATGACACATCCTTGGTGCTAGTATTCGATGTATAACATCGAACTCAGGCAGCTCAGTGGCCGTCGTGCAGGTCAAGGATATCCGACTTGACCTAGAATGTCAGTTCTGAGTTTTTATTTTCCCCCAAATCAGTGTGGCCTTACCATTTTTCTGAACGGCGGTCGTTGCATCTGGTCCATTTGGCCCGTAGACAATAACATTATCGTACCTGGCTTGGGTACTCCAAGTAGCTAATCCAATACGTCCAATACCCTTTTGGGTATCATCCCCTACTTTGGCGATCTCTTTTCCATCTAAGAATAAGGTATAGTCCTTGGGAGTGTTAATAATTTGAATCTGTTGCCAGGTTTTGTCTTTGATCGTGTCCTTGCTATCTGCGCCACCTTTACCACCCCAGGATTCAACTTTAGATCTGGTATTTCCCCAACCACCTAGGTTCCACCAATACTCTAATGATGGTTTCTGCTCTGCCATTCTCGCTGGATGCTTGTTCAATTTCTTGCCGCGTGCTTGCATCGTACCACGGCAGCGAAACATAATTAGGAATCCTTCCGCCCCACCGATTTTATTTCCTCTGACTTCAAAAGTGTAATTGTTCCATTCCTCTTTCCAAAATTCATCAGAAACTACGCTCATGGAATTGGGTTCTTTTCCTAGTTGGTGGTACTCTTTATCTTTAAATTCCCACTGACCAAAAAGGGGGGTCCACTTTTTGGCCGATTGGGCTGCATCATCAAAATTATCTTCAAAGTAAGTTTGGCTAAAAGCACCTGTTGTTAATACCAAGATTAACCCGAGTACGAGAATGGAAGTAAGAGATATCTTCATCAAATTTAACTTCTCCTATTTGGTCTGTGAAGTTCTTGTAAGGATAAACGCACTATACCCTAAAGCACTCAGGCCTTATATGTAAGATAAGTTTGAGGTAAATATCAACTTTATTCTACGACTTACGCAGTTGGGCGCAAAATCATGTATGATGGCCAAGATAATTTTTGAATAGGAACACCAATGAATCCACCAAAATGCCAAGCCGAAGGGATGGTCAAACTATAGTCTCGGATAGGGAAAAAGAAGAATTGGTTATAATATGAAACGAGAAATCTTTCTTCAATAGGCGAAGGAAAACGACGAAACAGGAATATGGTCAGGTGATTTAAGGGTCAGCCAGGACGTTATGACGGTTGTCTGGTAACCTATCAGAAAGAAGATCTCCTATCGGACGAATTAGATATGGAATGACGGCCCCGTAAAGTAAGCCACCTAGTCCACTGGTGACCCGCAGGTCGGTCTCTCCCTCAAAGTAGTCTCTCTCAGTTTTGGGTCAATTGGTAAACCAACCTTATTCCAGGTGGGGTCAGCAGCATTGGCGGGGAACTGGCCAAGCCTTTGTATCTTCCAAGTCAAAAAAGGCCATCGATCCCAGCAGTATAGGCCCCCCAGATAAGCAACCGCGTACGAACCGGATCCAGTTCGTACTGCTTGGTCGCTTGTAAGGCACTGAGGAATGATCCACTGGCAATCAACATTTCCAGACCGACGCCTATCTCTGGGCTATCTGGTATTATACCTGGACCATAGCGAGCTTCCGACCACACTAGCACGTCCAGATGACGCCTCTGTAGAGATGCCGGCACTAGTATGGAAGATTGATCCCTAATAAAAGCCAAATATACACGGGTTTGGGAGTCTTGGCGACGGGTGGATCTAATTTTGGATCCATTGAAATAAAATTCGATAAATGAAGGGCTAATGTAATCATCAATTTTTCCTTCGACCTGGGTTCAGGTGCGACATTTTTGTCACATTGCTGATTGGAAGTGCTACGCTAGTGTCGCACTTTTGACTGTTATTAAGCACTGCTAGAAGTAAGGGCAAGTTTTGTGCCGTTTAGATCTAGTTTAGGATCGGCGTTAAAAATAGAGGAAATTATACCCTTTGCCCGTAAACAGACCGATGATAGCCCAAATGCCAGCGACAAAAGCTTCACCTAGAACTATGCCGAGGAAGATGGGTCTGGCTTGCCGATATCCCTTCAATCCACCCTGTCGTACCAGTAGAAACTTAAACAACCAACCTAAAAAGATGGAAAACCAAATGTTATTCATCGGAAATTGGCCAGGCGTCACAAATCCGATCGGATGTAGCGGCCACCAGACAAACCGATACTGCATGCTCCATAAACCGAACATCATCAGGCTGCCAATGGCCACGAAACTCATCTGCTGCCAGTTAGTGTCTTGCGGGTTTACCAAAAACCGTTCCAGTTCCCGGAAAGGTTCCCGGGGAGAAATAGTATGAATCCAGGATCGACCTAGTGTAACAGCCCCTCTGATATAAGCCAACTTCAGGTATCCATAGAAGGAGATCACCGTTCCCACCGCCAGCGCCAGACCAATTGCCAGTAACAGGTGACGTCGGTTAACCCGGGCTTCATCGGAGACCTTGAAACTGTTGACTAGATGGGGCATCAGAATCTCCCGTCGATCTCGAAAGAAGATCCGTTTCGGGAAAGCAATGATGGTCAGATTAGCGGTACCAAAACGCGAAGTTCCCAGCGCCGAGACAAACAGATCCGGCGCCTTGAAAGAGCCGTGAATAAAAAAGAGGCCACGTGTCACCAGCCAAGCATCAATGACGCAGACTATACTAAAAAAGGTCAGGATTGACAACATCAGCCAGAGTGAAGTGGCGCCGGCCAACACCAGCAAGACGGAGAGCCCAACCACTGTGGCCAAGAGTCCGACCACCGCCCAACGGTAAGGCAGTGGTTCGTCCGCGTCTATAATCATACTTTTACCGGAGTATGTTTTCATCCACACCTTTTTCAGGTGTTCCCTGGCCAGAAAAGCAAAAAACAAAATCACAACCAGGTAAGCGCCCATTTCTCGAAACGGCACAAACCGTTGGTGATAGAGGTAGGTGGAAATTCCCGTGGCGCTGCCGATCAACCGTTCCAGCTTGTAAATCAGATAAAAAACCCACAAGCTAAAGGAGATTTCCAACGACATCAGATAGGACAAGCCGATAGTTGAGGGCTGAATGTCGAAGTTGAAGGGGCGGAGAGCGTTCCAAGGTTTTTCGGTAAATAGATGCCAAGTGCTGTATCGAAGCGGAATCTCAGGGAAAAAGGGATAATAGAAGTGGAGTGTGCTAACGGAGTGGATAACAACCGGACACAGAAATGCGATCCACATCGACCGCCGTCGAAAGAAGGTGTTTAGGAATGCACCGGCGGGGGGATCCTGCGACATTTCTGCCGGTAGCTGGACTAGCGGAAAAGAAAATTTCTCCTTTTCTACCCATTGTCGTCGCAGAATAGTAGCCAAACATACCATCATTCCCCATAAAACGAAGGTGAAGCCGGACCAGAATAGCAACGGTGGTATCCAGGCTAACCAGGGGATCTCGTCGCTACCAGTGAGGCCTTCAAAAAAATTCTGTGCTACGCTGCTGCCGCGTGGAATCAACCACCTTGGTAGATAGTGGTGAAACAACCCGACCCAGTCATTTTCGGGGGTAGCATAGTAGGTCAGCCCTACCAGAGTCGGGATCATATAGGCAGCTAATCCCAGTGTGGGTAGACTTGCAACCACGATCATCATACACCAGATCGTAATCAGTTCGCCCGCTTTCAAAGGGTCGAAGAGGCGCATCTCCTTGAGAAAAACATTCCCCCCTAGAATCAGGACCATCAACAGGAAAGCGGCCACGATTGGAAAGTGGTGTGCCGCTAGCCAGGTATTATTAACGTAGTAGTCGTTGTGAGCTTCGGTGAAGCAAATCAGGGCAACACAGATTAAACCGGCAACAACACTTCGGCCACTGACCGGCGTGGTCTTAAATGAGGGTTTCATCTCGCTACGATTCTAAATCCCAACGATCTGGTTTAATGGTAGCCAAACCAATGGTGGCGACAATAATAAAGGTCCGGACAGAAGGAATTGGTCGATCAACACATACTTTTTCGTTGCTGATTTGCTGAGAACTTATTTTAGAATAAAGGAAGGGATACAAACAGGAGAGGTATTCTGACTGATTGGTAAGTGAATGTATGTCCGGATGTCCCCTTTCGCCAGGATAGTCAAGGGATACTCGGGCGGAAATAACAAAAAGAGATTAGGAGTATTTGTCATTTCCAATAATTGGCATCTTTAAGTCTGATGATCTCTAGCAAACGCAGGCATCATCAGACTTAAAATCGATCAGCTAGTTGTGGGTTTTGAGGTGTCCCCAGGTTAACGCGACTTTACTGTTGGCTTTGACAGGCGCAGACGGTCCATCCGGACCGTAGACGATCACATTGTCGTACCTGGCTTTGGTAGCCCAGGTGGCTAACCCGATCCGCCCGACTCCGTCTTGGGTGCCATCTTTGACCTTAGCTACCTCTTTCCCGTCCAAGAATAGGGTATAATCCTTCGGTGTGTTAACGATCTTTATTTCATACCATGTGTCGTCTTTAATGGTGTGCTTGCTGTCTGCTCCTCCGACTCCACCCCAGGATTCAACTTTAGATCTGGTATTTCCCCAACCGCCCAGATTCCACCAATACTCCAGTGACGGTTTTTGCTTTTGCATCCGTCCTGGGTGCTTTAGCAACGCTTGACCACGTGGTTGCATCATTCCACGACAACGAAACATAATCAAAAAGCCTTCTGCCCCACCGATTTTATTGCCCTTGACTTCAAAGGTATAGTTGTTCCACTCCTCTTTCCAGAACTCGTCAGTGACTAGGCTCATGGAATTGACCAACTGTAAACTTTGAATGTACTCTTTATCTTTCAAATCCCACTGGCCAAAGAGAGGGTTCCACTTTTTATCCGATTTTTTGGCATCATCAAAGTTGTCCTCAAAGTAGGTTTGGGACAAGACAGTCGTTGTCAATCCGAAGATCAACACCAGCATTAGACTCAACGCAATCTTTTTTTTCATATCATTTCACCTCTATTGTTAACTAACTATCAGTCGCTTTTCCTAAACGGCAATACTCGGTTAAGAGGTGGATTCTAAGCCAACTGAGATCCGATGTCAAGTGTTTTTTATGCTGGATCGACTGAATTAAAACACTTAATAGCCTCCTCGGCTATACCAAGTTTTTATGAACCGAGTTTATCTGAGCTTCTGCAACAACAGAATTGGTGAAATCCAATTTAGATTGTCAGCTTAGGCGACTATTGACAATCACTGAGGTTAGAAGTAGAATGTTGGATGATGGAAATATCTGGTATTTTACTGGTCGCTGGAATGTCTGCTCGGATGGGACAGCTCAAACAGTTACTTCTACTTCCTTTTGGTTACGACACGATCATAGAGGTGGTAATCCTTCCGGGCCTCCCAATTGGTTGAAGTAGTGGTTGCCCGGGGCCTCCAGCGACATGAAATCTATCAGTAAATCGAGTTGTAACCAACCCAGATTGTTGCGTCAGTATGCTGACTTCGGTTCTGGCTGCTTTTGATAGTTGGCTTATTAAGAGACACAGATACACCTCAGGACTACCCGTGCCAGTTAGAGACGCCAACCCGGTAGCAAAAAGATGGTGATATTGTTTCTGATTGCCAGTCTGATTGTCGGTACCACCAAGAATCAAGCTGCAGTCGACTACGATGCGGGCCTACGGGCGGCTTCACATCAGCAAATCTCACTGGCAATTGAGCACTTTCAACAGGCAGTACAAATCGATCCTGACCTGTCGGACGCGCATTTTCGGCTGGGGTTGATCTTTACTAATCACGAGCAGTGGCGCCGGGCGATCCAGTCATTCGGAAAGGCCATCATGGCCGATCCCAACTATCTGGAAGCTAGGTATCGCCTCGGAGAGGCTTACTTGGTCGGGACCGCGCAAGCTGTTGAAGCGGCAGAGCAGTTAAAGTCGGTAATTGCGGCGGATCCGAACCATTTAGCTGCCCGACAACTTTTAGGTCAGGCGCATCTTCGTCTACACCAGCCAGAGTTGGCCGTAGCCATCCTTGAAAAAGCCCAGTCGGCAGATCCGACCATCAATTACGATCTCGGTCTGGCGCGCTATCGAACAGCAGATTTACAAGGAGCAGTGGATTCCTTTCAGCAGGTGGTATCGGTCCAACCCAATCATGTGCAAGCCCACTTTCACCTGGCGCAGTGTTACCGTCAATTGGGGCAAGGTCAAAAGTCGAAACAGTCACTTCACACCTTTGAGCTGTTGCGGCAACAGGCCGATCAAATTGCCAATCTTCAGCAGTATTTAGCCGTCGATTCGTCCAATGCCCGCGCCTGGGCACAACTGGGACGACTTTTCCTGCGCCAGGAAGCGTGGACTGAAGCCATTTCCGCTTTCCAAAACGGCGTAACGCACCAACCGACGGAGGCCTCTTTTTGCGAACAACTAGGCTACGCTTACATGAAAAACCAAGACTATTCGTCAGCCCAACTCATTTTTCAGGAGTTGACACAACGCTATCCCCAAAGCGTTGAATACCGAAATAGTTTGGGGATCTCCCTAGCTATGCAGAATCTACTCCCTGAAGCTATTTCACAATTTGAAACGGCTAGGCAGTTGGATCCAACCGATCCCCAGATCCATTTCAATTTGTATCGGTTTTACCAGAAAACAGGAGACCGTCGCCGTGCACAACAGGCTTTCCAGCGCTACCAGCAGTTGCAATAGGCCAGGGGGATTCCTGTGGGCATTCTTCCTTCTCCTGCCATCTTTTCTATGCTCAAAAGAGAGTCCGATGATCGAAATCCCGGCCGGAACCTTTATCATGGGGCATCCGTCCTGCGGTAATGACGCAACGCCAGTTCGACGGATCTATCTGGATACCTTCTTTATTAGTAAATACGAGATCACCAATGCTGAATATTATGCCTTTTGGATATCGGCTGGGCAGCAGTCTAGCCAACATACGCCTATCAGCTATCCGAAAGCCATTTGGCCTCAAGCCACCATCAACAAACCAGATCATCCAGTTATCGGCATTTCCTGGTATAGTGCAAACGCCTATGCGGGATGGGCTGGCGGTCGGTTACCAACCGAGGCCGAATGGGAGAAAGCGGCCAGAGGTAAACACGGTTTGATTTGGCCTTGGGGAGATCAATTTAACCTCTTGATTCAAGGTATTGAAACGCACGCTAATGTATGGCAGGATAACAGGATAAACGGGACCACCACCGTAGGAAAATATCCGACAGGCGATAGCCCTTACGGTGTTAGCGATTTAGCAGGCAATGTGTGGGAATGGACCGCCGATTGGTACGGTGAGCAGTACTATCACCAGGCCAAAGGTAAAAACCCGACTGGCCCCAGTATCGGTAGTTGGCGAACGGTCAGAGGTGGAGCTTGGTTAAATAAAGCCGACGCCGCACGCTCATCTATCCGGTTGGGGCAACATCCATCCATCGGCGCGAGTTTTATCGGTTTTCGGCTAGTAAAACAAGCCATAAACGTTCAGTAGCTCTGCCGAAATAGAACTGAAGCTATGTCGACGGAGCTAAAAGATACCTTCTCTGCCCCATTGGAACTTCAGCTTATTGTATATGGATTGTCAATAGGCATACTTCGGTATCAACCCAACCGTCGTGGTCTAAGGCTATCGTAGGTCTCAGTTGAAGTAGAGGTTATAGAATATGGATGGAGACCATGGCCGACCAACTCTACCACTTAGCCTGGTCAGAAAAATAAATAGGAGTTAGCAATGGAAGAAGGATTAACCAAAATTATTAGTCTTGTCGATCGCTGTAGAGGTAGTTGAGGAGTAAAAATCAGGCCGAAAGGGTACAAACGCTTACCATAAGTTAAAGCCGATACCAAGCATTGTCCAAGTCCCACCCACAAAAATTTGCCCCATCAATAGACCCAGAAAAAAAACAATAGCTCGACGAAAGCCATGCATTCCACTTGTTTTCAGGATGACTATTTTCAATAGCCAAACGATAAAGAATGAGCCCCACCCCCAGTTCATTTGCCAACTGCCAGAAATAGCATAGCCCAATGGGTGGAAAGGCCACCAAATAAACCTTAATCGACCTAACATTAAACCTAGAGTAGCTAAGAAACCAAAGCCAGTGAAGCTAATTGATGCTACATCTGTCTCACTAGCATAAGTAGCCCAAGACTGAAATCTTGTCCACGTTTCCCGGCCAAAATATAAGTTGACAGGAGCCGCATTCTGAATTCCGACTTCGTAGCTATGATGTAGCATCGACCACAATGCCATCGGGCCTGCTAACAGGCAAGCTACAATCATAGCACGAATAAAGTCATTCGGTCTGGCCTCAATTCGATCCACGATTTTTAGTGTTTCTAGTTGGTGTGGATGTGCATTGGAACGATAGGCTCGATCTATAGACCAAAGCTGGGCTAGACCAACTAGTGTGCTATGCGTAAATCTTCGACTACCAAAAGCATTCATCATGATAGTGCTTGGTCCACCAAAATGCAAATCGTGAAGTGGTGTTCCTATCTCAGCTCTCATTCGCCCAATGGCAAACTGAATCAGATAGTAAATTAAAAAAAATGATACTCCTACCCAAGCCGAGATACCGAGATAACGGCTGAATAAAGTTAATCCTGTCAGTCCAATAATAACCGTTAGCACTGCTAGCCGGTAGATACGACTTTCACTTCCACCGAGCAGGATTTTGCTTACCCACTTTAGATGTCGTCGTGTCAACCAAAGAGCGATTAGACCTACAGCTAAATAGCCTCCTGATGACTGTTCATAGGAATAGGGAAAGTTTGGCATACCTTGAAACCCAATCATCTTGCCTAGAATCTGCTGAAATTTGAAAATTAGGAGAAAAAACCAGCAAGAAAATAGAATGTCTAGCGGCACAAAAAAGCCGAGGCCGATATAATTGAAGATAACACTGAAAGGAGTCCATCCAATGGCATTCCATGGACTTTCAGTAAAATAACGTTTCAGGTCTACGCTGAGCGGTATTTGAGGGACCTGCGGAAAAATTCGATTCAGGTAGTTGACACTCAAAATTGAACCAGAAGTAGCTAATCCAATCCAAACTAAACGATCAGCGAAGAATTGGCGATTAGGCGCAGAAAGCTGGCAAGGAAGATGAATAACAGGATAGCTGAGTCGATCTGTACTCGTCCATTGCTTAGCTACAATTACATTAAGAGCCAAGGAAACGCAAAGTAGAAGAGCAATAAAAAGAGACCAGCAAAGAAAGGGGCCTTGCCAAGCCAATAAATGTAATTTGTTGTAAAGGGTAGATTCCCCAACAAAGTAACGTAAAAGAGCTGATTTATCTTCAACTGTAATGGCTGTAGACAGATAAGGTAACAAAATTCTGGCCCATTCATTCTCCGGGCTAGCGTACCACCGTGGATAGGTAATTAGTGGTACTAAGATCTGAATCAAGTCATGACCAGCTACACAAGCGGCAATATTACACATGGAAAAAATAGCCAACAGTTCGGATCTTTGCAAAGTTAATCTAGGCCAAAAACGCTGAATTAATCGAAATATAATCAACAGTACGACCATGTTATAAACTGAGGTCCAGATCAGCGCAGAAGTACTACCACCACCCCCTTTATAGACAATTGCCTCAATACGAGATATCCAATAGGAGTGAATTGGCATCATTAACACACCAATCAGTATGGCAGTCAAACGAACTCGGTGGGTAGAGCTAAATTTAGTCGAATAGGAGGTCATTACGGAATTATTTTGAATTAATGAATTATTTTGAATAAATAAAGGCCAGGGCTAGTAATTTAGTTTGGATTGAATTTATTCGGCTCAATTAAGCCAAGGAGCACAGCCTAATGGATATGAAATAAAATTTTTCATCTCATATGTTTAGATGTCGTACCAGCTAGAAAAAACCTTCTCATACCTATCTTACAACTAATGATCATTTTATCAAGCCTTGAACGAAGTGTCCAATTGTGCTACAAGACATATTGTTTGCTTAGTTAATAGAGGAGAGATCATTGGCTAATTAGTTGAAGATAATACTGAATTGAAATCCACTTTCTTTTGTATAAAGTTCAACATACGGTGAATGATATTCTGCTAACTGCTTGAAGCAATCATTATGTAATTTGGTAGTTCTATATTTTGGTCTACTTTTTATGAGGG
>Ga0208128_1000850_pt1 | contig 11919 bp, 13 predicted proteins | sample ETNtaG_35_FD_185758 | JGI IMG/M metagenome (GOLD analysis project Ga0208128, IMG submission 185758) | Marine microbial and viral communities from oxygen minimum zone, Eastern Pacific Ocean - ETNP201306PF51B (SPAdes) (version 2) | ecosystem: Environmental > Aquatic > Marine > Oceanic ... | reverse complement strand
GCACAGGAACCACAAACTCCATGAGCACAAGATCTGCGAAAAGTTAGTGAAGGATCTATTTCATTTTTGATCTTAAATAAAATATCCAAAACTTTCGGCCCACAATTATTCATATCAACTTCAAAAGTATCAATTCTAGGATTTTCATTATTTGACGGATTCCATCTGTAGATATTAATTTTTTTTAAATTATCCGAACCAGATTTGTCTTTGTAATATTTGCCTTTTAAAATTTTTGAATTTTGCGGTAAACTAAATTGAACCATTAATACACTCTCTCTTTAGGTGGAAAATATTGAACATCATTAGTTAATGTTTTGTTGTGTACTGGTCTATAGGCAACTTTTACTTCACTTCCTTTTTGCCAAGCTAAAGTGTGTTGCATATAACTTTTATCGTCTCTCTTGGCAAAATCATCTCTTGCGTGAGCTCCTCTGCTTTCTTTTCTATGATATGCTGAATCTATTGTCGTCATTGCTTGTCTAATAAGATTATCAAATTCTAATGTCTCGACTAAATCTGTATTAAATAATAATGATTTATCAGAAACTGATATATTTTTTATCCCTTCAAATGGCTTTCTAATTTCATTCATTCCTTCTTTTAGAGTTTTCTCTGTTCTAAAAACTGCGCATTTTGATTGCATAGTTTTTTGCATTGATAATCTTAGTTCAGATGTTTTTATTGAACCATTTGAGTTACGTAACTTGTCAAAACGATCTAGAGATTTATCCGTTTCATTTTTTGATAATTCTTCGTGAGAAGATCCTGGTTTTACAAGTTCAGCAGCTCTATTTGCCGCAGCTTTTCCAAAAACTACCAAATCAATTAAAGAATTTGATCCTAATCTATTTGCTCCATGAACAGAAACGCAGGCTGCTTCTCCTATCGCCATCAATCCAGGAACAGTCTCTTCTGCGCCGTTCGAACTTAATACTTCGGCCTTATAGTTTGTAGGAATTCCTCCCATGTTATAATGAACTGTTGGAACGACAGGGATTGGATCTTTGGTAACATCTACTCCTGAAAAAGTCTTTGCTGACTCAGCAATTCCCGGAAGTCTTTGTTCAATAACTGTAGGATCTATATGGTCCAAATGTAAATTGACATGATCTTTTTCTTTTCCAACTCCTCTGCCTTCATTGATCTCTATAGCGATGGATCTGCTTACGACATCTCTGGAAGCTAAATCTTTAGCACTCGGAGCATATCTTTCCATAAATCTTTCGCCTTCAGAATTTAAAAGGTAGCCTCCTTCTCCTCTTACGCCTTCTGAGATTAAGCAGCCTACACCATATATTCCTGTTGGATGAAACTGAACAAATTCCATATCCTGTAATGGCAATCCCGCACGTAAAACCATTGCATTCCCGTCTCCAGTACAAATGTGTGCTGAAGTGGCTGAATAATAAATTTTTCCGTACCCTCCAGTGGCAATTATAGTTATGTGAGATCTAAATCTATGAATTGTTCCATCATTTAAATTCCAAGCAATAAGTCCTTTGCATTCTCCATTCTTCATTAATAAATCTAATGCAAAATATTCTATAAAAAATTCTGTATTATGCTTAAGTGCTTGTCCGTATAAAGTATGTAAAATTGCATGACCTGTTCTGTCAGCAGCTGCACACGTTCTTTGAACTGTGCCATTCCCGTAATTTTTTGTCATGCCTCCAAAGGCTCTTTGATAAATTTTTCCATCCTTTGTTCTGCTAAAAGGAACTCCGTATCTTTCTAGTTCTATTACTGCTTTTGGTGCCTCTTTGCACAAATACTCAATGGCATCTTGGTCGCCTAGCCAGTCGGATCCCTTTACGGTGTCATACATGTGCCATCTCCAGTCATCTTCGCCCATATTTCCAAGCGCTGCTGAAATGCCTCCTTGAGCGGCCGATGTATGGCTTCGGGTTGGAAATACTTTTGAAATGCATGCTGTTTTCAATCCAGCTTCGGATAATCCCACTGCAGCTCTCAAACCAGAACCTCCTGAGCCTAGCACTACTACATCATATTCATGATCAATAATTTTATATGAACTCATATATTTAAATTAAATAAAATAAAAATTGTTATTGCTGGTATAGTTACACCTAAAACATTTGTAATTTTATTGGCTGTACTTTTAATTTTTTCGTCTTGAATATAATCCTGATACACTTCCTTCAAGCCCAAAATGATGTGAACAAAACTAATTATAATTAAAATTGGTATTCTAGTTTTGGATTTATCCGAAGAAAAAAAGTTCATAACTTCAAAATAACCTTCGTCATAAATTGAAATAAAATTTATAATAAACCATCCCATTATAGGGATCATTAACAAGGCAGTTGCCCTTTGGATTATCCATTTACGTGATGCCTTCATTTAAATTAATCCTCTTCCAATTGCCCACATTAAAACAGTTAAAACTAAAGATCCTAAAATGACTATGATTCCTGAAATATTTGCTGTTTTTATTTCATAACCATAACCTAAATCCCAAATAAAATGCCTTATACCGCTTAACAAATGAAAGCTGTAAGACCAGACAAAACCCATTACAAATAATTTTCCAAAATAAGATTGAAAAAAAATATTAATAAGTTCGTAATTTGATTCGCCAGCAAAAAGTAATCCAATCCATATACAAATAATAACCAGTCCAATTACATTAATGATTCCTGTTATTCTATGAGAAATGGAAATTAATGACGAAATTTGCCATCTATAAATTTGAAGATGAGGTGACAGTGGATTGTTTTTATTGTTCATAATAATTTTTTTATCAAAGTTTCAGCAATCTGTACTGTATTCAGGGCAGCTCCTTTAAGTAAATTGTCAGAAACGACCCACATATTTAATGTTTTATCATTAGAATTGTCTTTTCGAATTCTAGAAATAAAAGTCAAAGGGCTATTTTCTGCTTCCAGAGGTGTAATATAGCCTCCGTCCTTCCTCTCATCTAAAACTTTGCAACCAGGTGCTTTACTTAAAATATCTTTAACCTTTTCAATATCAAAATTTTTTTCAAATTCAACGTTAATTGATTCCGAATGCGATATCATTACTGGAACTCTTACACAAGTTGCTGTTAATTTTATATTTGGATCAAGAATCTTTTTAGTTTCATGTTCCATTTTCCATTCCTCTCTTGTGTATCCCGCATCCACAAAATCATCAATGTGAGGTATTAAATTAAAGGCAATTTGTTTTGTAAAGTTTTTCGATTTAATATTTTTTCCTGATAAATAATTTTTTGATTGATCAAGCAACTCATCCATGGGTGCCTTTCCCGCTCCAGAAACAGATTGATAGGTCGATACTATCACTCTTTTGATATTAAAATGATCGTGTAAAGGTTTCAGTGCAACAACCATCTGGATGGTAGAACAGTTTGGATTTGCAATTATATTTTTCTTTTTATACATAGTCAGTTGATCTGAATTAACCTCAGGAACTATCAAAGGGACGTCTTGATCCATTCTAAAAAATTTAGAATTATCTATTACAATTGTTTTTTTACTTGCAGAAGGGACCCATTTTTCAGCTATTTTGCTTCCGGCAGCAAAAAAAGTAATTTGTGCACTTGAAAAATCATATTTTTCAAGATTTTGAACTTCTATTTGATTGCCTTTAAAATTAATTTTTTTTCCAACACTTTTTTCAGATGCAACTAAAAATAATTTAGAAACTTCAATTTTAGATTTTTCTAAAATTTCAATGGTTTTTCTTCCAACATTGCCAGTGGCACCAATTATAGCTAAATTCATTTAAATATTATTTTAGTGTAAATTTGATATAATTGCATCACCCATATCTGAAGTAGAAATCTCTTTTTTTCCAGGTGACATTATGTCTTTGGTTCTTAAGCCTTTGTCCAAGACTTTTTGCACAGCCTCATCTAATAGAACTGCCTCTTTCTCTAAATCAAGAGAATATTTTAATGCCATAGAAAAGCTCAATATAGTTGCAATTGGATTTGAGATATTCTTACCCGCAATATCTGGAGCAGATCCATGAACTGGTTCATATAAAGATTTTATTCGATCGTTTTTATCTCTTTCTCCTAAAGAGGCTGAGGGAAGTAATCCTAGCGAACCCGTAAGCATTGCCGCTTCATCTGAAAGCATATCTCCAAATAAATTATCTGTGACGATTACATCAAACTGTTTAGGATTTCTTAGTAATTGCATCGCACAATTGTCTGCCAACATGTGATTTAGTTCAATTTTTTTATATTCTTTATCCCTTAGTGCTTGCACTTCTTCTCTCCATAAGACTCCGGCTTCCATAACATTGGATTTTTCACATGATGTTACTTTGTTTTTTCTCTTAGCAGCTAATTCGAAAGCTACTCGCGCAACTCTTTGGATTTCTTTCGTTGTATAACTATGAGTATTAATTCCTTTTCGCTCTCCATTCTCAATAGGCTCAATACCTCTTGGTTCGCCAAAATAAATTCCTCCTGTCAATTCTCTTACTATTAAAATATCTAAGCCTGACACTATTTCAGGTTTTAAAGAAGAGGAATCTACAAGTTGTTTAAAACAAATCGCTGGTCTTAGATTTGCAAATAATTTCAATTCTTTCCTAAGTTTCAATAACCCTCTCTCAGGTTTTTTGGAAAATTCTAATTTATCATATTGTGGTCCACCACAAGCTCCAAGTATTACCGCATTACTCTCAAGCGCTTTATAGAAAACTTCATCTGTAATAGGCATTCCATGCTTGTCAATAGAAGCACCGCCGATTAGATCTTGATCGATTTTAAAATCAAGTGATTTTTTTTCATTAAACCAATTAATAACTTTTTTTGTTTCACCAACCACTTCTGGTCCAACGCCATCTCCAGGTAATAGTAATATTTTTCTTTGTTTCTCAGCCATTATTTAAAATCCATGGTTTGTTTTGAGTTAATTTATTTTCAAAAGTTTCTATATGTTTTGTTTTTTCAAGAGATAATGCAATATCGTCAAGACCTTCGATCAGACATTTTTTCTTAAAAAGATCCAGTTTAAATTTATGTGATTTGTTGCCATAAATAATTTCTTGCTCTGAAAGTTTTATCTCGATATTTTCTTTTCTACCAGAACATTCTCCTAATTCTTTAACAATATTTTCCTGAACAATAATTGGTAATATGCCATTTTTGAAACAATTATTATAAAAAATATCGGCAAAACTCTGGCTAATTACACATCTTATCCCAAAATCAAGCAATGCCCAGGGAGCATGTTCTCTTGATGATCCGCAACCAAAATTTTTTCCAGATATAAGTATCTTTGAATTTTTATAAGGATCGTTATTTAATACAAAATTCTTTATAGAATTTCCTTGCTCATCAAATCGCATTTCATAAAATAAACTTTTTCCAAGACCAGATCTTTTTATAGTTTTTAAAAATTGCTTAGGAATTATCATATCCGTATCAATATTAATTAAAGGAAGATATGCTGGTATGCTTTTTATATTTTTAAATTTTTCCATAATATTAATTATTAAAATTTTCTGACATCAGATAAATGCCCATTAATTGCTGCTGCAACTGCCATTGCCGGACTAACTAAATGTGTTCTTCCCCCTCTTCCTTGTCTGCCTTCAAAGTTTCTATTTGAAGTGGAGGCACATCTTTCTTTCGGATTCAATTTATCTGCATTCATCGCTAAACACATCGAACAGCCTGGTTCTCTCCATTCAAAACCTGAATTCTTAAAAATCTTATCCAAACCTTCTTCTTCGGCTTGACCTTTAACTAAACCTGATCCTGGAACAACAATTGCGTTCACATGTTTTGCAATTTTTTTGTCTTTCAAAAGTTTTGCAGCCTCTCTAAGATCTTGAATGCGCCCATTTGTACAGCTTCCAATAAATACTTTATCAATTTTTATATCTGTAATTTTTGTGTTAGGTTGCAATCCCATATAATTTAGTGATCTTTCCATGGCTACTTTTCTATCTTTATCTTTTTCTTGATCTGGATTAGGAACAAAACCATTAACGGGTACAACATCTTGTGGAGAGGTCCCCCAGGTAACTTGAGGAACAATATCTTCTCCTTTGATAACAACTTCTTTATCAAATTTACAATCATCATCAGATTTTAAATTGCTCCAATACTCTAATGCTTTATTCCAATTGTTATGTTTGGGAGACATTGGTTTACCTTTTAAATATTCAAAAGTTTTTTTATCTGGCTCGATTAATCCTGCCCTAGCTCCCCCTTCTATAGTCATATTGCAAACTGTCATCCTTTCCTCAATGCTTAAATTTTTTATCACATCTCCTGCAAATTCTACGACAAAACCGGTTCCGCCAGCAGTACCTATTGTCCCAATAATTTTTAATATGACGTCTTTTGCTGTAACTCCAATTGACAATTTACCATTTACTATTAAACGAAAATTTTTTGATTTTTTTTGTATAAGTGTTTGAGTAGCCAAAACATGTTCAACTTCGGATGTTCCAACGCCAAAAGCTAATGCTCCGAAAGCTCCGTGGGTAGCTGTATGACTATCGCCACAAACTATAACGGTCCCTGGTTGAGTGAAGCCCTGTTCGGGTCCAATAATATGAACTATCCCGTGTCTTTTATCATTCATATCAAAAAATTCTATTCCAAATTCTTTGCAATTATTCCTAAGAGCATCAACCTGTATTTTTGACTCCTTATCGTCAATTCCTTTAGACCTATCAGTCGTCGGGACATTATGATCTGCAACTGCTAAATTTAGATTTGGTTTTCTAACTTTTCTTTTACCTAATCTTAAACCTTCAAAAGCTTGTGGGCTTGTTACTTCGTGAATCAGGTGTCTATCAACATAAAGAAGTGATGTTCCGTCCTGTCGTTCATAGACAAGATGCTCGTCCCAAATTTTATCGTACAAAGTTTTTGGCATTAAAAAATTATTTAAGATTGTCTTTTTCTTTAACAGTTGTCTTTTCTATAATTTTTTTAGCTTGAACAGCTTCTTCTTTTTTAGACTCTTCTTTTTTTGCTTCTACTTTTGATGTTTCCTTTTCTTCAGCGATAGAGGTGTCTTGTTTAATATCCCCTGGAACTGAACTTTTAACTTCTACATCTACTCCAATATTTTTTCTTAATTTTTCAGCAATTCTTGCTGATTTTCCTTTTCTATCTCTTAGATAATATAACTTAGCTCTTCTTACTTTTCCCGATCTAATAACTTTTATTGAGCTAACTATAGGACTGTAAAGGGCAAATGTTCTTTCAACACCTTCGCCAAATGAAATTTTTCTCACTGTAAATGAAGAGTTAATATCTCTATTCTTCTTTGCAATACAAACTCCTTCAAAATTCTGAATTCTTTCTCTTTTCCCCTCGACAATTCTAACGCCTACTCGAATAGTGTCTCCCGGAAAAAAACTAGTAATCTTTTTTTTTGAGGTTAATTTTTCTATTTGTGCCTTATTTATATCTTCAATGTTTTTCATTTTTTCTTTTTACTTAAATGTTTTTTCCACAGATCAGGTCTCTGGCGACGTGTTATAACTCTAGATTGTGATAAACGCCAGTCTTTAATTTTACCATGGTCTCCAGATAATAATACCTTTGGAGGGCTTTTTTTTTCCCATTTTTGTGGTTTTGTATATTGAGGATACTCTAAAAGATTATTCTCAAAAGTTTCTTCTTTTAAAGAGTTAGGGTTACCTATAACACCTGGTAATAATCTTATGATGGAATCCAAAAAAACATAGGCTGCTGTCTCGCCTCCAGAAAGAATATAATCTCCTACACTAATCTCTTGAATCCCTCTAGTTTCCAAAATTCTCTGATCAACTCCTTCGAAATGGCCACAAATAATATTTAAATTTTTTAATTTACTTAAGTTCTTTGCAAGACTTTGTTCTAACTTTTTCCCCTTAGGTGAAAGATAAATAATTTTTTCTTTTTTATTTAAATTCACATTTTTATCAATTGCGTTCGCTAATACATCTGCTCTCATTACCATTCCGCTTCCTCCGCCAAATGGGGTGTCGTCAACGGTAGCATGTTTGTCCAAAGCAAACTTGTTAATATCAATAATTTCTAGCTGCCAAATTTTATTCTCTTGTGCTTTTTTATATAGTCCTGAGTTTAGAGGGCCAGGAAACAAATCTGGATATAGAGTAAATATTTTTACTTTTAACATTTTGAATCATCCTTTTTTCTGGTCCGATTTTGGAGCTTCTTTCTTAGGTTCTTCTTTTTTAGCTTCCTGTTTAGGAGCTTCTTTTTTGGGTTCTTCTTTCTTAGGTTCTTCTTTTTTAGCTTCCTGTTTAGGAGCTTCTTTTTTGGGTTCTTCTTTCTTAGGTTCTGTTTTTGGAGCTTCTTTACCGTCTTTTTTTCTATCTTTTTTTGGAATTGCCTTTTGAGGATTATTGCCAGCCTTCGGCATAGGTATAATTTTTGCTTCTCCTAAAATTCTGGATACCCTCGTAGTCGGTCTTGCGCCTTTACTAATCCAATATTTCACTCTTTCTGTCTCTATTTTAATTCTTTCTTTTCTGTCCTTAGGAAGTAAAGGGTTAAACAGTCCAATTTTTTCTATAAACCTACCGTCTCTTGGAAATCTACTGTCTGCAACTACAATTTTATAAACCGGTCTTTTTTTAGCTCCACCCATTGATAATCTAATTTTAAGCATATTATTTATCCTCCATTTATTTTAAGTTATTTAAAAGCTCATTTGGAATTTCACCGCCTGGCATCTTTCCTTTTGACATTTTTTTCATCATTTTTGACATCATTTTAAATTGTTTTAACAATCGATTTATTGTCTGAACGTCTGTTCCTGAGCCTGATGAAATTCTTTTTCTTCTTGATCCGCTTATAATATCTGGATTCTCTCTTTCTTTTTTTGTCATTGATAAGATGATTGCTTCATTCGCGGATAATAGTTTTTCATCAACATTAGCATTTTGCATCTGTTCTTTTGCTTTACTAACACCGGGTAAAAGAGAAAGCACGCCCTCCATACCGCCCATTTTTTTCATTTGCCTTAATTGCAATAAATAATCCTCAAAGGTAAAAGTACCTTTTTTAATTTTTTCTTCAGCTGATTTAATTTTTTCTTCATCAAGATCTTGAGATGCTTTTTCTACTAAAGAGACGATATCTCCCATTCCAAGAATTCTATTTGCCAGCCTGTCTGGATGAAAAGATTCTAAATCATCTATTTTTTCACCTACACCTATAAACTTTATTGGCTTTCCGGTAGTTTGCTTCATACTTAAGGCAGCACCACCCCGACCATCACCGTCAACTCTTGTTAATATAATGCTAGTTAAACGAACTGCTTTATCAAATTCAGAAGCTAAATTAACAGCGATTTGTCCCGTTAAAGAATCCGCGACCAAAATTGTTTCTACAGGGTTAAGAGTATCTTTGAGAGTTTTAATCTCTGTCATCATATTTAAATCCATTTGGGTTCTGCCGGCGGTATCAAAAATTATTATATCTGAGCCGCTCAAACTGGCTGCATTTATTGCTCTTTTTGCAATATCTATTGGCAACTGATTTTCAACAATTGGTAAAGCATTTAAATTATTATTTTCAGCCAAGACTTTTAACTGCTCTTGTGCGGCAGGCCGATAGATGTCCAAACTAACTAGCAAAACTTTTTTTCTAAAATTCTTTTCTATATTTTTTGCAAGTTTTGCTGCTGTTGTTGTTTTTCCTGATCCCTGTAAACCAAGTAATAATATTGATGCAGGAGGAACAGCTTTTAAATTAAGATCTTCGCTTTTTTCACCTAATATTTTAACTAATTCATCGTAGACAATTTTTACAAGCATCTGCCCAGGAGAAGTGGATCTAATGATCTCCTGACCGATTGCTTTAGGTTTTATATTTTCTATAAATTCTTTTACTACTGGTAATGCAACATCGGCACTTAGTAATGCTTGTCTAATTTCTTTTAAGCCAGCCTCTACCTGTTCCTCATTTAAGGAAGGGGCTTTTTTTAATTTACTAAATATGCCTTCTAATCTATTTGTTAAATTTTCAAACATTCTATATTTATCCAACACCGATCGCACTAGTGGGCGAACCCTCGCTGACTAGTGTCGATCCCTTTATTTCTAAAGGCACCGCAAAATCTAATATTTGCGGAAGTGGAGAGAAACTATAATTAAGGGTTTTAAAAGTCAATGAATAAAGATACTAATCAAATTATGGCGCTTATTAACGCTTACAAAATGGATGGTCTTGGTAACAATTTCATAATTCTGGACCGAAGAGAAAATGACTTACAGTTGGATAAAAATAAAATTATTAGCTTGGCAAGCAAAAAAGATATTAATTTTGATCAATTAATCTTTTTAGAAAAAGAAGAAAATAATATCTATCCAATAACAATTTTTAATCCGGATGGAATTGAAGTCGATGCCTGTGGCAATGGAAGCAGGTGTGTTGCTTACCTAATTTCAAAAGAGAAAAAACAAAGCACTATTTCACTTAGAACAAATGAGAGACTTTTATATGCTGAAATAGTTGGCGAGCAAAGTGTTAAATTAAATATGGGTAAACCAAAATTTAATTGGAAAGAAATACCTCTAAGTAAAAACATGAATAACGAAGTAGTTGATATTGAAGTTTTAGATATGGATGGCAATCAATATAAAAACGGATTCTGTTTAAATGTTGGAAATCCACATATTATTTTTTTTGTTAAAGATTGTTTTAAAATAGATATTAAAAAATTGGGACCTGCTATTGAAAAACACAAGTATTTTCCCAAAAGATCTAATGTAACTTTTGCTCAAGTTTTGGATAAAAAAAATATTACCATAAACGTTTGGGAAAGAGGCGCTGGTTTAACTAAAGCATGTGGAACAGCTGCTTGTGCAACTGCTGTTGCGGCCATTAAAAAAAATTTGGTAGATAAAGATTGCAATATTCGATTTAAGGAAGGGGATCTTATAATCAATTATAATAACAATGATAATATTTTTATGACAGGTCCGGTTTCACAGATTGAAAAAATTAGTATAGATATTTAATGAATCTTTTAGATAAGTTCAAAGTAGGATTAGCAAAAAGCTCAAAAAAATTTTCAGTTGGATTTAAAGATTTATTCAGTAAAAAAACAATCGATCAAAATTTACTAGATCAATTTGAAGAATTGCTTATTCAAGCTGATGTTGGAGTAGAAGTAGCTTCAAATTTAAAAGAGGAGTTCAAAAAAGAGAAAATAGGTAAAGAGATTAAGGATGAAAAAGAAATTCTTAATTTTTTAAGTGAAAAAGTTGCTCAAATATTAACCGGTCATGAAAAAAAAATTGAGGAGTTATACAAAAATTCTCCAACTATCATAGTCGTTTCTGGTGTAAATGGAGTTGGAAAAACTACCACTATTGGAAAAGTAGGAAAATTTTTTAAAAATCAAAATAAGAAAATAGTTTTTGGTGCAGCCGATACTTTTAGAGCGGCTGCCATCGATCAACTTGAACTTTGGGCAAAAAAGATTGGTGCAAATTTTATTAAATCAGAACAAGGAACAGATCCTGCATCCGTAGCATATAAAACTGTAAAATTTACTGAAGAAAATAAAATTGATTTAGCTTTTATTGATACCGCTGGAAGACTACAAAATAAAAAAAATCTTATGGATGAATACAAAAAAATATTTAATGTTTTAAAAAAAATAAATCCGGACTATCCTCACGAAACTATTTTAGTATTAGACGCTACCACTGGACAAAATGCGTTAAATCAGGTTGAGGAATTTAAAAAAATTGCAAAGTTAACAGGTTTAATAATTACCAAGTTAGATAGTTCGGCAAAGGGCGGAATAATATTGTCCATATGTAAAAAATATAGTTTGCCTATAATTGCTGTTGGGATGGGAGAAAAGGAAACTGATCTACATTCTTTTGATGCCAATACATTTTCAAAAGCATTAGTACAAAGTTAAAATTTTATATTGATTCTATAAAATT
>Ga0208128_1000849_pt1 | contig 11923 bp, 8 predicted proteins | sample ETNtaG_35_FD_185758 | JGI IMG/M metagenome (GOLD analysis project Ga0208128, IMG submission 185758) | Marine microbial and viral communities from oxygen minimum zone, Eastern Pacific Ocean - ETNP201306PF51B (SPAdes) (version 2) | ecosystem: Environmental > Aquatic > Marine > Oceanic ... | reverse complement strand
GGGGTTGCTGGAAGTGAGCAGGGGACGTTTTGTTTCGGGCACTTCGCCGCCCCCGGGGTTCCAGACCGCCTTGTCCGCGAAGCACCCGAGGCGAAAGTCCCGCGGCTTTCCCTCCTTGTTGAAATCCACGAAGAAGGAGGCGTCATTCCAGGCCCGCGGGGTAAACTGGATGGGGTCGCAGTAGCCCTTGGCCAGGCCGTCAACCGGATCACACTTGAGCCAGAAGGAGGACGTGCCACCCCAGTTGCCTGTATGGTAGGCCAGATTCCTGTCGGCCGCGTAGTAGATCCAGGGAGCATCACCTGCCTTGAATGAGATGGCGTCTCCGAATTTCCCTTTACCCTTGGCGAGGGCGCTCTTGTCCCCGGTGTGCAGTCCGGCCCTGGAGATTTTCTTTCCGCGGTCCACCCAGGTGTAGAGTTTGGGATCACCCTTGGCGTAGTCGGCGTCCACCCCATGGTCGAAGGAGGCGTAGATGGTCAGGGCCGACTTGAGGGAAGTATCGGCGAATGCGACGGTGAGGCTGGACAGGCTGATGAGGCTGGTGAGGAGGCGCAGCATGATGAGGTGAGTGCTAGCCTGCGTGACGGCTGAATGCGAGTCATTCCTGGAGCTGCCGGGGAAGCACGGATGGTGGGTGGCCGGGGGGATCATTCGCCCGGGATCCCGGCTTGTCTGCGGCTGATTCTTTCTTAGGCTGGCTCAGCTTGTTTTGATCGCCAGGGTTTCACTGTATCTATTGAAGTTCGCGTTTGTCACCGTCTGGATTGGCGGGCTTGCGGCCGAAGAACAGAAGTGGCCGTTTTGCCAGCCGGTGGCCGCGGAATTGCCTGAGGTTACGGCGAAGGGGCGCCTGCGCAATCCGATCGACGCCTTTATCCTGCAGAAACTGGAGGCGCAGAAGTTGACTCTCGCTCCCGAAGCCTCGAAGCGGGCGCTCGTGCGGCGGCTCTACTTCGATCTCATCGGAGTCCCTCCCTCTCCGGAGGAGGTGGAGACCTTCCTCAAGAACGAGTCACTGGACGCTTACGAAAAGCTGGTCGACAAGTTGCTGGCGGACCCCCGTTACGGGGAACGCTGGGCGCGTTTCTGGCTCGACTTGGCCCGTTATGCCGATACGGCCGGATTCGAAGGGGATCCCGACCTGCCGTGGGCCTGGCGTTACCGCAACTACGTGATCGATTCCCTGAACAGGGACAAGCGTTACGACCAGTTCATCAAGGAACAGATTGCGGGAGACGAGTTCGACGAGATCATGGGGGCCGGGGAACTGCCCCTTCCCAAATCGGAGTATATGGTCGCCATGACCTTCCTTCGGCTCGCTCCCTTCACGGAACCGCGGGGCGACGAGACGAGGCACGAAATGCTCAGTGAGATGACTTCCACCGTGAGTTCGGTGTTCCTGGGGCTGACGGTGGGATGCGCCAAGTGTCACGATCACAAGTACGACAACATTCCCACCAGGGATTTCTACCGGATGAAGGCCTTTTTCGCCACCATTCAGCTCATGCCGCCCGAGCGGGGAGACGGACTGCAGATCGGGGGGCCGTTGCCCGCGGCCTGGTATCGCAAGGGTGAGAAGGAGTGGGTGGCAACCCGTCGCGGCGAACTGGAGAAGGAAGCGGCCGGCGTGGAGCAGGAGTATAAATCACTCAAGGCGGAACTGGAGAACCGGCTCAAGATCGGAGGGGCGGGATTCACGCTGCAGAGTGAAGGAGGGACCTTTGGCAACAATTACGTCTACGACCGGGCTTCCGTGAGTGACGGTGAGCTTCACTTCACCATTGCCAATTCGGATGGAAAGCGCTGGCAGTATTTCACGGATGGCACCAAGCCCGCGGAGATGGACGCGTATGTCGGCAGGAACCAGGGTCATTGGCTGGGCGATATCAGGAACCTGAGTGGAATTTCGCTGGGGCGCTACACGCAGGGAACGGGAGCCATTACCCACCCCGGGGGTGCCTTCCGTGGAAAGCTGGCCGGGGTTCTGGTTTATGATCACCCTCTCGATGAGAAGGAGAGGAAGCAGATCTCGGATCACGTGTCCTCCCGCGTGTCGGGAGATCCTGATGGCGTCGAGATCCCGGGGGAGGGGTTGCGGTTCTGGCTCGATGCTTCGGATCTGGATGCTGACAGCAAGACACCCAATCCGCTTCCCGGAGCTTCCGTTTCAAAGTGGATTGACAAGGTGGGTGGACTGGAGCTGCGGCAGACGGATGCGAAACTGCAGCCCCGGCTGGGTGCCATCGGTTCAGGTTTTCCGGCGGTCCAGTTTGATGAGGATCTGATGGTGGGGGACGCCAGCAAGGCTGCCTTTGCCGGGGACCGGCAGGGATCCCTGGTGGCCATCTACACTGCGCCGAATAATGCCGAGGAATACATCCTCGTGATCGGGAACAAGGAGAAGATGCATCTGAGCATGGCGGTCTCGCACAAGCGGAAAGGGGCGACCTCCCTGGCAGACGCTCTGAAGAACCGCTCCAACCCGCTGGTCACTGATGAAGAGCGACTCCGCTACCGGGTGCTGTCCACCCGTGGCGAATTTATCAGGCAGCATCTCAAGCGCCTGCAACCATTGGCCATGTCCCTGCGTCACGCCCATGGCCCTCCCTATGAACCCGGGGTGCCCACCTCCAGGGTGATGATCCGGGGAGAGTATGACAATCCAGGGGAAGTGGTGGTGCCGGGATTTCTGAGTGCGATCGAGAAGCACCAGGAGCCTGCCAGGATCCGTCTCGATCCCTTCAAGCGCTGGCCTACCCGTAGTCGACGCATGGCTCTGGCAAAGTGGATCGCGAGCAAGAACAACCCGCTTACCGCCCGTGTCATGATGAACCGCCTGTGGTACCGCCACTTCGGTCGTGGGATCGTGGAGACCCCGAGCGATTTCGGAGAACTGAGCGGGGGGCCCTCGCATCGCGAGTTGCTCGACTGGTTGGCCCTGCAGTTCATGGAGAAGGAGTGGAGTTTGAAGGCCATGCACCGGGTGATGGTGAATTCCAGCACCTATCGCCAGAGTTCGTTGAAGGACGATGAGCGCGCGGCTGAGATAGACGCTGACAATCGCCTCCTCTGGCGCTTCAACCGTCGACGACTGGGAGCGGAGGCGGTGCGGGACTCGGTGCTTGCGGTCAGCGGTCGCCTGAACGGCGAGATGTTCGGGTTGCCGATCTTTCCGCCCTTGCCCGACGGGATGGACGAACGGGTGAAATACGGCAAGAGCAAATGGGCCACCGATCTTGGGGCAGTCGCCCGTCGTCGCAGCGTATACATCTACCAGCAGCGCACGCTGACCATGCCCTTCATGCAGAGCTTTGACGGTCTGGTATGTGAAGACAGCATTCCGCGCCGCCGCACCTCGGTGACTCCATTGCAGGCCCTGGCAATGTACAATGGTGATTTTGTGAACGAGGAGGCCCGGCACTTCGCCGGGCGGGTGGCCAGCGAGGCTGGCGGAGATCCGGAGGAGCGTGTCAACCGGGCCTTCCTGCTGGCGTTTGGACGGTCAGCCACGGCCGGGGAGCGTTCTGAACTGCGCGAGTTCGCAGTGAGCGAAGAGAAACTGGTTGGATTGTGCCGCATTCTGTATAACGCGAGCGAGTTTGTCTATGTTGACTGAGGGACAGAGGTCACCGTTTGAGTTTCTCGGGACCCGCCGGGAGTTTCTTTCGCGCTCGTTCAATGGTTTCGGGGCGATGGCTCTTGGCGCGGTAATGGCCGACGAACTGAGTGCGGCGTCCGATCTCGGGCCTGCCAATCCGCTGACTCCGCGGTTGGGCAATCTTACCCGCAAGGCCAAGCACTGCATCTTCATCTTCATGCAGGGCGGGGTTTCGCAGATGGACTCCTTCGAGTACAAGCCACGGCTCAATGAACTGCATGGCAAGCCGATCACCAGTGACGTGAATGTGCGGGGAGAACTGCAGGGGCGTCTGTCCCACCCGCATTCGTGTGTGGGCAGTTCCTTCTCCTTCAGGCAGCAAGGGGAGTCGGGGCGCTGGCTTTCGGAACTCTTTCCCCATCTGGCGGGAGAGGTCGATGATCTCGCCTTCATTCACGGGATCGAGACGGACAACCAGAATCACGGTCCTTCCACTTATCAGGTCACGACCGGCAGCCAGTTTCCCGGATCTCCCTCGGTGGGGTCGTGGGTGCAGTACGGGTTGGGCACTCTCAACCAGGACATGCCGGGTTACGTTGTCATCCAGGATTCGCGTGGATCACCGGTGAACGGTGCGGCGGTGTGGGCCAATGGGTATCTTCCCGCCGCCTACCAGGGTACTCTCCTGCGTGAGAAGGGAACGCCGATCCTGAACCTGGCCCGTCCGCATTCCCTGACTGACGAGGAGCAGCGCCGCGAATTCGATGCGATCCGCCGACTCAACGAGCGTCACCTTGCCCCGCGGACCGACGCCTCGGAGCTGGAAGCGCGCATCTCGGCCTATGAACTGGCCTTCCGCATGCAGACTACGGCACCGGAGCTCGTTGACCTGTCAGAAGAACCGGAATCCATCCGGAAGTTGTACGGTCTCGACAACGGCAGGACGGCGGGCTTTGGACGGCAGTGTGTGCTGGCGCGTCGCCTGGTGGAGTGTGGGGTGCGTTACACCATGCTGGTGCATGGCGTCCAGATCGGTGGGGACAGCTGGGATCACCACGGCAATGTCCGCGGCCGCATGACCAAGAGCTGTGGGGAAGTAGATCAACCCGTGGCTGCCCTGCTGCACGATCTCAGGCAGCGGGGACTCCTGGAGGAGACCCTGGTGGTCTGGGCCTCGGAAATGGGTCGGACGCCCTTTGTCAACAGCAGCAAGCTGGGCAAGGATCCCGGTCGTGAACACAACTCGCGGGCCCTGTGCATGTGGATGGCGGGAGGCGACGTGAAGGGCGGGGCCACCGCCGGGGAGAGTGACGAGTACGGGCTGCGTTCGGTGGAGGGGAAGGAGATTCACATCAGTGACGTGCACGCCACCATTCTCAATCTTCTCGGATTGGAAGATACCAAGCTGACCTACCGTCATGCCGGCCGGCTGCGCAAGCTCACCAATATCGAAGGGAAGGTGCTGAGCGAGATCATCGGGTAGGAATCCTCCGCTCTTCCGGGGGCTACTTTCTCACGATCGTGATGGGAGTGCCCTTGTCGATCCACTCGTAGAAGAAGCGGGCCGGGTTTCCGCCGGTGAGGTAGGGGACACGGATGCAACCGTGGGAGGCGGGATATTTCGGGACGTGCTTGAATCCATGGATGAAGATGTGTCCCGTGACCTGCACGCTGTAGGGCATGTAGGCATTGTTGTAGCGGCTGGAGTAATGCCTCCGGGCCTTGTAGGGGCCGGCCTTGAACTCGCCGCTGGGGGTACGGCTGCCTCTCCCGGAACTGATGTTGGTATCGAGGACAAGGCGTTTCCCTTCCCAGGCCCGGAGGCGCTGGTCCTTGAGGTTTACTTCCGCGCGCTTACCAGCCCGGATCACCCGGAAGTAGCGATGGGAGGAGGCCACCTTGAACGCGGAGTCGTCCTCCTGTGGGGTCACGGTGGCGCCGGCCTTGGCAAGGGTATCCAGGCTGATGAGCATGGTGCCGTCGGTTAAGGTGCGCATTGTGCTGGTCGAGAAGGTCTTGCCGTTCAGGATGACAGTGCCTTTCTCTTCATTCCTGCGTGGTGGCCATCCCAGCTGTTGCGACGCTTCAATGAGGGGCAGGAAGGTGCGTTTGGAATCGAGAGCAAAGGTGACAGCCTCAAGGGAGGGCGCGGCGGGAGCGGAAAGCGCAGTAGTGAAAGGAATAAGCAGAGCCAGGAAACGGGTGATTTTCATGGTTCGATGCGTGGAGAGGGGTGAGGTGGATATTCGTCGCGCGGGGCCGATCAGACAAGCTGATTTCCCTGGTGTGGGCTAAAGCCAACGGAAGCAACGACATCGAGAAATCGCCGACCTGCCTGAGCACTCTGAAAAGGTGAACCATTACCCTTCACAGGGAGTTCGTCGACGGGGGGAGCAGGCCGGGGTGCATGTCTCACGAGCGATCGGTCTCAAGCCCGGAGAAATGCGCGATGCCGGTCAGAATCATTCTGATCGCGATGGCGATGAGTATCATGCCCATCAGGATCGGTGCTACCTGACGGGAATCTTCAATGTGACAGCGTTGTATTGCGGTCCCGAAACCGTGATGGTGATGGTGCTGTCCTTCACCACGTTGAGAGGAAAGGTGACATTGCCCGATTCGTCGGAGACCTGTACCGCGTAGAGACCGAAGCTGTCCTGCAGGGCAACCATCGAGTGAGGTGCGTCCGATTCGATGATCAGGCTGAGGTTGCCGGCGGGTAATTCCCGGGGTCCTGCCACCTTCGGGGTTCTGGGAGCGGTCCCGCGAAGACTGAGGGTGGGATCGCCCAGGAGGTTCAGTTCGCAGGCGCAGAGGTGGAGCAATGCCGACTCCCTTGCCCCTGCCGCCAGGTCGGCCTTGACCAGCATCATGGCGGCTCCGGCGCTGACTTTCCGGCCCAATCCCTGCTCCCAGAACTGTGTCATGGCGCGGGTTGTTGCATCTGGTTCGCCTTGCCGCACCGGGGCAACCACCGCAACCGCTCCGGCTTTCGGTCGGCGGATCATGGCCTCGGCAATACATGGGTCTTTTCCGCGATCGAACTCCCCGGTAAAGCAGGAGACCGTGGTGATGACCGGATAGGCATTCTCATTCCTGAGTTGAGCGATTTGATCAGCGGTGACAATCTCATCGTCTTCCAGGAGCCAGCCGTGGTGCAGACCGAGGCCGTGCATGTGCAGTTTGCCACTCTTTTTCCCGTTGAGGAGATTCACCCAGTTGGCCGGGGTGAGCGGTTTTCCATCCTCCATGCCGGAGAAGAAATGATGGGCGGAGCCTCCCTTCAGGATCCTGGAAAGATGATTGTCCCAGCTCATCTTCAACTTCGGAAATGCCGAGGGAAGGGGGCAGGTATAAGTCATGGAGGTGGCGAAGCTCGACCCGGGATACTTTGATTCGTAGGCGATGACCTTCTCAGTGTAGGCGATGACATCCGCTGCGGTGCGTACCGGAATCCGTCCCAGTCCGACATTCCCGTCGGGATAATCAATGGACTCGCGGTCGTCTTCCCACTCTCCGTAGATGCCGTCGTCATCGGCATCCCAGTCCTTTTTGCTGAGATAGTAGATATCCGCGGGGATGTCATCGTAGTCGCCGAACTGCGTGTGGTGGACGGTATCGCGATCGGGCACTATCCCCCTGCCATCCTTCTCGCTGTCCCCCCCGAGGATGATCCAGCGTGTTCCAAGGTGATCAGTATGGTTGCGCACGCAGCGCCGGATCTTCTCCTGCAGGTCGGGCGCCTCGTAGCGGTCGGCAATCTGCCCGGTGGTCAGGATGCGTACCGGTTTCCCAAGTTGTTTCTTCCAGGCCGCGAAGGGTTTCCAGGATTCCGCCAGTTCCGGCGAGGTGATGAGGAGGACGGTGGCGGGGGAGGGAGCGGAGAGTCCCGCCATGAACTCGTGTTCGGGGTGAGCCAGGCCGATGCCGGTAGCCGTGAGAGTGGCGCTGGCAAACAGGAGGGCGGGCTTCATGGTGGCAGAATCTCAACTGGGGAGCGGGCTGGCGAGCGATTCCTGTGCCCATTCTTGCCTCGGGGGGAACACCACGACATGCTGCCGGGGTGCTGAGTGTGGAGGAACAGATTGAGTTGGAGATCCGGGCCCGGGGGGAACTGGAGATGCTGCGAAAGGAGGCCACCAGTGAGGAAATCGATCCCCAGGCGGTGGCGGTGGACGTTGCCATCGGACGGCTTTCAAGACTGGACTCCATGCAGATGGAGGAGGTGCGCAAGGATGCCACCCGCCGCCGCAACCAGCGTATTCACGAATTGCAGGAGGCCCTGCGCAAGATGGATGAGGGAAATTACGGGCAATGTGAAGGTTGCGACGAATGGATCGCCTATGTGCGTCTTGAGCAGCGACCCGAGGCTACCCTTTGTGGGGACTGTGCCCGTTGAGGGTGTCAGGGACCGGGAAAACCGGTTTCTAGCGTGGCTTGTCGGTGACCACGGGATGACGGGCTTTTTCCCAGGCCAGGATGCCGCCGTCGAGGTGGTAGACCTTCTTGAATCCGAGTTTTTTCCAGAGTGCAAGCGAGCGTGAGCTGCGTCCACCGCTGCGGCAGTGAATGAGACAGGCCCGGGTGCGGTCCAGTTTGCGGACCTTGGTAGAGAAGTCCTCTTCAAGAAAATCGATCTGTCTGGCACCTTCCAGGTGCCCCTCTCTGAATTCGGCGGAAGTCCGGATGTCAATGATGAGGGGGCGCTTCTTCTCATCCTTGTCGGTGAGAAGTTGCGCGGCTTCCCGGGCGTTGACATGGACGATCGCCCCGGTCTTCGTCTTGCCGGGATCCGCGTTTGCCGGCAGGGCTGCAAGAAGAGGAGCGAGGAGGAGAGCGATGATTTTCATGCGCGAACGTTATGAGGGCTTGGCGGGTCCGGAAAGGCAAACCTCCTTTCCCCGAATATCCTGCGGGGCCATTTGCCCTAGCTTGGCGTGCGCCAGACGAGTCGGAGGGCATCCAGGCGAAGTCGTGACTGGCCGAGGAGTCGGGTGAGTTCGTCGCGATGGTGGACGAGGGATTCGATCTCGGAAGAAGAGATGTGGGTGTTGATCCGGGCCAGATCGCGGAGGCGTTCAATTTCGCCGGTCAGGGATTTTTCAGCGGTGCTCACCGCGTTGTCGACTTGTGACCGGGCCTGTCCGGTTGCGATTTCCTCCGCCCTGGTCAGCATGGAGGGCAGGATTTCCTTCCGGAAGACTTTCTGGGAGACGATCTTACGGGGACTGCCTGGTTCGAGATTGGCGGCGGGCAATCCCTCGTCTTCGCTCAGATCATTGCCCTTGTGATCAACCACCGTGCGGTAGGGGGTGGGCGGAAGAAAACGATCAGCGTGCAACCGGGCGGGCGCGAGACACTCCAAAACGTAGTGACACTCAAGGAGCATCGTCTTCCCCCGTGCGGTCTTCCAGTGGGCAAAGCTGCAGTTTCCCTGTTCCCGGCCGAGGAGAACGTCGATGGCATCCCGGAAGAGGGGATGGTCCGGGGTCATGAAGGCGATGTCTTCCCGGGTCAGGGCGCAGTCGCGGTCGAAGGTGGCCGAGAGTCCCTCCTCGGGAAACTCCGCGAAGGTCTCACTGAGACGCTCGCCTCTCTGGAAGACATAACTTCGCAGGGAGAGATCCTCGATGTTCAGTCCCAGGTGGTCGAAGAGGCGGATGACGAATTGCTCGAAAACGGGATCGTGATCGGTGTTTGAAATGTGTTCGATGAGGTTTCCCGTTTTCTCTGCCGAAGGAGCACCCAGTTCCAGGAGGCGATCGTGACCGCAGGCAAGTTCACGCGCCACATCCTCCCGCATGGTCCTGGTGCGCGCGAGAAACTCCGTGAAGCCGGTCGTCTCCCCGGATTCCTGCAGAGCCTTGAGTTCCGGTCCCAGGGTGGCGGAGAGGGTGGCCGCTCCCTTCAGGGAATGCTCGAAGGCATCAAGCCCCTCGGCATACCACCGCGCCAGTAATTCCGTCCTGCTTCCCTTGATCACCGGGACGTGGATGTTGATCGTTTCCGTTTGCCCGATGCGATCAAGCCTTCCGATGCGTTGCTCAAGTAGTTCCGGATTGTCCGGGAGATCGAAGAGAACGAGGTGGTGGGCGAACTGAAAATTACGTCCCTCGGATCCGATTTCGGAACAAATCAGGATGCGGGCGCCCTCGGATTCCGCGAACCAGGCGGCATTGCGGTCACGCTGAAGAAGGGTGAGTTCCTCATGAAAGAGTGCGGCCTCAATCTGAATGCGTGTGAGGAGAAGGGTGCGGATTGATTCGGCCATCTCCATGGAATGGCAGATGAGGACGACCTTGTGCCCGGGAAAATCGCGAAGGAACTGCGCCAGCCAGTCCATGCGCGCCTCAAGCCCATCGAGGTCTCCATCCGGGGCGGCTGCAAGGGTGACAAGGTGCAGTCTGCGCTCCGGAAAGCCGGTCATGCGGTCCCGGGTGTTGCGGAACATGACCCGTCCGGTGCCGAAGGAATCGATGAGATCACCGATTAGTTCCGATCGCACCGATTCATCGTTGCCGACCAGGGACCGGGCCAGGTTTTCCGTGTGTTGTGAGCGCTCCGAGACAAGAGCGACATCCTCTTCGGTCGGGAGTTCCCCCTCCGTCAGTCGCCCCACCAGGTCTGCGAGTGGTTCGTAGCCTTCCGCTTCCGCCTGGAAGGTGGCGAGGTCGTCGTAGCGGTCTGGATCGAGAAGTCGCAACCGGGCGAAGTGTCCTTCCGCACCGAGTTGTTCCGGGGTTGCGGTGAGGAGAAGGACGCATTCCGTGACCGTCGCAAGCGATTCGACCAGGGAATAGGCCGGGCTGGGTTTTTCGGGATGCCATTCGAGGTGGTGAGCCTCGTCCACGATAAGGAGATTGAAACCGGCGGCCCGCGCCTGTTCGGCCCGTAGCGGGTGTTCGGTGAGGAATTCGGTGGCGCAGAGGATGAGCTGGCTGTCCAGGAATGGATTTCCGGCATCTTCGTTGGCGTCAAGGGAGGCACAACGCTCCTCGTCGAAGAGGGCGAAGAGGAAGTTGAAGCGGCGCAGCAGTTCCACGAACCATTGATGGACGAGGGGTTCTGGAACAAGAATGAGAACCCGGTCAGCCCGTCCGGTGAGGTGCAGGCGGTGCAGGATGAGACAGGCTTCGATGGTCTTGCCCAGACCCACTTCGTCTGCGAGGAGGAGTCGGGGAGCAAGACGCTGGACGGCTTGCGAGGCAATGGCGAGCTGGTGTGGGATAAGATCAATGCGTGCGCCCGTGAATCCCCGGGCGGGTGAGCTGCGAATCCGGCCATTGTGCTGCAGGGCCTGGGTCCGGAGGTCGAAGGAGCGGAGGTCGTCGCACTGGCCGGCCAGAAGGCGTTCCTCCGGCTTGATGAAACTCAGGGAGTCGAAGAGATGTTCCTCGGGAATCTCGTGTTCCCCGCAGTGGTAGATGTAGAGTCCGTCCCGTTCCTCGACCCGCTCGACGGTGAACTCGGTGGCCGATTGATCCTTGATCCGGTCACCCTCCTTGAAGTGGACGCGGATCAGGGGAGCGGAGGAGAACACGTACTGCCGCATTTCCTCTGCGGCGGGAAAGCAGATTTCGACCCGGTCGCCCTCCGTGGTGATGACAAGACCGAGGCCGAGTTCCGGCTGGGATGCACTGGTCCATCGCTGACCGGGGAGAGGGGGCTGCACGGGCGGGAGAGTGGGGGGCGATGAGCCTGGAAGCAAGAGTAAGCAACTGGCTCGGATCATCTGGACCGGACGACCTCAACCCGGAAGAAGTTGACCGGAGCGAGGGGCTCACCGGTGACGGCGCGGGTTTCGAACCGTCCTGATCCGGAGAGGGAGAGGAGCGATGTCCAGGTAACCAGGTCGTGGCTGCGGAAGACGGTGTAGTTGCGATCGGTCAGGGTGGGAAAGGTGACGAGGGCTCCGTGGGAAACACCGGGATCGGAGGTGACCACGATCTGAAAACGGGAGTTGGGATCGAGGGGGTCGGTCTGAGTGAGCGAAAATTCGGCCAGATTGCTCTGGTGATCTCCGTCCGCGTCTTCTTCCCCATCCGGGGTTCCGTCTCCATCGCTGTCCGCCAGCCGGGGGTTGGTGCCCAGTTCTTCCTCCAGAGGATCGGGCAGTCCGTCCAGATCAGTGTCGTCCAGGGCGATGATCCTGATGTCGTCGATGGCGATTCCCGGCAGAGGTTGTCCGATCAGGAGCTGGCCGGGATTCAACGATCCGCGGGAGTGCGGAGTGGGGAAACGGGACCAGGCGGAGAATTCGTCAAGTCCCAGGCTGCCCGTGCCGGATGGCGGGACCGGATTGGCCTGAGCCACGCCGATATT
>Ga0208128_1000848_pt1 | contig 11924 bp, 9 predicted proteins | sample ETNtaG_35_FD_185758 | JGI IMG/M metagenome (GOLD analysis project Ga0208128, IMG submission 185758) | Marine microbial and viral communities from oxygen minimum zone, Eastern Pacific Ocean - ETNP201306PF51B (SPAdes) (version 2) | ecosystem: Environmental > Aquatic > Marine > Oceanic ... | reverse complement strand
GGTTGATAGTATCAAGAACATTGTGTTTAAGGTGAGTATAACATCATTTCGACCGATGGTCTTGGATGCGAGTAGCCAACGAGGTTGAGGGTCAGTGGCTGGTTGCGAATAGAGTCGATCCATTTCCGGTTGAGATCAATATTTTAGTCAGAGAGAGTAGTTTGTAGGCTGATTCCGGAATGGGGAAAAGAAGCCTGGTTCTGGATAACTTTTCTCTGTTGGTGTTGATAACCTTCAATCCATTTCGTGGTGTAAATCAGCTGCCGAATTGGTGCTAGGAAATCGAAAATAATGGTTAGTTAATCTCAGTTGTATTACCAGAATTTAGGTGGCGGCGGCATATTTACCGTTTCTGCTTTCACGGAAGAAACTCAAGTCTGCAAATAGTTTGAACAATATATTTCAGGATGTCAACCGGTTGATGGAAACTTGTGTGGCCCATCCATAACAATAACAGCACTAGCAGGCAGTTGTCATCCACAGCATAAAACAGATTGGCATTAACTCAGCTTTCAAATAAAGCCACCGTTAAAAAGCCAAACTGACCATCGCCCCACTCGCATTTATCCGCCCTTTGGCATACTAATTATGTATGTTATAACAACGCTTCCCGATTGCAGAATAACCATGTGTGCCTTGGAGGATGCCTTGGCAAAAACCACTCTCACCAAACGATCGTGTTTCTTGCCTGTTCTTAAACCGAGTTGCAGATTCAGGAGATAACTCAGATTAATGAGTACCGCTAATTCTACGGGATTCGTTCCCTCAATTTCTAATCCACAAGCCCCAAGTGCCGGTCGAATTGGTTTATTATTGGGAGATCCGTCGGGGATTGGCCCCGAACTTGTGGCTAACCTATTATCTGATCAAGATACGATTGCCCAGACTGAAGTCGTCATCATTGGCAGTGAGCCTGTGCTTCAGTCAGGGGTGGCTGTAGCCAAGACTAAATTTGAATATACAAAAACGGTTGTTGATAGCGAGCCTGAACAGATTTCTAAATCCGGTAGGATCCTCTTGGACGAACAGTTCTCGACGGGCCGATCTGAACGGGATTGCAATTTCGCGATGGGACAAGTCAGTAAGGAAGCCGGCCGATATGCCCTAGACTCCATTCAAGCTGCCGTTATCGCCCTGAAAACAGACCTTATCGATGCTCTGGTTTTTGCCCCTTTCAATAAACAGTCAATGAAGTTAGCCGGACTGCCGACCGAAGATGAACTTCAATACTTTGCTCAGTTGATGGATTATAAAGGCCAACGCGGTGAAATCAACATTCTACCATTGATCGATCGGGTGCTGTGGACTTCACGAGTTACATCTCACGTTCCACTCGGAATGGTCGCTGATTTGATCAGCCCTGAGCGTATTATCAACGCTATTCGGTTGATCTATCGAGCGCTCTTGAGTTACGGGTACGCACGACCAAAGATTGCGGTAGCTGGGCTAAACCCACATGCCGGTGAGGGTGGACTATTCGGTCGGGAAGAAATCGACCTGATCCAACCGGCCATCCAACGTGTCAAAGACCAATTCGGTATTCAGACCGTTGGACCACTATCACCCGATACTGTTTTCGTCAGGGCTAAGAGTAACGAATTTGACGCGGTAGTGACGATGTACCACGATCAGGGGCAAATCGCGATGAAATTAATGGGGTTTGATCAGGGGGTAACATTACAGGCGGGCTTGCCGTGGATTGTTACTACCCCTTCTCACGGAACCGCCTTCGATATCGCCGGACAGGGAATCGCCAAGCCGACAGCGTTTCGGCAGGCATTTTCACTGGCAAAAAAAATGATTAGCTCGTCGTGAGGCTATCGCGTTTGGACCGGGGGTATTTTGACAGGCAAATTTGGAATTGATAATTCTCGATCTTCCACTCTTAAATCCAACAGGATAGATTAAACCATGCTGAAATTTGACATCTGTATTATCGGTGCTGGACCATCCGGAATCGCCGCAGCCATGCGTGGGTGGGACCTAGGGAAAAATGTCTGCTTGATCGAAAAGGGCCCCATTGGAGGAGCAGGACTCCATAACGGAGCCTTGTCTTCTAAAACATTGTGGGAACTCTCCAAGGACTACTTACATGCTGGCCGTCAGGATCGCGGATATATTGCCGAAAATATCGAAATCGATTTTACACGCGTGGCGCACTGTGTGGACCAAGCAATTAGCGAAAAAATGTCGCAACTGACCCGCCAGCTAGATGAATTATCTACTGCGAGAGAAGAGGGGAATAACCCTCACGGTTGCATAACCTCTCTACACGGCGCTGCGCATTTTGTCGATTCGAAAACGGTTCAGGTCACTAGCGAACAGATTATGCAACGAACAACTGTGACAGCCGATTATTTTGTAATTGCAACCGGTAGCCGTCCCAAAATAATCGACACTATCGACATCGACGGTCACTTTATTATGACGTCAGATCATCTTATGCAGTTAAAACGCTTCCCCCGCAGCCTGGTAATCCTGGGGGCTGGGATTGTCGGTTGCGAGTTTGCTACTATATTCGCAAATTTTGGTCAGACTAAAGTCTATCTGATCGATAGGGCTGATCGCATCCTTCCATTTGAGGATGAAGACATTTCGAGGATCTGTTCGGTCAACCTGGAGCAGAAAGGCGTAACGATTCACCATAAGGCCAGGTTATTAGACATGCGAGTGGTCGACGGTGAAGTAGAATACACGATCCAGCACGACACGGGTGGAAGGGAATCGATCCGAGTTGACCACGCACTGATCTCGATTGGTCGCCGACCATCACTAGATGAACTCAGCCTGGATAAGACGGGTATAGGGCTAGATGAACGGGGCTGTGTCGTCGAAACCAGTACCCAAACTATTGCCCCCCACATTTACGCGGTTGGGGATGTCACCGCTTATACCGGCCTGGTCAATGTAGGCGAAATTTCAGGCCGATACGCAGTAGAACAGATGTACGGTCTAGTGTCCAAACCGCTGATCTTCGATAACATCTCGACCATCATGTTTCTAGATCCGGAAGTTGCCGCCGTCGGTTTGAATGAGCAGACCGCGCAAGCACAAAGAATTCCATACCGGGTGTCGGTCTATGGATACGCTCTCGTCAACCGGGCCGTAGCCATGCGGGCGACGAACGGTTTTGTCAAATTACTGGTCTCCGACGATGAGGAGATGCATGTCTTGGGAATGAGAGTTCTCGGTGTTCACGCCTCGACAACGATCGAAGCCATCTCACTAATGATGTACAAAGCCTGTTCGGTTCGCGACCTAGTTGAGTTGCTACATCCACATCCCGCTGTTACCGAGGGAGTTCAAGAGTGTGCTCGCATGCTGCTCGGCACCTCCATCTACAAACCTCAGGTGTTCCAGTCTGATCTTCGCCTGTCCCGCGTAACTTACGACGATTAAATCGATGACCGGATGATAGCCGAATAAAGGCATCCGTAGATCGCATGGCTGGCTATTATCCCCGATCCTTCAGGTCGTACATGGCGATAATGTACGGATGCTCAGGATCGTATTGGGTCAGTGTCTGCGGGATGTCGATCCGACCAAGGGGACGTACATTTTGGCCCTCGGTACCAACAATGTCGTCTCCCAAATCCTGACGACAAGCATCTAACTTGGATTCTAATTCGGCCACCACCTGAGGGTACTGACCGTACAGGTTAGCGGTTTCACCGATATCGGTTTCCAGGTTGTAGAGTTCGTTACACGGTTCGATACCCGATTGTCCAACGGTGTAGGCGTGTAGTTTCCATTTGCCACTACGAATAGCCATCAAGTTATGCAACCGATAGTAGAAAAAGGTGTTGCGAGGTGAGGTCACCCCCTCCTCGTCTCTTATCAGCGAACTAATATCCTCACCGTCGATAATTCGATCCTGCGGCACCTGGCCTCCCGCCAGTTTCACCAGCGTCGGACAGAGGTCAATGGCCGATACTAGCCCATTGCTAACAGTTCCAGCCGGAATCTGCAACGGCCAGCGCATCAGGCAAGGAACACGCTGTCCGCCTTCCCAAGTAGTGCCTTTATGCCCGCGCAAAGGTTCGTTACTGCCGCCTTCGCCTCGTGCTCGTGATCCGTTGTCGCTAGTAAAGATAACCAGCGTATTGTCGTCTAAACCCAACTGCCTTAGTTCATGCAGTAGCATGCCTACGCTCCAATCGATAGCCTGTACCGCTGCGCCGTAGCGACCATTCTTCGACTCGCGCATAAAACGGTCCGGTGGATAGATCGGCAGGTGAACGTACATGTGGGCAAAGTAGAGGAAGAAAGGTTGATCCTGGTTGGCTCGCATAAAGCGCACCGACTCCTCGACATAGCGCTCCGTCACAGACGCCTGGTCAGGCTGAGCCTGGATCACCTCTTCATCCAAGAGCAGGGGTAGCGGTGGATAAATATCATCTTTTTTTTGAATGCCCATATCATTGGAATAGGGGATGCCGTAATAGCTGTCAAAACCGTGACGAGTGGGAAGAAACTCTTTCTGGTCACCACAGTGCCATTTGCCAACAATTTTGGTGGCGTATCCTTGCTCTTTCAGCAGAGACGCAACCGTTTTCTCTTCCGGATGTAACCCCAGCGGTTGGCCTGGGAACAGCACCCAGCGACCATCGAACTCGGCGAAACCGATACGGGGCGGATAACAACCGGTCAGCATGGCTCCACGAGACGGTGAGCAGACAGGTGAGGCCATGTAAAAGTCAGTGAACTGGATACCCTCTACTGCCATTTGGTCCAGATGAGGGGTTGAGTTGAGTTCAGAGCCGTAGCAACCGAGGTCGCCATAGCCCAAATCGTCACAGTTAATCAGAATAATATTGGGTTGATCGGACATTAAAAACTCCGTTTGATTGTGAAATCTGGTGGGTATTCACAACAGATTATAATGGTTAATGAGGGAGAATTGCCATCGACTCTCTCTATCAATCCATTCATGAGTAACGCAAATTCGACGTCAAGAATTATTTTTTGACAACTTGAGTTTCATCATTCGTTTGATCGTGTAGCTATTTTTATGAAGAACTCACTTCCTTTGGTTTTATGAACAACGTTTCAGCATACGCGATCCATCCCGATCTCAGATCCACCCGGAACCAACCATCGCTATTCTTTTCATGGAAACGCGTAGGTGATCGTTTACCAAACTCTTTGAGGTCGTATTGCTCCCACGTTTGACCTAAATCTAGGGAAACAATAAAACCTGTATCTAGAGGTGATGCGGGTGCGCAATGAGACGCAAGGATCACTTTGTCTTGAATAATCATGTTACCAGATTCGACCCCAGGGTTGAACAGCAATGTGTGAGCCTCCGGTTTGGCTATATCGGTAGGGGCACACCGGAAAACTCCCCGGTCATGAGGCTCAGGGCCGTTGGCATCACTGATCCAATAGAGTTGCCCTTCAACAAAGTTGATACCGCCGGATTTGTACCGTGAGTTCAGACTATCCGACACGAGAACCGTCCAATGCCACTCATCCTTCGTGGTATCATAGACACCTTTCAACCAGTGACATTCGTAACCCTCTGCTTTGTCATGGTCACCTGTGCACGCATAAAACGCACCTTCGGCAGGATTATACGCTACGGTATGAATGTGACGACAAATAACCGGATTATCAGGATTACCGAGTTGCGTGCCCGTTACACCTCCACCGGGAGAACCATCATCCCGATTATAGGGATTCTGTCCGAAAGCATACGCAATCTTTACGGTATGCCCATCGTCTACTGAGTAGTAAATGTTCACCGGGGCCGCACCGCCAAGGACATTACAGTAATTCCCCCACACAAGCATCTCTGTGCCGTTTACGTCCCACGAGTTTATACCGGCAAGAGTATGGAAGTACCAGCCCGGCCGGTCTGCGTTCTGTGGTGTATGCGGGATGTAGTCGGAATCGTCAACGTCTCTTACTGTAATCTGCCTATATGTCTTCAGGTTATCCGTGCTAAGATATAGTTTTGAGCCAACGCCGAAAAGGATGTTCCCATTATTCAGGACGCAACTGAAGGTTATGTTGCGTGCGTCGGGAAATGCGATGCTGTATGGCCAAGTGCTGCCGTTGTCTTCAGACAGGAGAACAGTCTTGTCCATAAAACCGAATGCTTTATTATTACGCTGTGAGTCAATGTAGGGGCCTTCCGGCTGCGGGTGATACCAAAAGTGGTCTGTTGAAAAAACGTGTTGGTTCATTGTTCCAGATTTCATTTAATTCCTTCCTTTATATAAAATCATTACCACTCAACTAGTGCCAGGTTGCCAACCGGAGATTAGACAGCATCACGTTATTGTTATTTCTTCGCTCTGGATGGAGATTAGCCGGTTCTCCTTTTCCTGACAACAATTCGATCCTACTCCACCATATCACAACTGGGGAGTAGATCGCAAGAACTTCCATTTTCTGTGCAAGGGTAACAAACGTTGCATCTACAACTAGAATTCAGGTAGTTTATTCGCTCACCGATTTGAGTTTGAACGAGCAGTACAGGAGAACAACAAAACTGGGATACTACCGGCTGGATCATAGAACTAACTTTTGCCTACACTTTAGAGAGTCTAGAGGCTGGACTAGGGAGGCCAAGGGGCGTCGATATTGCCCAAACAGGATTTTTCTTACGATGATTCAACTGATGTTTAAACGGCTGTAATTTATTTCCAACGGGTTCTAAGTGGAGACTTTAACTGTTTTCCATCTTAGTATATAATTGCGTCAAAAGAATTAAATCGCTTAGTTTAGAGGAACAATTATGACAATCAAAACTTGCTTGATGATTGGTGGTAGTGGGATGGCTGGTGGTTGGATTAACCGGTTGGTTAATGAATTCAGCGATCGAGTGAAAATCATTGGATTAGTGGATGTCCAACAAGCAGTCTTGGATCAGCAAGCGGAAACTCTAGGCCTGAAAAAAGATCAGTTGTTTACTGATTTCAACCAAGCTTGTGCTACGGTCCAGGCTGATTTTTGCGGTGTAGCTACACCACCTCCTTTTCATAGCCCTGCCGCCATAGCCGCTATGGAAAATGGTATGCCGGTCATTTGTGAAAAACCAATTGCCGATACACTCGAGGCTGCTCTCGCCATGGTGCGTACATCTCAAGAGACGAATTTACCCTGCACCATCATCCAGAATTATCGTTATGCGGCTAATAAGCAGGAACTGGTCAGAATAAGGGAAGAGGGAAGGTTAGGACGCCTTCAGCATGTCTTTGGCCGTTATGCCTGTGATTATCGTCGGCCTGGTTCTTGGGGCAAAACTTGGCGGCATGACATGGATTTCAGCCTGCTTTTTGAAGGCTCCGTACACCATTTTGATATGTTGCGCTTTCTATCTGGTGGTGATTGTGAAACCTTAACAGGTTTCGGTTGGAATCCGGAGTGGTCGAGTTTTAAACACTTTTCCAGCGGTTATTATCTGATGAAAATGGATAATGGTGTTCACGCTTGTTATGAGGGCAATAGCTCGGCCGCAGGCGTTACCAATTGTTGGAACAGCGAGCATTACCGTCTTGAGTTTGAGGAAGGGACTGTTGAAATTGCTGGTGGAAATCAAATTAAGATTCACCGAGTTGGTCAGGAAACAGAGACCTATGAAGCTCCAGGTATTGAGAGATTGGCTCACGATTACCTTTTTGATGAATTTATTAATTGGCTTGACGGAAGGAAACCCTCTGACACACAGATATCAGATAATATTAAGAGTTTTATCATGGTAATTGCGGCGATGGAAACGACAGATGATGGCCAGCCGAAACAGATGGCGGAATATTTGAAAGATTTATGATGCCATACCATTAATCCAGTGTAGACTTTATCCAGCTAATGATAGGCACCAGTCCAAGTTATCCAAGTATCATTTAACTGATTCCAATCAGTTGAAGTAAGAGATTGGAGCCTATCCGCCGACAATTACACTGGCTCCAAATGTACTGTGAACGCTTGGGCAGTGTCGTAAAAAGTAACAATTTGAAAAGAGATGGGTAAAATTAGGCTGAGAGAAGATTGATGGTAACATGTTGCTAAACTGCCCTCGTTGCACGGAGAATTGTGTTGAATACAGGTCACAATTAATGCTGAACCTAACCAGAAAAGGGATTGATTTAGCAAGTAGAGACGCCATCGATAAGCTATGGTAGCAGAAGAGTAACCCGATAACCGATAATACGACCGATTAACCTGTCCATATTTTGGTCAGGTTGCCAGAACAAAACCACAGCAAAAGGGGTTGAGAATGGCGGAAATAGATCGACATGATACTGATAGCCTTTTAGCAGACGCCACACGCAACGGACCATTAAAAGGAACGCAATGATGGAAGACCTGAATCTGGAGTCTCACGACACCGAGGTCGAAGAGAGTACGGCTTCGCCCCTCGTGTTGTTGTTCGCTGCGCCATTGATGGGAGCAGCCGCCGGTGGCATGGGCTGGGGCATACGAGGACAGTATGGACACGAATGGGGAGTAATGGTACCAGGCGTCTTGGTGGCCTTCACTCTCGTCTTTCTTTTTGGCCGGCGATCGACTTCACTTCACGCCGCCAGAGCCGTAGCTCTGACAACCCTCGCCTTCTCATTCGGTGGTACGATGACCTACGGTCAGACCGTTGGGCTAACTCACGACACTCCCTTGGTAGGAAACCACCAGGCCTATCGTTGGGGTATGATTGGGCTTTTCATCAAGGGGGGGCTTTGGGTCGGTTTTGGTGGAGCTTTTCTCGGTATCGGCTTGGGGGGTAAGAAATACCGGTGGAAGGAAATACTTGGACTTTACGCGGCCTTGGTCGTGTTCTCATTCATTGGGATTCAACTACTCAATCGTCCCTATGTTCCGCAGGTCGATTCGCCGGATCGAGCCTTGCCATGGATCTACTTCTCGGACCATTGGAAATGGGAGCCGGATAAACTCGACATGAAACCGCGTCGTGAGTGCTGGGGCGGCCTTCTTGCTGCTTTGGCGGCTTTGGTTGCTTACGTCTGGTATATCAAGAGGGACAAGTTGGCTCGCAACATGGCCTTTGTCGGTGTGCTGGCGGGCGGTCTCGGTTTTACTCTCGGACAAGGCCTTCAGGCTAAGCATTCTTGGACTCCGGGTTGGCTCACCGGATTCGATCTATCATTACATGAGTCACTGCCCGGCATCTTTCCCGAGAAGTTCTTCAGCCTGATGGGCTGGAACTGGTGGAACATGATGGAGACAACTTTTGGTGCCGTCTTGGGCTTTGGACTCGGGCTCGGACTCTGGTTTAACCGAAAACTGGTTGCCCGGGGCAACCGGGATTCGTCGGTTGAAATCCCTCTGAAGGCCGAGTGGATACTGATTGTTGTATACGCTTTTCTAGTGTATCTATGGGGTGTTAAAAGGTACAAGGGCATAGATCCGGTCGCTAACTTTCCACTCACCATGGGCCTTCTTCCTGTCGTCTGCGTTCTGGGAGGGCGCTATTGGCCTTACATGTTATCGCTGCCTCTGATAACGCTTCCAATTGCCGGAATCACCCTTAAAATCACCGACAAGGTACATCTTTACACCGACTTTTTTATCTTCTTTATCCTACCACTAGGACTAATGACGCTAGCCGCACTTTATTTTGAAAAACGGGGACGCCGTGGTCTAAGTGGACGAGTCTTTGCACGCCAGGGGTTAATTCTTAGTGCTCTCGTCTATTACTCTCTCAACTTCGCCTTTTTTGGTTTCCCGTGGGCGACACTGCCCATGGTCGGACGACACACCAACAACTGGATATTTCTACGTTGTACGGAATTGTTGATCTTTGGTGCGCTCGTACTGGGCCGACGGGATTCCCCACTTGAGATCGAGGAAAGAACGGTTACCATGTTAGCGCAAGACTCTTGATAGGGGTATTGGACCTCTTTCCCTTCAACATTTACGGTATTTATTGGTATGGATTTATTGAAATATCGGTCATCTTGATCTAGATTACCGGATTAAAACTTTTATTGTAAGACTAAAGATAAACGAAACTTCTTCTTCATCTGAACTATTAAGTTATCTGATTAGGGAATCACCCGATTGGATCAAATACTGTACGGAAGCCTGGAGGCTAACGGTGGACTTTTTGTAGGAGACAAAGATGAAATCATGCGCGCTCATAGCTTGGGAGGATCAGCATTTCTCGCTCGAAGAGGTGGTAATTCCGGACCCGGCCCCTGACCAAATTCGCATAAAAACTCACTATTCGGGAGTGAGTATAGGAACGGAGTTTGCATATATCACTGGGAAAATAGCAGGTATTCCATATCCCATGTGTACAGGATACCAGGGCACGGGTGAAGTGGAAGCCGTTGGAGCTGAAATCAGAAATTTCAGAGAGGGTGATGAAGTATATTTCCGCTGCGGTGAATCTATCACATTACCTGCCGGCCGAGCGGTTACTTCAACGTTTGGCGTTCATGCCTCGCGGGCGGTACTTAAGCCGAATACCGCCCATGGCGCATATCATCTGATCGAGGGGGCAGACATGGAAACAGCCAGCCTCTATGTCATGCCGGCTGTAGGCCTCTATGGTGTAGATATGGCTAATCCACGTATGGGCGAAACGGTTGTGGTATATGGGTGCGGTCTGATCGGTCTGGGAGTAATTGCGGCGCTGGTCCATCGTGGATGTGTTGTCGCCGCAGTGGATAAGTTGAGTGCACGGCTGAAAATCGCCGGCGATCTGGGGGCTGACTATCTCATAGATGCATCATCAAGCGATGTAAAAGATGAGGTGTTTAAGATTACTGCGGATGGAGCAGACGTGGTTTTCGAGTCCACAGGTAATCCGGACTGCATCGATCCATCCATCGAGTTATGCAAGAGGGATGGATCTTACGTCTGGCAGGGATACTATGGTACCGATCCAATTTCAATGCGATTCCCACCTCCCCACGGGCGGAGGCTAAAGATGTATTTCCCCTGTGACGACGGTCTGCAGCCCTGCCGTCGCGCGGTACTCAAGAACATGGCCTTGGGTTCGTTACAGTGGGAGAGGTGTATAACCCACCGTGTAGATTATACGGATGTCGATAAGATCTTCGGGCAAATCCAAAAAGGAGACGAGACTATCGTTGGTGTTACTATAAACTGGAAAGAAGCATAGAGGGATAATAACGAGCACAATACTAATTACCAGAGCCAGCAGATCCGTCCCGTCAGTGATATTGAGCAAAGAGCACGAGATGTCTGTATGAGCTGACGGCCGGTCGAATCGCCAAACGTAACGTATGTACCAAGCGTGTTTGGTTGTTTTAAGATCTTCAGCAACTGAACAAATGGAATATCGACTCGTGATGAAAACGCCTGTCAACCAGGTCTATTTATTTTTTCTCGATACTGGAGATGGTGCCAACCCAAATAAACCCAGCATCACCTTCCGAATAATAGGCCCTAGCACTGCCAGCACCTATGGTGGAAAAGCAATAAAGATTTACATAAATGGCGAGCTTTCCAAGGAATTTTCTGGTGGCGGCCCCATTATGGTGACGAACGATATTTTCGTCATTGGCGCAGCCAAGCATGACACATGACCGGTCAAACCAGTATAATATCAGCTTTTGGCCTTACCTTAATTTTATTCTTGGACAATCGTTTTCGCTCGATCGAAAGATTCCCGTTTGCGTGGGTTGTTGAGGCCCCAGTTGTGTTATCCGATAATCCGACTTACAAAAATCAAACCAATCACCGTTCAGATAACCCTCAAACCAAAAATTGATTTTCATCCTGAAGGAATACCTGCCAAGTCTATTTGCACTCTTTTTGGAACTGTGTTAGGTTCTGAGAAGAATAACTGTATAGAGGAGAATGTTATGCGAGGGAGACTTTTCCCCTTGGGTGCATGCCTGGTCGTTTCAGTAGTCCTATGGGGAACCTCTACCACCACACATGCGAAAAAGGGTGAAAACCTGGTACAAAATCCCGATTTTGAAGACAGA
>Ga0208128_1000840_pt1 | contig 11971 bp, 16 predicted proteins | sample ETNtaG_35_FD_185758 | JGI IMG/M metagenome (GOLD analysis project Ga0208128, IMG submission 185758) | Marine microbial and viral communities from oxygen minimum zone, Eastern Pacific Ocean - ETNP201306PF51B (SPAdes) (version 2) | ecosystem: Environmental > Aquatic > Marine > Oceanic ... | reverse complement strand
GTTAGCAACTGCGTTTAGGGCAAGCCAAAACAGAAGTGAGTATAACTGTTTCTGGGAGATCATCAGATTTGGCCAACCAAGTGAATGCTGCAAACATACACGACTAGCCTGTCGGGAATCGTGTATGTTTGCAACATTCAGTTAAGGGTACCCAAGCGATCGGTTATCGGTAGGCACGGAAGGTCTGCTTCTGGTGACCCAGGTTCTCAATAGAGAGTTCGACTACATCGCCATCTGATAAAAACTGCGGTGGATTCATGCCTGCCCCAACGCCGGCTGGTGTTCCTGTTGAGATCACGTCGCCCGCTTCCAGCAACATAAACTGTGACAAATAGTGTACCAGGAAATAGGCATTGAAGATCATGTCTTTAGTATTACCAGACTGTTTCACTTGACCATTGACCTTTAGTTCCATACCCAGATAATTGACATCACCGATCTCGGATTCTGAACATAGATACGGCCCCAGTGGGTTAAAGGTTGGGCAGGATTTCCCTTTGGTCCATTGCCCTCCCTGCTCAAGTTGAAACTCTCGCTCAGAGACATCCTGAGAGATGCAATAGCCAGCGATATGACCTTTAGCCTGATCTAATGACTCCAGATAGAGGGCATCTTTGCCGATAACCACACCCAGTTCCACCTCCCAATCGGTCTTGGTGCTATTCTTAGGGATGGTAACGTCATCGAAAGGCCCACTCACGGCACTGGTACTTTTTTGAAAGATAACAGGTTCGTCCGGCGGTTCCATACCGGATTCCGCCGCATGATCAGAATAGTTCAAACCGATACACATCAGCATGTGAGGTCGAGCCACGCAGGCACCAAAACGAGCATCCGCTGGAGTATTAGGTAAACCACCCCCTTCCTTGTCCACTAAAGCGCGCAATTGGGACATCCCATCGTTGTTGAAGAAATCCCGATTCCAATCTTCAAAATGAGCAGAGCAGTCTTTGTGTACGCTATCGACGACAACACCTGGGTTTTCCTGGCCTTTTGGGCCGAATCTAAAAAGTTGCATAATTTTCCTTTATGTCTGACAGATAAAAGTATCAATCAGTAATATATGAATGTGAGTTGATGAACTGCCATCAGTTCCCGGTTACTTACTTGTCGCCATTTCGGTCTTGTGATATACTCGCTTCATCACGTTGCCGAAAGGGAGTTATAATGATTAAGCTTGGCACTATGTCGCTGAATGTCCGTGGAACGACAGCCACTAAATTTGCCCAAATTGTCTCCGATTTAAATCTGGATCTGATCGAGCTACACTCCAGCGCGTTTGAATCGACCGACCTCGATTATCTGCGAAACCTGAAAATGGATCTGCAAAAAAAGGGCCTGCCACTCGGTTACATTGGGATCAGTAACAACTTCGGTGTTCCTGTTGAGCAACACCCAGAACAGATCGCCCTGATCAAAAAGTGGATCGACGTCGCCAGTTTCATGAGTTGCCCACTGGTGCGGGTTTTCGCCGCCTATATTCCCGAGGATTGCCAGGATGAAGAGGCCCTATGGCCCCCGATGATCGAAGCGTTCAAAGAGGTAGCTGAATACGGTTACCAGAAAGGCATCATTGTAGGGTTGCAAAATCACAACCATAACAATGTCACACGAACAGGTGACAACCTGTTACGGGCACTGAACGAGACCAACCACCCCTACTTTTCGCATATAGTCGATACAGGTCAATACGCGGGGTCACCAGGTGCCAGTGGACACCATGGTAGTGCCCATCCGAATTTTGATTGCTACGACAGTATTGCCAAAACCGCCCCTTATGCCATTTATGTCCGGACTAAATTTTACCATATCGACTCTGGCGTTGAGGAGTGGCTCGATTATCCACAAATCGTACAGATTCTGAAAGACCTGAACTACAACGGTGGCATCTCCATCGTCTATGAGGGGAAATCTGATCCGATCGAGTCGATGCGCAAAGCCGCCACCTATTTGCGTTCCCTACTGTAAGTGTAGGTCTGCTAAACAGGCCGAAATTGATCGGCTAATTTCTCGGCCCAGGTTTTGTTAGCATCGATCGTCCGCCCGGCATTGTGAGGGGTATGCACCACGTTGTGTCGACCTAACAGAGGATCATCCAATGGTAGTGGTTCAACATCCCAGACATCGGCGGCTAGACTGATTTCATCGGCTAAGACTCGCTGACGGATTGCATCCACGTCACAAATCTTGGCTCTAGTGACCAGAACTACTAAACATCCACGGGGCAGCGCATTGATGTGGTCCGCTGTTACAATGCCATGGGTTGATTCTCGGAGTGGTACCATCGGCACAAAGATTTCAGCATCCTTGACCAGTTGATCCAGGTGCCACTCTTTCCTAGCCCCTGCCCGATGGAAACAGGGTTCGTTAGCATATGGATCATAAGCCGCCACATCAGCCCCCAACATGCTAACGAAACTCGCATAGCGACTGGCAATGTTGCCAACGCCAACGATCCGTACCCGTTTGCCAGCGATGGTGCCGCTGGTGAAATTCGGGTTGTCACCGAACTGCCCAGCACGTGCCCCCGGACGGCCTACCCCACCAGGTGGGCTATAGTCCCACGGTTCAAGCGATGTTAGGATCTGACGGTGGAGTTGTGGAATCCGGCGTAGGCCACACAAGGTCAGTGCTAATCCGTACTCGGAAACGGTTTGTCCCCAGAACCCTTCGCTGGGATGGCTATAGGTCTGGATGTTGTGTTCTTGTAGATATTGATCGACTTGCTCAGAGGTGTCACGGCTATAACTACCTTGAAAAGTAGCCTCTTTCAAATCGGTGAATTTTTCCAGGCAATCTTTGGTGACCGGTACCCCCAAAGCTGCTAAGCGGAAGATGCCAATAGGGTCTTTAATAATTTGACCCAGATTTTGCCCATTATCGTTATCCAATCGGTGAAACTGGACTTCCCCCTGTGCTTGCCACAGGTGATGAAAATGATCAGCCGCAAACGACCAACTCAGTTCAAACCGGGGGTGAACTACAATTAAGCTTTTGCCCATCTTACTTTATCTCTTCTCTCGTTTACAGATAGCATACGAAAAATTAGACCCGATGTCAAGGACAGGAAAGTGCTGGTTTCTACTATCGGTTGGCCTGATTCTGACAAACTTGGTTGGATGTGGCGAAGATAAAGCAACCACTAAACCCAAAATTGCATCCCAAATCGTAGATCTAACTGAATTTGTCGGCATGTGGCATCTCAACCACTACGAACCCCATCCCACGACACAATTGCCGACAGTGACTTTGATGCTGATTGAAGATGGCACTTGGCAGTCGGAAACTAAACGGCCGTTGACCTCCGGCGGTTATCTATCTGTTCAAGCTAGAGGTCGGTTTAGAATTGAAGCAGATCTGATTAAAAGCGAAACCGAACAGGTTACTGCAACGCTGCCTACCAGTCAGTTGGAGGCGAAGACACAGGTGTTTCAGGGGGAGATTACATTTCAGCTAGAGAAAGATTTACTGACGCTTTACTACAGTGACGGTAGTATTGCCGTTTATCAGCGGCAAAAAAACGGCGAATGAGCAATTTTGGGTTGCCCATTCGCCAAGAGATGATTAAAAAGAGATTGAAAAGTTAGTCTAGTATCGTTTAGGAGGCGGTTGCATCAGGCGAATGCCCCTCTCGTGCTTAAACTTGAACTCAAACGGAACAGTTTGATAGCGGGCTGCAGTCCCTTCCGGGGGAGCTTTTTCGAGAGGAATATGAACGGTGATATCTGTCGCATTGAGTTTCACCTGTTGAAAAACCAAAAATCCTTCCACTGATTCTCCTGGTGGGATACCGTCTTCTATTTTCGCAACCTTTTTTTCAAGCAGAATTTCCCGGGCTTTCGCTAACCCATTCTTAACCAACAAACCACCGATACGGCTCATCATCATCAATCGCTCTTCCATATCCTCGTAGTTATGGCCACCATACATATTTTCGCCTTGATCCGCAATATGGCATTTTTTGACATCGTAAATTACTTTCTGCTCACGGTTATTAGTAATCTTGACGTAAAAGACGTCGGTTTTATCGCCCTGATGAGCGGCTTCTCTTTCATAGAAGGGGGAACACATGTTGCCGCGATTATACTTGAAATCGAGGTCGGCACTCCGCCAATAGATGATCGAAAACTCGATATCATCCTGTGTGGTAACGATCCCATTGTTTCTTGGTGCAGCATCGGGATCAAATTGTTTCCGCGCATCTTCCATATCGAGAATAGCATGCCCTTCGGGTAAATTTTCGGCGTCGGGAGAAATGGGCGGAAGGTTACGCTGAGAGTTTGCTTCGGAAATCGAGTTTAGGCTGTTTTTCAGTGCCTCTTGACAACCGACAATGGCCAGAATCAAACCAACAATTAGGCTGATCTGTATCAATTGAGATGATCGTTTCATTTCTACTCCTATACGTTACAGCAATCTGCTGAATTTATGATTTTTCAGTATAGCACAAGGCTACCGGGTTTTCAAATTGTGCCAGGTTTTTTAGAGTCTAGGTCAATTTGACCTAGACTCTAAAAAAACCTGGCGTTCGTATCATCAACGGCCTTACAGTGCCGTAGCCAGACGTTATCTGAGGCGGGATCGTACCCTTTCCAGGCATAAGGATCTACGCCAGAGACCGGTACCACACAACGCCGATCAGCACTGGCAACATGTTCACCCTCGGCTATATGCCAGGGTAGCAAAGACCAAGCGTTGCAATAATGATTCACCAAGACACGGCGGTAAGTTTGACTCCGATTCTTGCGCGATCGGTGTAACAGGTAACCATTAAAAACGACCAGCGTACCGGCTTTAACCTCAACGGGAACCTCCTCTATTTCGTCAAAGCCGTAGCTTTCCTCCGCAAAATCAAACTCATCCGTATTCTGGTGAGGCTGCTGAGGATAGAGATAGCCAGAGCGGTGAGAGCCGGGTATAATCCATAAACAACCATTTTTTACATCAGCGTCATCTATGGCGATCCATGCTCCGGTCAGAGACCGGTCCCGAGTTGGAATATAGATCTCATCCTGGTGCCACGCTTGTCCCTGAAAATTAGGCGGTTTAACGAACAGCATCGACTGCATACATTTGACGCTGCCATCCCAGAATGGAACGTGTGCGGCTGTAACCTGGCTTAGCACACCACAAATTTTAGGGTGCTTGACGTGTTTCTCGATGACTTCGCTGATAAAATGGGGTTGGTGGATACACAAGATTGATTTTAGGGCTTCATCATCTGATAGGTGTTCCTCGACCGGTTGCAAAGACTCGCAAGGATAGCCACCTCTGGCCAACTTGAGCGTGTCCACTCTCAGTTCTTCAATTTCTGGAGGGGAGATTAAATCTGGAACGACCAGATAACCATTTTCAACGAAAAACTTAACCTGAGCCTCTGATAAAACCGTAGGTGCTTCAATTTTAGGTCCGCTGCGCATTGGATTCTTCACCTAACAGAGCTGATGTGAACGTAATAAAGCGGTCAATTCTGTTTTAGCCTGAGCATTGACAGGATGCAAAGGGTGGGTCGTATGGGTGGTGCAGATCCCCAAAATGTCGGCACACGCTTTCAAACAACTAACGCCATTACCATAACCATATAACTGACCTAAGTCCAGCAATTTCTTCTGCAGTCGTTGAACGGTGTCCAGATCACGAACTTTAGCCGCCTGATACAGTGCGACCGCAGTCTGTGGATCTATGTTAGAGATTGAGATGACGGCCCCCTCCGCACCAAAAGCGATGGCTGCACCTGCCATGGTGTAAGAACCGAGCAGAATGGAAAAATCGTCCCTGTCGCCTAGATAGGTCTGCAACTTTAAAAAAATTGTCCAGTCTGCTGTACTGTCTTTGATACCAGCGATGTTTTTGCTACCATCAACAATCTCAACCACGATTTCCGGATCGATATTAGTTTTGACCATGATTGGAATGTTGTAGATGATAACCGGTAAGTCAGTACTTTGTGCTACCTGACGATAGAAGGCTTTTAACTCTTGATCCGACGAAGGATAATAATAGGGAGGTGTTGTTGCAACTGCCGTTACACCGAGTTCTTGAGCTGCTTCAATATTAGTGATTACCCTTGAGGTACTAGCATCCATAGCCCCACAAATGATTGGAACTTGGCCAGAGACAGTAGCAACCGTGGTTTCAATAGCAAATCGACGATCTGCATCTGAGAGAGAGACAAATTCACCGGAACTACCGAGAAGGTAAATCCCGTGTATGCCATGTTCGATCAGGCGATTGATCTGTTTGCTTAACCCGGCCTCGTCAACTCGCTCTTTTTCATTGAGAGGCGTAATAATAGGAGTGTAAATACCTTCAAATCGCATAAGCTCCTACCGTACTTACGATTAAGTTCAGTATATCAAATAACATCATTTTCGTCAAGCATTCCATTTGATTTAACCAATGGATCGAATAACAACCGACACGGGAGCCCTAGAAATTACATCAACAGACCTATTTAGCTTCGTGTTGCAGTCGCTTCTTGACTCCGGCCCAGGAACAGATCGGACACTGCTGCGGATTGTGTCGGCGAGCGGGGCAGTACTCACGACCGAAGAAAATGATCTGTAAGTGAAGTTTGTTCCAGTTCGATTCTGGAAACAAGCGTTTGAGATCTTTTTCCGTCTGTACCACATTTTTGCCGTTCGATAATCCCCAGCGATAGGCCAACCGGTGGATATGAGTATCGACAGGAAAAGCCGGATGACCAAACCCCTGAGACATAACTACACTAGCTGTTTTGTGACCTACGCCAGGCAGGGCTTCTAAATCAGCAAAATTTTCGGGTACCTCCCCACCGTGCCTTTCCACTAGCAATCGGCTTAGCTGTTTCAGGTTCTTCGCTTTGACGTTTGAAAGACCAATTTCCTGAATTGCCTGTTTAATTGTCGATTCCGGTAGTTCTGCCATCTGCTGTGGTGTATTGGCTAAGGCAAATAGAGCCGGTGTTATTTGATTGACTTTTTTATCGGTTGTCTGAGCAGAAAGCACAACCGCAACGAGAAAAGTGTAGGTGTTCCGGTGTGTCAGCGGGATCGGTACATCCGGATAAAATCGATCCAAAACCTGCTGAATTCGCAGTACCTTCTCCGCTTTTCTCATACCCAACTCAATCCCTGCTGCTGCTTTATCTTCTCTATCCCTAATAGGTTGCAAATAAATTATACCACAGGTCGCCAAGGGGCGGACGAAGGTTTACTTTTTAGCTGAAATCTACTATAATGAAGGTCAAGCGACCGCATTGAGGGCCAGAAATGAACATCCTATTGCTGATGGCAGATCAGTTTCGTTTTGACGCCATACGCTGTGCAGGCAATCAACAGGTCCAGACTCCAAATCTGGATGCACTGGCGGCATCGGGGCAGTTGTTTACTCACACTTTTACCCCGTCGCCAGTCTGTGTAGCCGCTCGCATGTCGATGATAACCGGACAACGCATCAGTCGAACACATTTTGTTGGTAATCAGTGTTTATCCCCGGCTACACCTGTTCTTCCAACCTTGATGACTACCCTTCACGACGCAGGTTATCGTACTCAAGCTGTTGGCAAAATGCACTTTCAAGGCCAACACTACGGTTTTCATAACATAAAAACCCAAGAGGAGTGCCCGAGGGTACGAATTGATGACGACTACCTAATGTTTCTGAAAGAGAATGGCATTCGAACGCGATTTCCCCACGGTTATCGAAACCTGCTCTACTTTCAACCGCAGACCACGGCTTTGCCAGAACAGTTTACACCAGAGGCGTGGGTGGCTGATCAATCGATCCAGTTTTTGACCGATCACCTCCGTTATCGTGGCTCACAGCCATTTTTACTTTGGTCGTCCTGGATCGCTCCCCATCCACCTTTTGCTGCTTGCTCACCTTATGATCAAATGTATTCACCAGACGATATAGATCTACCCGATTATATGAACCGGCCTTTATCAGATTTACCGGAGACCGTCTGGTCGAGTCGGGCACGGTTGGATGGTGCACATCACGATCCTGACCGAATGCGCCGTATTAAAGCCCTCTACTACGGTAAAGTTAGCCATGTGGACGCCTGTATCGGTCGACTAATGCAGCATCTGGATCAACTAGGGTTATTTGAGAACACAATTGTCATTTTCACCAGTGATCATGGTGAGATGTTGGGGGACCACGGCTTAGCCCAGAAGCAGGTGCCGTATGAAGCGTCGATCCGAATTCCGTTCATTATTCGTTGGCCGCATCTGACTCAACCGGGTCAAATCAGTCACGACCTGGTCAGTTTACTGGATCTTTTCCCGACGCTGATCGAAACAATGGAACTACCTTATCCTGGTGACGTTGGCGATTTGGCAGGTGAAAGCCTCTACCGCTGTCAGATAGAGGCAGACAATTCATCTGGCCATCGGTTAGGAACAGACCGCGAGCGGATTTTTATCGATCTCTATAGTGGCAAACAGCGTTGGGTTGCAGTCAGATCCCGCCAACAAAAGTACATCGCCTGGGCTTCCGGTGGACGTGAGGAACTCTACGATCTGGTGGCAGACCCGCAAGAACACCATAACTTAGTCTGCCAACGACCGGAACAAATAGTTAGCTTTAGAACCGAAATGGCAAATTGGGAACGAATTAATGGATTGCCTGACACTTTAGAAGGTGATCGCCTAAGGTCTTATCCAGAAGCCAAACCTCCAACAGAGGAAGCATGCCGAGGGGTGGTCATCAACCAGGGGAGATGGCCTCGGAATTTGCCCGCTGAGGAACGGGATACTGTAGAAACATATACTACCGCTATCCGTAGCGCTCTTTCCAAAGAGACCTTTGACCCGACCAAGTTAAGTGTCGATTCCTACGTTCAACAAACAGAGCATCCAGTTATGGATATCCTGGAAGATATAGACACCTAAAAAATGATCAGGATCTACCAACAGACGATCATCGTTTCACCAGAAGTTATCGACGGCAACGGCCACGTCAATAACACGATCTATCTTCACTGGATGCAAGATGCCGCCATCGCCCATTCCAGTGCCAATGGTTGGCCACCAGAACGATATCAAGAGGCAAAGGCGGGTTGGTTCGCCCGTTCTCACTATCTGGAATATCTGAGACCAGCCTTTGTTAGCGATCAATTGATGATCAGAACCTGGGTCTCTGGCTTTGCAAGAACACGAAGTATTAGACAGTACCAAATCGACCGCTGCCAAACGGTAATCTTTCAAGCCCGGACCGAGTGGGTCTATTTTGATTTCAATAGGCAACGTCCTGACCGGCCACCGTGCAACCTGGTCGAGTCCTTTGAAGTGGTAACCGATATTGAACGTAATTGAGCGTGAGAATCTGTAGATTCATTAAATGAGCGATTGGCAATACCCTCCAATCGTTTTATAGTTCGAATTATCAAACCGGCCATTCAGTTAGCGAGGTAAAGACAATTGAAACTGAAAACACGAGATGTACAGACTTTCCAACAACAAGGATACTTAGAGATTCCACATCGGGTGATCGAAGAAGATCATCTCCAGCAACTGCGAAAATCTTACGACCAGGTATTTAGCGAACGACATGGCACCTCAGGACAGGGACTGCGCAACTTGTCGGTTACAGAATCGATGACAGACGCGACTGAAGACAAGCATGAAAGCGAGATGTTGCAAGTGATGGAGATGTGGCAGAAAAGTAAAGACTTCCAAGATCTACTCTATTACGATCCACTGCTCGACATTGCCGGGAGTCTGATCGGTGAAAACATCCAGCTATTTCACGATCAAGCGCTTTACAAACCGGCTAAAATCGGTGGGGCTGTGCCCTGGCACCAAGACAATGGGTATTGGCGGTGTCAGCCGGCAGACCTGGTTAGTATCTGGATTGCATTAGACGATGCAGACCAGGAAAATGGCTGTATGATCGTCATTCCGGCGAGCCACGTAGACGGACAAGTTAGTCATTCACGTGCTAAAACAGGAGATCGAGAACTGCCGGCTTTATTGTTCACCGATGCGAACGAAAGTAAAGCTGTTTCGGTCCCGCTCAAAGCTGGTCATGCCATGGTGCATCACTGCTTAACGGTACATCAAACCCAGCCGAATTGGTCAGATCGTGATCGACGTGCAATAGTGATTCACTACATGCCCGTCGGAACCGAAAATAGCGAAGGTATGTTATTAAAAGACAATCTGTTGTTGAGAGGGCATGACCCGCATTCAAGTGGTGCTGATTCAATGTAGGAGAAACGTCTTCGCCCCTTGGTTACCGGCTGTTCCTGTGGGGGCGGAAACGATTACCTTCCGTTACAAGGCTCTTGTTTTTTATGTCGTTGGGTATAGTAATGTATACTCGGTCTTGCTGCTTTAGGTAAAACAAGAGAGTTGAAGTGTTAGTTTGTAAAGGGAAAACTTAAACCGAATGCTAACCCACCAACTACTTGGCTAGGTGACACCTCTGATCCTTTAGTTCAGCACTGAAGTGAAATTAGTATGACGGATACATTGCCTATTTGGGAAATATTACAACAGGTCAAGGCTAAAGTTGCTATCGTCAACACTGATATTGACTCATTTCAATCTGTTTTAGAAACAACACCCTCATTGCTAAAACAACAGTACATGAGACAACAAGTAGAGCTACTTGAATTGGCCGCCTATTCTGATGGGTACGTATTTGCTAAATTATTGTTGAACCCAGGAGCATACATTATGCCGAGCCGATCCTCATCCGAAGTCCAAAGCCTTAGTCTAAGGCCATTGACTATGGTAATCGAGAGATGGTGGAGTTGCTAAAGAAACTCTGGGAACCACCATGGGACAAATCACCTTAGCGGGCTCAGGTGATTTGTCGAAAGTAAAAACTTACTTAAACAGATACATAGATGAAGCTGATTCGGTGGGTGGGTTGGCTCTAGCCTGTATGAACCAACATCAAGAAATAGCTGATTATTTATACAACAAGGGGCGGATGTAAATGCGGAGTGGAATTTGCACGAACCAGCTACTATTCTGCACCATCTGGCGTTTTTTGGCAAGTTAAATATGGTTAGATTTCTAATTGAACGAGGTGTAAATCCAACGATTAAAGACTTTAGATATCAATCAGAGACATTAATTGGGCTAAAGATAAATGACCGAGATCAAGTGGCAACTTACCTGCAGCAAGTAATAGACTTGATTTCATTTAACGATAATTTACATTTGGTTGTAATCATTAACGAGTTGGATCACGATTAGGAATGCTTACCTGGACTCAACTTCGCCATCCTTCTTCTGGTCTTATCCGTTCATTAACTGCTTTAAATCGAGGCCGGATAGAAAAACTTCGGCCAACTTTCAAACCAGCATTGAAAACACATCAATCTTCATCCGTCGTGGTTGCACTAGACAAAGGCAAACCAAAAACAGGTGCCGCTGGGCCTCCAAAACTCAATTTAGAAGATTTATTGATCCTGATTCTAGTCTACTTTGGTATCTATCCTACTCAGCACCTTCACAGCAAAGTTGGCTTTGTAAATGGCAGCCCGACTTAACACCTGTACTTGAGACCACTTTGGCTGAGGAAAAACAACTCCCGGTCCGGGCTGGTAGACCAGAGAAACCGATTGCTTCCATCAATCAACCATTGAAAGAATGAGTATGCGAGTCGCGGGAAAGTAAATCAAATGAACAGAGGAAAGTTGTGTGCAATTTCTTAAATGAGATCAAGTCTATTGATTATTGTGAGGCCCATGGCTTCTATGATTTTTCTGGCTGGTTACCGTCAGTCCGATAGGAGCTATGAATTATTCTTGGTCAGCATACCTTGGACAAATGTTTCAATCCATTGACCTCTGGTAGGGCAAAATCCCCGGGGAGTGACGGAACTGGGTGGGCATCTCTTCTCTGTCTATGTTTGTATGGCGGATTTTTTTCGTGAGTGCAACAGCTAGTATTTGAAAAAAAGCGAGTGATATACTATTCTCGTTTTAGTCAAAGAACAAATACTACGGGAGCATTGATGAAGTATAGACAGA
>Ga0208128_1000836_pt1 | contig 12009 bp, 9 predicted proteins | sample ETNtaG_35_FD_185758 | JGI IMG/M metagenome (GOLD analysis project Ga0208128, IMG submission 185758) | Marine microbial and viral communities from oxygen minimum zone, Eastern Pacific Ocean - ETNP201306PF51B (SPAdes) (version 2) | ecosystem: Environmental > Aquatic > Marine > Oceanic ... | reverse complement strand
TGGCCAATAATAGTGAGAACGCCCTAAATCAGGTTTTTCAAGGCGTTAACGGAATTTTAGTTCCAGGTGGATTTGGTGTGCGCGGAATCGAGGGCATGGTGGTGGCTGTCAACTATGCGCGCCGAAATCAGATCCCTTATCTCGGACTTTGCCTTGGAATGCAGTGCATGGTAATTGAATTTGCTCGTTATGTATGTAGCTTAGCTGATGCCAACAGTTCAGAGTTTGCACCAGAGACAGCACATCCCGTAGTAGATCTCATGGAAGACCAGAAGGATATCCGAAACCTGGGGGGAACCATGCGGCTGGGTCACTATCCGTGTCAAATTCGAACCGGAACGAAGACCTATCAAGCTTATCAAACCACTGAAGTGATGGAGCGCCACCGCCATCGCTACGAGCTTAACAATCAATATCGCGACCTGTTTGAAGCTAAGGGATTGTGCCCAAGCGGGGTCTCACCCGACCAAAATCTAGTCGAAATCACTGAAGTCCAGGATCATCCATGGATGGTTGGCTCCCAGTTTCACCCCGAGTTTCAGTCCAAGCCTCTCGAGCCGCATCCGCTATTCCGAGCCTTTATCGAAAAGGCTTATCATACCTAAGATTTCTTTCGTTCCTCTCCACTCGCTCTTCTACTATCCAGAATTCTGGTTTTGGCTTGACACCTTCTGGTCTTCATGCTATTTTAACACCGGTCAAGCCAGTAGAGATTGCGTTACTATTAAGGTCGTTTCACTACCAAGGTCAAATGAAAGCTAGAGTAGGAATTGAGAGCATTACTCCATATCAAGGCGGTAAGCCGATTGAGGAGGTTCAGCGCGAGTTGGGACTGTACGACATCGTCAAGTTAGCCTCCAACGAAAACCCGCTTGGACCTTCGCCAATAGCAGTTGAAGCTATGCAGCAAGCTGTCAAGCAGGTTCATCTCTACCCCGATGGAAATGGCTACTATCTAAAGCAAGATCTATCTCATCATCTGGGGCTGGAGCCGGATCGGCTAATTCTGGGTAATGGCTCAAACGAAGTTTTGCAGATTATCGGTGAAACTTTTATTTCACCCAACGACGAAGTAATCTACTCCGAAAGCGCATTCGTGGTTTACCGATTGGTTGCGACCATTTGTGGGGCTAAATCGGTAGTAACACCAATGCAAGGTTACGATCAGGACATAGAAGCTATGATGGCAGCCATCACCGAGCGGACAAAAGTGATTTTTATCGCTAACCCTAATAATCCGACCGGCACGATGGTAACCGCTGCACAAGCGCAAAAGTTGATGGATTACGTTCCGGAGCATGTCCTAGTAGTATTTGACGAAGCTTACGGCGAATATATAAATCGTGCCGATTACCCTCAGACCTTGTCCTATGTTCAGCAAGTACGAAATGTAGTGACTAGCCGAACCTTTTCTAAGGTCTACGGCTTGGCCGGGGTGCGCATCGGTTATGGAATTGCCCCTCCGCATCTAATCGAATTGATGAATCGAGTCCGGCAACCCTTCAATTGTAATTTAGTGGCGCAAGCTGCCGCTCAAGCAGCCTTAAGCGATTTGGATTATGTTGAGCAGAGTCAGAAAACTAACGCACAAGAGAAGCAGAAACTCTATCAGGCACTGACCGCGCTAGGTGTTCAATATATTCCTTCAGAAGGAAACTTTATCATGTTGAATTTGAATCAATCTGGAGAAGCGGTAGCACAACGGTTGCTTCAACAGGGTATTATTGTTCGTCCGATCACCGGGTACGGATTTCCAAATTCAATCCGTGTAACCATTGGTACTCGCCGGCAGAATGTCCGTTTCATCGAAACACTAACAGCTATTCTGTAAACATTTACTAATTTAAGATTTGGCTTAGTCATACAATATGACCAGGCTACGATTTTTAATCTAAGGGGACAGGCAGATGAAAACTCGAAAACTGACCATGGGGCAGGCTATCGTCGAATACTTAAAGCAACAATATGTTGCGCGTGACGGAGTTGAACAGCCGTTTTTCGCCGGGATGTTCGGTATTTTTGGACATGGAATTGTGGCAGGAATTGGACAGGCTTTGCATCAGTACTCCGACACATTTCGCTACTATCAAACGCGAAATGAGCAGGCGATGGTTCATACCGCCGCCGCCTTCGCGAAAATGAACAACCGTCTACGAACACTGGCTTGTACCACTTCGATCGGACCCGGTGCCACCAATCTGATAACCGCCGCCGCTGGCGCGACCATCAACCGAATTCCGGTTTTGCTCTTACCGGGCGACATCTTCTCCACCCGTTTGGTAGCACCAGTTCTACAACAGTTGGAATTGCCGAGTTCGCAAGATATTTCGGTCAACGACTGCTTCAAACCGGTCTCCAAGTATTGGGATCGGATTAATCGCCCGGAGCAAATAGTGACCTCATTACCAGAAGCCATGCGAGTCTTGACCTCTCAAGCTGAAACTGGTACGGTGACATTGGCAATTCCGCAGGATGTTCAGTCAGAGGCTTACGACTATCCAGCAGATCTGTTTGAAAAGCGGCTCCACTTAATTCCTAGACCGCAAGCGGACCGAGCCTTGTTGCAGAAATCAGTTCAATGGATCCGCGACAGCCGAAAGCCGCTGATAATTTCGGGGGGTGGTACAATCTATGCTGATGCCACCGACGCATTGCAATCTTTTGTCGAGCAGACGGGAATTCCTGTAGCTGAAACCTTTGCCGGAAAGGGTTCGCTTTGTTATGACCATCCGCAATGTTTAGGTGCAGTAGGAGTGACGGGTACGCCAGGAGCTAATATCGTAGCAAGAGAGGCAGATCTGGTGATTGTAGTTGGATCGCGACTCAGCGATTTTACCACCGCTTCAAAAACAGCTTTTCAGCATCCGGATGTTAAATTCATCAACATCAATGTGGCCGAATTCGACGCGGCTAAGCACGCGGCTCTTCCACTGGTAGCGGATGCAAAAGTCACGTTGGAAGCCCTAACCGAGGCCTTAACCGATTATCGAGTTGATGCCGACTACGCTCAAGAAATCGCCAAACACGGCCAATTCTGGCTGGATGAGGTAGATCGAATCTATAACCTAGGCCATACCCCCCAGCCGAGTCAAGGTGAGATTATTGGAGCAATTAACGCGTTCTCTGATCCACAAGATGTGGTTGTCTGTGCCGCAGGAAGTATGCCCGGGGATCTGCATAAGTTGTGGCAAACACGCAATCCAAAAGGCTTCCATCTCGAATACGGTTACTCCTGTATGGGGTACGAGATTGCTGGCGGTTTGGGTTGTAAAATGGCCGCCCCTGACCGCGAAATCTATGTTTTGGTTGGTGACGGGTCCTACCTGATGATGGCACAAGAGATTACCACTTCGATTCAAGAGGGTTATAAACTGATAATTATTCTGGTCAATAATAATGGCTATGCCTCCATTAACGGGCTCTCCAATAGCGTGGGAGCCCAAGGCTACAGCACCAAGTATCGTTTCCGAGCAGAAGAATCCGGACAATTGGATGGTCAAGTTCTACCTGTCGATTTCACCCAAAATGCCGCCAGCTTAGGAGCTAATGCAATTCATGTCGAATCGGTTTCCGATTTACAGGTAGCATTAGAAAAGGCGAAAACCTCGGATATTACAACGGTAGTTACGATCGACATTGATTTTGAACCTCGTGTTCCCGGTTACGAATCGTGGTGGGATGTACCAGTGGCCGAGGTTTCTGAAGTTGAAACTGCTCAAGAGGCATATCGTGATTACGAAGTCCAGAAGCAGAAGGAGCGATACTTCCTCAAATGAAAGCAACTGAACTACTAGCCCAAGTTAAAGCGGGGGACGCTATCTCCTGCCACACCTGTGAAGACAAAATCCCTGTTGACGAGATCTTAGAATTTAACTTCAAGTTAGGGGAACTTGCCCCCCGGATGGAAAATGTGGCTATTGGGTCTATTGTTTGCGTGGAATGTCAGCGGCAAGACGAACTCATCAAGGTTGAGCCTCGTGGCCCGGACATCAAGTTTGTCCCAGGTTAGTGGATGGACGCGCCAACCAGCTAAAGTTGGTGCCATCCGTCAGTCTTGCTTGCAACACTGGTCACTGATTCTACTGCAGACCGTGTTTGCTCTCAGTGCCGGTCTGGTTATTACCGGCTGCGAGACCTGGATTCACCCAATTGCCGACCAATTGGGCTCTTATTCCGAAGGACTAGCACGTACTGAGATTAGGGGCAAATGGGGTTATGTCGATCCAGAGGGGAAGTTGACTATTGCCCCTAAATTTGATTATGCCTGGGATTTTGCCGAAGGGCTGGCCGCTGTTCGGATCGGAGAAAGCTGGGGCTTTATTGATACCAGCGGCGAATTTTCGATTCAACCTCGTTTCGAATGGGCCTACGGTTTTTCCGAAGGATTAGCCGCGGTTCGCACAGACTGGCAGTGGGGTTACATTAACCGCACTGGTGAATATATGATCCCTCCTCGCTTCGAGGAAGCACACCCGTTTATTAATGGTGTCGCTCGAATAAAGCAAGACGGCACTTGGGATCTAATAGATCCAGAGGGAGAGTTAACCCTACCCCCCTCGCTCTAAATTGGAAAGCAGGCCCTTTTTCCCTACCGGCTTAAAGCATAAGCAACGACATTCATTCCCTGTTCAAACGCCCACTGACGTTGTTCTTCTCCTCCAGGATAACAGGGCCGTCCCTCCCATGCACAGTTGAGGTCACTGGGACAAAAATAGACTGCCACACGGTCATCCAATATCAGCGCATCGTCATAAGAGCCATATGGATAAACCAGTTTGTCGCCCCCTAAATATTCGTTATGGTCGTAGAGTGTATGGTAGATCGGGTGGGATAGGTCTATTTGCTCAAATTTTTTGTCAGGGAAAATCTGCTTCATTAAGCGATGGATCGAGTTTCTCATAAAACCTCGTCCACGGTTCAGGCGAATGTCACAATCCTCGACATGCAAAAATCCACCCCGCTCCAGATACTCTCCGAGTTTTCGGGCTTGCGCCTCAGAGAAGTCAACCCCGACATGACCCGTCACAAGTAGGTAGGGATAAGCAAACAAATCCTCGTCATCAACCGAAACATATTGTGGGTGCTCATAAAGAGCTACATCAATGGAGGTGGCATCATTCAACACCTGAGAAAACTTCAAGTCTGACGGCCATCGGTAGTAGTCAACGATGTTGGTGTACCAGTCTCCACCCGGGTATTTTAACCGAACAGGAACGAACTTCTCACCTGTTGGTTCGAACTCTGGTCGGTGATGCTGAATTGTGCCGTAGCGATAACCGTGATGAGTATCAGTTTCCGGGTCGAATGGAAGGTATGTGCGATAGGCATGGGCAGACCCGGCCGTTCGATCGACTAATAGGGTTGCCGTTGTTAAGCCCGCTGCGTTTTTGAAGAAAGATCGTCGTGAGTATCGCCTTGCCATGGTTTCACCGTTTTGCTGGGTTTAGGATTTAGCTAACTTACTCATTAGAGTATATCACGAGGATGAAGTCACCACCACTCACAATTACGGTGAAAGTTTCTCTCTGGAAGGGCTGAGGAACCAGGTGATTGTCCGTTAAATCGCATTCAATTGTGCCACCTGATCCCGACTCAGTTCAAAGTCGAAGATCTCGATATTTTGGCCAAGGCGAACTTCAGATCCAGATTTAGGGATGATAATTGTTCCTCGATCCATTACCCACTTGAGGGCAACCTGAGCAGGAGTTTTGCCGTGTTGATTAGCAATTTCAGCCAAGGTCGGATGTTGGAGTAATCTGCCTTTAGCCGGACACCATCCTGAAGCTAACGGGCAGTAAGCCATCACAGCGACCTCAGATTGATGGCAAAAATCGATCAATGAAAGAGAGACATTTTCATCGCAATTTGGATCGTTCAAATGAAAATGGACCTGGTTGACCGAAATTGGAGCAGTTGAAATCTGTTGCGCCTGTCGTAGTAGATCTGCATCGTAGTTACTGACACCGATATGTCTGATTTTACCTCGCCGGTGGATCTCGTTGAAAGCGGCCAGTGTCTCTTCAAGCGATACAATATTGGGTGGGTGATCTCGCATCCTGACGAGAGCATCACTCGGCCAATGAGTCAAAAGCAGATCTACATAATCGACCTGCAGTTGATCTAAGATCTGGTCGCACTGCTCCAGTGCCGCCTCGTAGTTGAGATAGTCTCGCCAGATTTTGGAAGTAATAAAGATCTCCGAACGAGAAACCCCCGACTTTCGGATAGCTTTACCGATAGCTTCCTGGTTTCTGTAGGCCCAAGCGGTATCGATCAAACGGTAACCCATCTCAAGTGCCCATTGAAGGGCTTGTTCACACTTATCCTCGAATAACCCTGCAGTTCCAAGACCGACAGCCGGGATGAGTTCCCCAGTGACTAACCGAATATATTTCATCATTAATTATCCTAGATAAAAGCCGCGAACCGGCGCGTCAATTTAATCCAGAGATCAACCTAGACCTCCAATTTGAGCGCTTGATTATTACTGATACCACAGCCGGCAAACAGCGTTTCTTGCACAATCAAATCGTGTTCTAGTAAGTAATCGGGTGCTTTGCGATTATCGACGCAAGCGGCTAATTCCCGTAGAAGTGTCGGATCATCGTCGGTAACGGAGATCTCCAGATCTTGCCATCCTTGTGGATAGTCCAGGGCAGCGGATTCTAAACATAGGCTTAAATTACGAGAACCGATTGGCGTGTGGATAGCGGTACCTTCCGTTCCATAAACCTCGATTCGACGAGTTTTTCCACTCTCAATGTGCATTGAGGCCGTATCAATTGTAGCCAGACCATTTTCAAACTCATGTGCGACCACCGCGTTATCCGCATGCTGGCGAAGTTGGCCGTAATGTTTGCCTAACATTGGTTGCACCCGTTTGGGTTTACCCATCAGAATTACCATTAGATCTACCAGGTGTCCGCCCATCTCATAGTAAACAGATCCATGATAGTATTTGATCTCGGTTTCCAACTCCTTGTGCCACGACTTCGGCTTCGGAATATGCCCACGGTAGTAGAAGATCTCACCCAAGGTGCCAGCCTTGGTCAATCGTATTATTTCTCGTATCGCCGGGTTGTAACGCCACATATAGGCCATTTGCAGACAGAGCCCATTCTCAATCGAGAGCGATTGCACCCGTTTCAAATGTTTTAGATCGACACCCGCTGGTTTCTCTAATAGTACGTGTTTACCGGCTTTTAGAGCCTGTTCAGCATAGTCCAGATTCTCAAAGATCCGCCCTTCAACCACCACCGCGTCGGCATCACTTGACAGTACTGCTTCTACCGAAGGGAAAACAGGGATCCCCCACTGGTCCTTTCTTTTGGCAACCACTGCTGGATCATGGTCGTAAATGCCAATTAACTGGAAATCGTCCGGATTGGCAATCGATTCTCGAACGTGCATGCTGGTATGACTATGCCAGCACCCTAAAAAAGCAAATTTGAATGGCATAACTAAATGTCTCCTAAATCTCACCGTCGTAACCGGTGAACAAAACGATGGACGAAACTAAAGAACCGCACGGACTTTAACTTTAAAGTCCGCTGTATCGTATCACCGACGGTTCGCTAATTTTTCAGAGCGGTTGGGCTGCGAGAGCCTCGGACTACAGTCTTCGGACGGCAATCTGAGGACAGCGATCCGAGAAAAATACTCATCGGAGAAACCGAGGCGCGTTAGAATTCGGGATTATGTTTCCGAAATAGGGGGTAGATACTATGATAATCTGATTACAGGCATAAACTTACCAGCCCAGAAAGGATATTCATTCCCCTAGTATAACCTTAAAACTGGTATCAGATGATAGACCGTTCAAAGTTGAGCCTTTACCTTTCCCCATGTCATGGGTAGTTTGTCTTTAGTAGAGACCGGAAATTCTTCCTGATCACGTCCAATTTCATCTTTGAGCTCACCCTCAAAAAAACGGAACTTGTCAAGCCAAAAATCGATATCTGATTGCGCCATGGATAGGCCAACCCACATGTCACGGTCAACATTATCATTAGACTTAAACGTCTTACTGTACTCTTTCCATTCTGCCGTCAGATTAAATTTCCCGCCTTGGTAAAAGGTCCATGGATCACGCTGCATCTGAATACTGAGTGAAACCTCACGCATTTTCTTGGCTTTAGCCCAAAAAACTACCGTATAGTTTTTGCCCGCTTGCATTGAAGTAGACTTATGTTTCACCTTGGCATGCCAGTCAATTCCAGTGGCCTTAACACCAATTATCTTTAATGCTTTTCTACCATGGGAGGTATCTTTTTTTTTACTTCCCACTCATATTGACCGCCCCTATCACAGCAGGCTCCGTCTTCTAAATTCCATGCTGCTATTCCGTCTTCAAAACTGCCATTTTCAATCAGGTTTTCACCTTTGTCCCATTTCTTGAAATCCTGAATTGTTTTAGCAGCAGTCGTTAACATAGAAACAGAAACAGATAAGTTCGCGAGGATCACCAGATAAGCCAGTTGTTGAGTAGCTGAAGTAAATTTCTTCACTGTTTACCCCCTCTTTTATTTCTTAGGTCGCTAAAGTGTAGAAATAAACAATAGCATTACTCTATTTCAACCAGTTCATCCTATCATCTTTGTAGTACACAGTCAAGATTTTGTAACAAGTAGCTGACGCAGAATCTTGGAGAAGATTATGTTGTTTGAAATCGGATTGAAGTTGACGACTAACATGTTCACCGATGGGAATAGCAGCAGTTATTAGATTTTTTCTGGTTTGGTTTTTCTCCGGCAGTGAAACTGACAGAGGGGTATCTGAAGATTTTTCACCCCTCCTTAGATAAAGAGCTTTCTCATAAAGTCATGAGCGCTTGTTTGGTTCGGTTTGGCTTAATGTGTTGCTTGGGAGCATCCCCCCAGCTTAAGATCGGATTGATAGCCAGCCCCCAGGCTTGAGCCTTCGGTGGATGTAGTGCTCCCACCGTTACCCGGCCATGCTGACCAGGTGCCTTTAACCCATGATGCCGGGCTTGAAAAGTTGGCTTGGCTGGACTCGACTCCGAGACCTGTTCTGGGGCTTCCCTTGTAGTCCCTCTTTTGGGTCGTCAAAGAGTGTAACCACAACCAGGCCAGCGGCCACCACAGAAGCCGGAAAAGCCATTAGCCCCCAAAATCAACTGACAAACCCAGCTAACTCAACCACGATGACACACTCTCCACCAGAGTTATCAACTGTTTTTTTGATCAGGTCGTGTGAAAAAACGACAGGTCGTATAGTAGACGTTCTTCCAAATCGGTTTTTGAGCCTTTAGCTGATCAACGAACTTGAATTTAGACCTGTATTCTTACCCTAAAAACAGAGCCGAAAAACAAAACAGCTCTCTTGCCGGCTAGCAAAAGGGCTGATTGTGGTTACGATTGGTAAAGGCGTGGCTACGCCGCTTAGATTCAAAAGCTAAAGGGAACCGTGGTAATCATGAGTTTGGATTCGGTCTGTTGAACGGAGGCGTCGTCTCTCTGCCGCCTTTTGAAGCCCCGCACATCTCGGGTTAAGTAAGCTACCTCTTCTGGTTGGCTGACCGGCAAAAAATAATACCCGTCCCTTTCAACCGTCTGCAAAGGGTCAAACTGATCGGTACGAGCCACCGCCACCAGCATCTCGGCCCCAAAGGGGGACGCACACTCAAAATCGAGATCTTTCAGTTCGTTAACCGACAGGGAGCGATTGACACTCTCCGCATTGATAGGCAAATTATCCAGCAACAACGTTTTTTGACCATCGGCTAGAATGTAAATCAGGCGGACATAACAGGGACGATTAGAGCGCAGATAGATCTTCATCAACTCTCCCTGGCTATAGAGAAGGGCATCTTGGCCGCGGTCGGTCCAGACCTCCAGTTGGAACTGATCACTGTCGATAATCTGTTGGGCGAAGGCCAACTGCTGTGCCATGGCGGACTGAAAGTTCTCCGGTTTCAATGGCATGGCCGCTGGCAGAAGGTCAGGGGCAAACTCGACGCTGGTACTGGCCATCACGGTGCCCGATTTCAATTCACGGCACTGCGTCAGCACACGAAGTCGGTCAGTCTCTTCCCAGTAGGAACCGGTGATGATATAGTCAGCACCAGACGCGGCGGCTAGATCACGGCTGAACGATACGGATCGGGCCTGGAATTGGCCAGTTGGCGGCACCGATTGCGCCAGTTTGGATTCCAGCGTCTGTTTCAAATAGCGGGCAAACTGGCTACATAGTTTGGTGTCCTGATAGTAAAAGGGCATCACCATCAGTCCAGCTTTTGGGGCCTGAAATTGCTGGTTGAACTGAAACTGGATAGCCCCGGCCACATCCTCTAGATGCTTGATTTCGAACAGTGCCAACTGCCGAATGCGATCCGCAATCTCGTTCTTCGACGGTAGGATATCATCGAATCCCTGTTCCTCGGATCCTTGTTCCTGCTGGTCCAACAGAGAGGAAGCGCCGACCGACAACAACACCGTTCGACTCTCGGTCAGTTTTTCAAACAGGGGTAAGGTCTGAGAATAGTATTGAAAGGCTAACTCCTTCTGCTCCAGGTTGGACTCGGCCAGACGAATCAGTTGACCAATCTCTTTCTGCACCCGCTCTTTCTCCTGCTGATACAACCGAATCAGGTCAGTACGACGAATATAGGTCAAAGCGTAGGCGGTGGGATGCTTACGGTGATCATCGAGGTGGACTTCACTCTTTAACTCCATGACCTGCAGTGAAGAGGTGCTATGGGTAACAGAACTGAACTGTTGAACCAGATCCGTTTCTGTCTCTTGTTGCTGGTTGGAGATGCTGTTGCTAATCTTGACCACTACCTGGCGGGACAAATCCGCCCGGGCGTTATCTTGAGCGACCTGTTGGCTCTGCTGATCAATACCGGCCGCAGAACCAAATCCGGTCAGGTATCGGTCAGCAGGGTATTCTGTCGCTTGGCCGTAGTTGACCACCCAATCCGGTTTCTTATTTTTGGCCTCCACTGGATGACAAGTGAACAGACTCAGCGTCAGCCACAGTAAAAACAGGTTTTGTTTAGAGATGACGGTTTGGCGCTCGATAATGATCATGTTTACAGCCTCTTATTCGGCGGCTATTGGCAGGTTGACCTATCCAACCTGACGAAATTAACCGGTTAATTGAACAGATAGAAAAACTGCGGCAAGCACTAGACCAACAACCGCCACAGAATGCTGTCGGCTAAAGGGAGGTAGAGAATTCATCCAACCAAATCCAGGCCCAACCGTCCACAACCAGAGGAATGGACGCAACCAAAACCGTTGATGCCAAGTAAAAAAGGCCGTATTTATGGACGATTAAATTCGTGGGCGATTAAGCCTGGATGAAGTTAATGTTGCGGTTTTCAGAGGGCTTGACTTACCTCAATATCACCATTTTCTCGATTGCTGTATAATTTCCAGCCTCAATCCGATAGAGGTAGGTGCCTGAGGTCACCTGGTCTGCTGGTTTCCCCTGAGGTTATACATCGGCTAGCCGACCCACTCTCCGTAGGGATCAGGTAAATATCAGTCGACTGCCTGCTGCAGAAAACTAGATTTTGATCTTCCTTTTCTATTTGAGCGGATATTTGTCTGCTTGGCCTTAATTGCTCTCCAATCTCAATCTATTTGGGCCAAGCAGTACACCCTTTTTTACAACTACTTCTGCCGCTAAAACTACTTTTGCTAGCTGGCCAAACCCCATCCCATTTGCTTGGCCCCTATGGTGTGGAATAGGAGGAGGACCCCCCCACCTGTCCTTCAGATCCTTCGGACCTCCTCCCCTTTTCCAAAGGGGGAGGATTGGAGAGGGGGTTATATCCCGAGAATTATCTCAATTCTTCCCCATAATCTCTCGCAACCGATCCGCCACAATCTCAACTTCTCCTTCTTCCATCATATAGGGCATGACCGAGATACCGTTAGGATTACTGAAGACTTCGATCCGGGGTTCTCCCGCAGACAGTTGTGCCTCCACCTCCGTGCCGGACAATCCTAACACCTCCGGATCCCAGTTGACCTCCAACAC
>Ga0208128_1000835_pt1 | contig 12020 bp, 8 predicted proteins | sample ETNtaG_35_FD_185758 | JGI IMG/M metagenome (GOLD analysis project Ga0208128, IMG submission 185758) | Marine microbial and viral communities from oxygen minimum zone, Eastern Pacific Ocean - ETNP201306PF51B (SPAdes) (version 2) | ecosystem: Environmental > Aquatic > Marine > Oceanic ... | reverse complement strand
ATCCAGGTCAGGCTGGATCAGCAAAGGTGGCGGTATCGGGTGTCGGATCGAGATTTAGCCAACGCCTTCGCCTACCTGAGCCTGGAGGCTGATCGGAGAGTGCCGGCGCAAACCTACCTGCGACAGAACTATCCCAACCCCTTCAATCCAGAAACCTGGATTCCGTTTGAGTTGAGTCAGGATACGGAGGTGACAGTCGCCATCTATGATGTGCAAGGCAGGCAGTTACGGCAACTGCAGTTGGGAATGTTGATGGCGGGTAAGTATTTGACCGCAGACCAGGCGGCTTATTGGGATGACAAGACAGAGAGTGGTGAGTCGGTGGCCAGCGGCACTTACTTCTACCGGATTGATGCAGGAGATTATCGAGCAACACGCAAAATGGTGATATTGAAGTAGGTTACATCTCCAATTGATTTGTAGCTCGACTCTTGGCTCAGTCTGAGAGGAACGTTGGCTGAACTGGCAAAGTGGCAAAGTATCGCTTAGTCCGACGGCCAGCGGAAGCCAACGGCATCTAAAAACGCCTTGACCAGAATCATATGTCCGGTGGGGGTCGGGTGGACCCGATCCCCACACAAGGACTGCGTTGGTTGACAGGCTAAGTATCGGTCAAAGGCCTGTTGGGTGTCTACGAAAATTGCCTGTCCGGCCTCCGCGACTTTCTTCACCACCTGCCCGTACTGATCCATCAAATTCCGCATCGGATCTTGAGGGTTGGCTTCGAGGTAGAAGGGCGTCATTAAGACCAGTCCCTGTAGCCGTGGCTGAGTTCGCTCAACCAACGCCTTCAAGTGTATCTTCATACTCCACCAGATCGACCTGCCGTGGATTAAGGGGGTTATCGAACTGTCGCCAGACATCATTAATGCCGATCATGATTGACAGCCAATCCGGATTTAGATCTGATACATCGGGTTGCCACCGATCTTTGAGATCGCAAACGCGGTTGCCGCTAATGCCCGTATTCAAGACACGGATTGAACGGTCCGGGTGGGTCGCGCTGAGGATAGCGTTTATCTGACCCACGTAGCCGTTGCCTAACCCATCTTTTTCTCCTACTGGTCTGGCCCGACCACAATCGGTAATCGAATCGCCAATAAATAGTAACGTACTGTTTTTTTGAACCGCAACTGTCTCTCCATTTTCTTGGGTTTTTCTTCTTGGGTTTTTCCTGATCTCTGATAAATTTTGTTTATCCAATCAGCTGTTTTAAGTAGTTGTAACTCTGAATGGCGGCCTGTTCCGTATCTGCTAACGGCGAGTCGTGAACGGTGACATAACCGCGGTAACCAATTTGATCTAGCCCTTCAAAGATCTGGTCGAAGTTGATACCGCCCTTATCCTGTAACCGCAGTTGTCGGTACCCGGTTCCGTCCGGCCTATAATTCTGAAAATAGACGTTAAACAGATAAGGGGCGAACTGTTTTAGTGTTTCTAAACCATAGGTTTGACCACACATCATCAGGTTAGAGGGCTCATAGATCAAGCCGAAGTTGGGACGCGCAACCGCCTCAATAACGTTAACCGATCCCTCGACCGTCTCAAATAGACTTTTGGTGTGCGACTGATGCGCGACTCGAATCTGTCTCTCAGCAGCCTCGTCAGCAGATCTCCGGGCCCAAACGATGTCTTCCTCTTTTTTCATGGCGATACGGATCAGATCGGTCTCCAGCATATCAGCTAGATCCAGGTAGGGCGTGATATTTCGTAGAGCGTCAGGACCTCGATGGTCGTTAATCGGAATGGGGAAATCGCCTGTTACCATCGATACCTGTAACGATCTGCTTTTTAGCAGTTGCCTGACTCCGGTAATCTCTTCCAGCGGCGTCTGGATACCGATTTGCGAGGCCCGCATACAGACAGCCTCATAGCCTGTTTGAGCCGCAATCCCGACCAACTGCTCAATTCTCATCACGGTTTCCTCTTTTGACCCTGGGACTTCCGCTACCCGAACTGATAGTGATAACTTCATCTCAATTTCCTCGTCTGTAGGTAATCTGCCGATTGGTTTTTAGACCTGGATCTAAATCCGCCGTATTCTACTCGATTTTTCACTTTGACGCAATTCACTTTGACACTATCTACTGCTCATTGGTCAGATAGCCTTTCCCTTGGAAGAAGCGGCACGCCTCCCGGATCAGCCCAACCGAGGCTATAGGTCGGAGATGCCCAACCGGAAGCAGGGGCAATTGAGCTTTAAGTTAGCCCATCGTGCGGAGATCTTTCCAGCCGGTTGAACCGGCTAGGTGTTGGATTTGATCTCGAAGTTCGGCCGGGTTTCAGCCTTAGCAAAACGGCATCAATCAGGTCGATTCTGATCATACAATAGAACGGTAACAATCGTCAAGTGGGTAGCCGAGATACCCGGCAAAAAAGCCAGGCAAAAAGACCCGGTAAAAAGACCAGACAAAAAGATTTCGCCCGGAATCTTGATTAGGCTGCGGCCGGTAGAAATCGGACTGCTACTATGTCGGTTGTACTCATAGGTGCGACTCTGTAAAGGCGAAGCTCTCTCGCTTTTTTCTAAGGGATCGATTCGCTGGTAATTTGGGTAAAAAGCTACTGGCTAACGATCGATTATTTTGGCTCGAGGCCTTGATGCTGAAAAATGAACTCTCCGTGTTCTAAGTTCACCTCGATCTGACTATCATCGACAAAATGACCAGATAACAGCTCTACCGCCAGTGGATCCAGAATTTGCCGCTGGATAGTACGCCGAAGCGGTCTGGCGCCATAAACCGGGTCGTAGCTCTGGTTAGCCAGTTCGGCCTTAGCTTCAGTGGTTAGTTGCAGGTCGAGCTTTCTGTCGGCGAGTCGCCATTGCAACAGATCCAGTTCTAGCTCTATAATAGCTTTGACCTGCTCCAATCCGAGTCGATTGAAGATGATGGTATCGTCAATCCGATTCAAGAACTCGGGGCGAAAGTGCTGCTGGAGCAACTGTTGCGCTTTCGCTTGAGCCTCTTCCGAACTCAGTTGGTCATCGTTCAACCATTGGCTGCCGATATTAGAGGTTATAATCACCACCGTGTTGCGGAAATCGACGGTTCGACCTTGCCCGTCGGTCAGACGACCATCATCTAGCAGTTGCAGCAAAACGTTGAATACGTCCGGATGTGCTTTCTCGATTTCATCCAACAGTACTACCGCATAAGGACGGCGACGAACCGCTTCCGTCAGTTGCCCCCCTTCGTCGTATCCGACATAGCCAGGAGGAGCGCCGATCAGCCGGGAAACAGCGTGTTTCTCCATGTATTCGCTCATGTCGATACGGATCATGGCATTTTCGTCATCGAACAGGAAAGTGGCCAAAGACTTGGCCAGATGGGTTTTCCCAACTCCGGTCGGCCCCATAAAAATCAGAGAACTAATGGGACGATTTTCGTCCTGTAGGCCGACTCGCGATCGTCTAATAGCCTTAGAGACGACCTCCACAGCTTCGTCTTGCCCAACCACGGTCTCCTTGAGACGCATTTCCATCTGTAGCAGTTTCTCGACCTCACCCTCTAACATTCGCGCGACCGGAATACCCGTCCACCTGGAAATCACCTCGGCAATATCGTTCTGATCAATTTTCTCTTTCAGCAGTTGGTCGCTATTTTGGACCTGCTCCAAACTGACTTTGGCATTTTCAAGCTGCGCCTCTAAATGGGGAAGATCTCCATACAAGATCTTGGAAGCTCGACTCAGGTCACCTACACGACGGGCTTGTTCCTCTTCTTGTTTCAGGCCCTCTATTTGGGCCATCAACTGCTGGATGGCATGAAGGGTCTCTTTTTCGTTTTGCCAGCGAGCTTTTAACCCGTTTCGCGTCTCTTCCAGTTCCGATTTTTCAGCTAACAGTTTCTGTAATCGATCTTGAGAGGCAGGATCTTCCTCTCTGTCTAAGGCTTGACGCTCGATTTCGAGTTGTAGAATTCGTCGCTCAACTTCGTCGATCTCTTCTGGGACACTGTCAATTTCAATCCGTAACCGAGAGGCGGCTTCATCGACCAGATCTACGGCTTTATCCGGTAGGAAACGATCTGAGATATAGCGGTTAGAGAAGGTGGCGGCTGCGATAATAGCATTGTCCGTGATCTGTACACCGTGGTGGGTTTCGTAGCGCTCTTTTAAACCTCGCAAGATAGCAATAGTATCTTCAACTGTGGGTTCATGGACCATTACCGGCTGAAACCGGCGTTCCAATGCGGCATCCTTTTCGATACGCTTTCTGTACTCGTCTAGGGTTGTTGCACCAATACAACGCAATTCTCCGCGAGCCAAAGCCGGCTTCAACATATTAGAGGCGTCAACGGCTCCCTCTGCGGCTCCGGCCCCAACGATGGTGTGCAGTTCGTCGATAAAGATGATCACTTCGCCTTCCGTCTGTTCGATCTCTTTCAAGACCGCCTTTAGTCGATCCTCGAACTCGCCGCGATACTTAGCGCCGGCTAACATCGCTCCCAGGTCCAGAACGATTAGCCGTTTCTGCTTTAAGGTCTCCGGAACGTCTCCATTGATAATACGCTGGGCTAGTCCTTCGGCAATGGCGGTTTTACCAACACCCGGTTCGCCAATTAAGACCGGATTATTTTTTCGGCGGCGAGATAGCACCTGCATGATTCGACGAATCTCGTCATCTCGACCGATGACCGGGTCTAGCTTACCGGCAATCGCATCTTGCGTCAGGTCCCGGCCAAAACGGGATAGAGCTTGGTATCGATCCTCAGCATTGGGATCAGTGACACGTTGACCGCCACGAATTGATTCCAACGCCTTAAGAATCTGCTCTTTGGTCACCCCATGCTCTTTTAAGATCTTAGCCGATTGACTGACGTTTTCCTCCACTAACCCGATCAGCAAATGTTCGGTACTAACGTATTCGTCTTTGAGTTTAGTAGCGGTCTTCAGGGCCAGATCGAGAACCCGTTTTAATCCGTTGGAAGGATAGGTCTCTCTAGCCGGGCCCTCCACTTTGGGTAACTGATCCAGAACATCATCTATAGCCTTTTGGATTGACTGTACCTCTAAACCGAGTTTTTGCAGAATTGGTCTAACGGTACCGTCTTCTTGCTCGATTAAAGCAGACAGCAAGTGGTCGGGTGAAAAGTCGGGGCTTTGGCGCTCCTCCGCTAGATTTTGTGCTGACTGGACGGCTTCTTGTGCCTTAATAGTTAATTTGTCTAATCTCATTTTGTAACTCCTGGATCGGATTATTTTACTCGTCCTCAACCTACGCCGAGGACGTTGTTAGGCGTTTTTCTTTACTAGCGACTGACGCAAGATTGATACCAAAGGGCAGTTTTGTTAAAATGTAGGTTGAATTCGTCGGCTTGCTTTTGCGGTAAGCCGTGATAATACAACGGTAATATGGATGCATTTCAATACGCTCGGTTATCGAATTAGCTTAGCCTGCTTCGCAGTTTTAGGGCTCGTTCTTGCCAATCTGTCGCTGACCAATCTACTGGGGTTCGAGTTTTGTGCCATTTTGGCATTGGCGATCTCTTTTGTCTCCCCCTACTTAACGATTCGTCAGGTGAAAGGGTATCAATGGCCTCGGTTGTGGGTTCTATTTGGGCGATCCTTTGGACTCAGCTCGATTCTTCTGCTGATTCCACTGTTCATAATCACGCTGAACGCGCTACGGATCAAAAATTGTGATTTTGGAGAGGGACTTCTCTTTTTTATCTTGTTGTCGATGATAAGTTGTCTGCACAGTGTTTCTGCTGGGCTGTTCTTTGGTGTTCGATTTCGTCGCTACGCCTACTTGAAGTACCTGGGTTACCTCGTCGTCAGCTATTCATTATTGCTGTGGAACCTGATTTTTGATCCACCTGTTTTCGCCTATCACGCGACCTTTGGCTACTTTCCCGGACCGATCTACGACGAAAAAATCTCCATTACCACCAGTCTACTTTGGGCGAGAGGTACTACTATTATACTCAGCCTGATTTTTCTCTGTTCAGCCCATTTGACAGTGAAATTACAAGGGCGTCAACCAACAGAAAGAAGAAAAAGGGAAACAGTTGTGTTGTTGATCGGTCTGGTATCAATCTTTCTGCTAATTTATCAGTTTCGGGGCGACCTCGCTATTCGGCCAACTCGAAGCTACATCGAGAAGAAACTGGGTGGTAAAAGGGAAACCGACCATTTCCTGATCTTTTACCAAACAGGCTCAATTGTAGAGCGGGAGATCGACGCAATCATCACCGACCACGAGTTTCGTTACGCGCAGCTAACCAGCTACCTGCAAACTCAACCCAAGAAAAAAATTAGATCTTATATCTACACTAACGCAGATCAGAAAAAACGGTTGATGGGGGCCAGGTACACGGCGATCGAAGATCCGTGGGGGCATGGGTTTCATATCAACTACGAGACCTTTCCGCACCCGGTATTAAAACACGAGATGGCACACGTGTTTACAACCGACTGGCAACCGGTCTTGAAGGTCAGCCCTAAACTCGGTTTGCACGAAGGAATTGCCGTTGCCGCTGAATGGGATGAAGGGAAATTGACAGCCCATCAATGGAGTCGTGCCATGCGAGATCTCGGTCTAGCACCGTCGATCCAGCAAATTATGGGGTTTGGGTTTTGGTTGAAGCCGGGCGCAAAAAGCTATACTTTGGCTGGTTCTTTCGTTCGCTATTTGGTCGATCAGTATGGAATTGAAAAAATGAAACAAGTTTTTCACCGGGGTGATTTCCAAGCTGTTTATGATCGTGATCTAGCCACCCTGGATCGGGAGTGGCAGTCGTTTCTAGATACCGTCAACTTGACGGACCAAGACCTAAAGATCGCCAACCATCGTTTTCAACGCCCCAGTGTATTCCAGAAAACCTGTGCGCACGAAGTAGCTGAATTATCAGATCTGGCTTGGACTGCCTACCGACAGTCCAACTATGTTCGAGCGGAGCAACTGTTTCAACAGATCTACCGATACGTGCCGGATCACCCATCCCATTTACGAGGGCTGATGCTATCCACCTATCGTCAGTCGGAGTTTCCTCGAGCTAAAGGGTTCGCCAACCAGATTGTTTCGAATCCTAAATCCACGTTAGTACGTGTGGCAGAAGCCAAGAATTTACTCGGAAATATCCATTGGTATCAGGGTGAATTAGAGATGGCAAAATCTTATTACCAGGAGGTCGTAGAGACAAAGGCAACTGAAGCACTGGAACGCGAATCGAAAGCCAAGATCCACTGCTTGGAAAAAATATCAAATCCTTCCAAGTTACGGAAAATTTTGATCGGCGATATTCCGGATCGGCTACGGATGACGCTATTACACGAAGTTCGAGCCGAAAATCCAGAATGGGCGCTACCAAATTACCTGATAGGTCGACAACTCTACTTCGAACAATCGCTGAAGAAAGCGATCCAATACCTATCTTCGGCAATTGGGAACCGTTCGACTACCGAGGGCTTAGCTCCCTCGCTTCGGCGAGAGGCGCAACGGCTGATAGGTAAGAGCGCTTATCGGTTACAGGAGTTCGACTTTTCCAGACAACAGTTCCGACAGATTTCAACTGAGCCGGATCTACCGGTTGGCACCCGTTTGGAGATGGAGGACTGGATTCAACGTTGTGATTGGCATCAGACTTGGAGCCAATCGCAGATGTAATTATCTGATATCGACAACTACCGGTTAGCAAATCAACTGATAGCTTGACACCTATTTTGTCGATTGGCTAAAATCAAATTATGAAAAGTCAAACATGGATTCCAATCTTGGGTAAGGCCGGAACTCAGACTGAAGCGGGCATGACGCTGGTTCAGTTCTTGATCTTGGTTGCCGTCACCGCTGTCTTTGCCGTGTTGTGTATTCCTCCCTGGTTGGAAGACCGAAGGGTTTCTCAGGCAGACGTCGATGTTGAAGTTATCGCTGAAGCGATTCAAAAGTATCACAAGCACACAAACCAATACCCGAAAACGCTTCTAGATCTGGTGGAAAATCCGGGAATTGAGGGGTGGCGCTATCCTTATCTGGAGCAGGTGCCGCAAACACCGTGGCGGGGCGAGTACGATCTATTGCCTGAGATCTACAAAGTATGTGTCGGTAAAGATAACACCAATGTGCCGGGAAAATATCGGCTCGGCGGTATCTCCGAAATCAGCCGGGTCTACCTGGAAGGGAAAGAGGCCATCAGATATTGGTGGCGAACAGAATGAATAGTGTCGTTGGAGCTAGAACTTGATGGTTAGTTCGCTAGTCCAGGTTCTGGATTTGTTCTTACTGGCAAAAACCATGTATGGGTCACCCGATGCATCGTAGTAGCGGCGGGTCATGTTGTGGCTATTCCAAGCCGGGTTGAAGTCGCTGTATTGTACCCACAGGTTGACATTCTTGAAAATGTCCCAATTTCCACCCATCGAGATTGAACGTACAACGCCATCATCCTCGTTCTTTTGCCGGTTTAGTTCGGGATAGGCACCTTTGTCCAGCTTGTAGGTATATCCATCTTTTCGTTCAGCATAGAGGTTCAATTCCTTATAATTATAAGGATTGGGGTTGGTAATAAACTTAAGGTTAGTCACCAAATTATTATCCCAGGAGTGGGAGTTAAAGTCGTTAGCGTCTTCTGCTCGCGTCGGGATATAGTAGAGGGAGTCCTGTTCGCTGTAGGTGGCGGCATCCGCCAGCATAAAGTTGGTTCGTTCTGATAGATCGTAGTTCCAAAACAGATTAGCCCCACTCCGAAACTGGCTAGAATTGTGCTTCAGGTCGGGTTTCAGATCTAAATCCTCGTAGTCTTCGATGTATTCGTTATCGTAAGTATTGACATTGGTTTTATAGACAGCGTTCATTTGCGACGGTTTAATGGTAAATCCTTCAATGGCATACTTTCGGATTGTCAGTTCACTGCCATCTCTCATGTAAAGATGCCCCATTGAGTCCAGATCTAGAAATGATAGGTCGTGATGCTTTTCGCTCTGTTTGTTAACCTGGTAAATGGTGCGTCCTTTGTAGTTGCCGTAGCTATCAAACTTCTGAACCCGGCCGATAATGCGGTGATAAATTGTCGCCCGAACAGCCGCTGCCTTTAGGTCTTCTGCGGCTTCAGCTTTATTTTCTGCTTCGTCGGCTAACATGGTAGTTTCATAAAGTCGTAGATATTCGGACTCTTCCAGTAATCGCAACCGGCGATCTAGCAGGTCACTGCCGGCGATATCGTTCAAAGGCAGGTCTGGAAAGATGGTGTTTCGACCGAGTAGGTCTCTTTCGGGATGCAGCGGATCTGAGAGTAGATCCGCTAATCCAACACCGGCTGGTGAAACCAGCGTCAAAGCACCGCCAGCGGGAATTCCCCCTAAATGTCGCTTAAACTGACTGGCATCCTTGACTAGCACTGTGCCATCAGCTAAGACGGCTAAAGTCAGCGGCTTAGTAAATTCGCCGTTACCTCGCCCTCGGCGACCACCACCCATATTCAATAAAAAATTACCGTCGGGATCGAATTTAACCACTCGGTGGTTATTGGTATCGGCAATCAGCACATTGCCGTCATTGTCCAATACCAGGTCAGAGGCCTCTTTATCCAGTTCACCGTTGTCTTGACCATAGCTGGCAAAAGAGAGAATCTTCTCCCCATCAATCGAGAATTTATGAATGAAGGCACTTGGTATGCTCGATTTACCCTTGTATGGATCCAATACATAGAGTTGGCCTAGACGGTCAACATCAATCCGCAACTCACGATTAAAACCACTCAGTTTGATAGCAAAGGCGGATTTGCCTTCGTTATCAACCATCAAGCTAACCGGTGAGGGGGCCAATTTATAGGATTTAGAATCTACATTAGTAATGTAATAAGTGACCAGGAAAGTTCCGTCGGGCGTGAATTTATGAACGCAAGGTGCATAACGGTAAATTTTCGGATTATCGGTTTCAGCAATATGATGCAGTGCTGTGTCAGCGACATAGATGTTTTTTTCTCGATCGACCGCAATATCGTTTGGATTAGTTAGAATGACGTTTCCATCCAGAGTGGTATTGGAGATCTGCGACTTGTATTCTCCACCAGTAGTTAACAGATAGATACACTTGTGCGTGGTATCACTTACATATATTTCTCCATCATAGCTGAACGTAAGATGGATTTTATTACTAAACCGGCCATTGGAGCTTCCCTTGCCGCCAAACTCTTGCTCAAACTTGAGGTATCCAACGGCCAAACCTTTCCGGGCTCCGATGGCGATTACTAAGCAACACAATAAGATTCCCCATATCAGATTAAATCTGCGTTTCATCGTTAGCCCCCTGGAACTGCCTTTATCACTGACTCTTGGCGACGGTAAATTTTCCGCCTCCATTTGACTCAAAAATTGCATTAATTGGCTGGACATTGTAGCATTTGGACAGATAAAAATCAAGTTACCTAAACTGTTTGGCCTAAGGTTAAAGCATAAAAAAACACTTTACGAAATTACCAGATTAGTGTAGGCTATTAGCATTTTATCAGTTGAAGTCTTCTATTCGATCTTGATTGACAAAGGCTTTTCAACGGGTATCTTGTAATCGGTTCAGAAGTCGCCGGCCCACTCGGCGTTTTGCGGCTGCCATGCTTCTGGTATAACTAATCTTAAATACCAAAGGCTAGCTAGCAGAGGGTTATCCCAAATGATAGTACGGGCTAAGACCTGATGGTCTCGATTGGCCTCGGTTTAGACTGACAAGCTTTGTGACCACATTGAACGGAGGCCGAAGACTGGCATTTTGAGTTCAGCTGTTCATCGACCGCTTCTTGGATCGATACTGATTCACCTGCTTCTATTCTCAATTTTAGCCTTGATTTACCAACCGATCAACAGGATTGTAGACTGGAATCTGATTGAAGCAGATCTACTCCCCAGGTCGCAGAAGCGAAGTTCAATTCGTCGGCGAAGGGTAACACCGGTTCGACAGTTGAAGTTGACCTTGCCCGATCCTTCGACACCAATGTTAGCTTCTGCTCCCGTTCCACCTCCAACCGTTAAGACTCGGCAGTTTCAGCCGTTACTAAGTCTAACCCCGAATTCGGCACCATTGACGGTGTCAGATATTCCACTCGGTACTGCCGACACGACCATTGGACCTATAACGCAGGCCGAAAAGCAACAGAAGGCTGCAGTTGAGATCCGTCGAGTTAGACCTATCGTTCGGTCTGTCAAACGAAAACCCCCTCAACTGTCCATCCGAACACCAGCGGCAGATCTGTCGCTGATGACGTCCTCCGATCTAGTCCTAGCCAAGATTGGGCGTCATATAGTCGCAACGACCTCAAAACAAAAACTGGATCTAGTCTTTATCATCGACGCTAGCCAGAGCATGAAAAACGACATCGAATCGGTGAGATTGCATCTAACCCAAATGACAGACCTATTGGAAGAAAACGGGATTGACTTTACGGTGGGAATAGTGGCTTTTCGAGATCATCAAGGCTTTTCTATCGTTGGCTGGGATTTTGAAATCACAGCCCAGACCAAGTCTATTCTTAAAATAAAAAAGGCCTTGAAAAAGATTCGCTGCCGAGGCAGTGAAAAAGCCAAGGATGCCCTGATCCAAGCGGCTAACGAGGTCCAGTTCCGACCACAAGCCGCTCGCCGTTTTATACTTGTTACTGATGAATACGCCACCGGCGAGGCCTCGACGCAACAGGTACTGGCTGTTCTAAACCGGAAACAGATTAGTGTCGATGTTTTGGGGCGGGACGAACACTTCCAACGCACCCTCAGTCGTCAATGCCAAGGGATTTGGTTGCCAATCTCCAGTTTGCGATATTAGTCAATTTGTTTTATAATTTGTCTTAACGGAGAGCAATACTGGTGAAAAAAGGATTTCACTCCCAATTAAATAGTCGTGGTTATCGACTAACCCAACAACGTCAAGCTATCTTAAACGAGCTACGGCAAGCAGACCATCACCTGACCGCAAGGGAGATCTACACTGCCGTTCGCCGTTACCTACCGCAAATCAGTTTGGGGACCGTCTACCGAAACCTGGATGTATTAGAGCAACTGGTGCTGATCAAAAAGTTCGAGCATAGAGGCCTTTT
>Ga0208128_1000832_pt1 | contig 12059 bp, 9 predicted proteins | sample ETNtaG_35_FD_185758 | JGI IMG/M metagenome (GOLD analysis project Ga0208128, IMG submission 185758) | Marine microbial and viral communities from oxygen minimum zone, Eastern Pacific Ocean - ETNP201306PF51B (SPAdes) (version 2) | ecosystem: Environmental > Aquatic > Marine > Oceanic ... | reverse complement strand
ATAGGTAAGCTGGTAATGTCATAATAGATTAAGTATTAAGCTACTCTAGCCGGTTGAAGCAGCCAAATTAGGGCTGAGGTCAATGAAAGGCGAAAAAAAATTATTAAACCGGCCAAGGGATATAATAGGGCAATAATATCCGATTATTTAACCGCTAAAACACCAAACTAATCATATAGTAGTGGCTATAAAATTTCAATAGCCAGACCAAAAGTCTGGATGATAAAAACTATACTGGACATTACTGGGGTAGGGTATGTGTTCTCTATATATCTCGATTTACATTCCAAACTGCTTCTTTGCCTCTAACATCGCCTGTACGGTCTTGAACACCGAAGTGGCTGGAGTGTGTCTCGATACCATCAAAAACGGTCAAATTCTTGGTCGGTTTTCCACTTCTAACCACCAATTCATTGATCTGATCGGAAGTGGAAGCAACACCTGGCATGGACATCATCACTCGATTGATATCCTCCGCTTTAATCAACGGTTCGTATCCGGTTATGGAACACCAACTATCGAAAATTTGCCCTCATCGTTGGTCTTGGTAGACAGCTGATCGTGTCCAATAATCGAAACTAAAACGTTCTTCAAAACTTGCTGGGTTGATCGATCCCGGACAATTCCGCCGACCGAAACTTTTACAACTTCGGTCTTCATCAAGATATTATTCTCCTCGGTCAACTCGTTAGCAGAAGCGGCATCTGCTTAATAACCGATTTTAGTCGGCCTTTGCGATCAAGTTCTGCCTTCGATTCGATCGAGGGGGATAGCTATCGATATTCCATGAACGCACTGTACATCGACTGGATGTTTTCCAGCGGGACGTCAGGCCCAATCTCACCGTGTAGAATGAGACCTCCACCGAACTGTCCAAATGATTCGATTACAGTCTTAACATGGTTATAGATTTCCTCCGGCGTTCCGTGCGGAATGATATGTTGCCGATCCAGATCAGATCTAAAACAGACCTTGCCACCAAACCGTTGACTGAGTTTCTCTTCACCCATCAAGGCGTGCTGCGGATTCAGTACATCGACACCGATTTCACACAGGTCTTCCAAAATTTCCAATGTCCATCCGTCTGTATGAAAAAAGATATGCTTCCCCGAATCCTTGATGGGTTCAAACAACTTTTGATAGCGTGGTTTAAAAAACGCTCGCCACTGTTCTGGGCTAATCAGAAGTGCGTGTTGCGTTCCCCAGTCGTCTGCGAAACGAATCCCGTCGACATCTGTTGCCAGATAGTGTTCGATAGTCTCTAAATAATATTCCACCAGACGATCTGCCAATTCGTATAATTCTGCACGGTTGTCACCAAGGTCATAGTAGAGGTTTTCTGACCCACGAATGTACTGCATCCGCTCAAATAGGGCTCCTCCACTACCGGTTGTATAGTACTGGTGATTAACCTCAAGACGATTTTTTAAATCCTCGAAATGCTTAGAATCTGGGATCGGTGGAAACTGATAATTATGAAGTTGATCCCACGACGGAAGAGCCGGTCTCTTAACTTCACCGGCCGTATATCCATACAACCGAACCCAATGAGACCCCCATTCATCACGGTATTCTTCCAGGTGGTCTTCCGGGTAATCGACAAACTCTGGCAGCGAAAAGTTTTGATGGCCAAAGTCATCTGGATACATGTTGAGAAAATCTACTAACTGCTGGCCATGTCGCTTGAACGCTCCGGGGAAAATAGCATGTTCAAATGGAATCCTATCTGGTTCCGTAAACTGAATAGCACAGATTACTCTTTCACGGCTGTTCATCGATCTACTCCTGATACCCTTTGATTACCCCAATCGTAGAACCTGCTCTCGCCCTTCATTTTCGCAGGGACGGATTGAGGACAAGTCCAGCCGGGGCAATCTTTCAGATTGGCCGGATTGGCGCGTTCTTCAGTGGTTATTTGGGTTAACTCTCCTGATTCCTCGGAGATAGTCAGCTTGCTATCTGCTAACCGGTCAATCCACTAGTACTGATCCGAACCTTTTAATGCCAGGGGCAAGATCCAGATATTCCGATACTTAACATCGTTTCCATGATCTTGGAGCAGGAGCGGTCCGCATTCCCCCACCTCCCCGTCAATTGAGCCTCCGGTAACACCGGGCAACTCGATATTATTATGGATTACAGTTCCGTTCTGAAGAACGGTCAGCCGAGTCTTCTCCACCACTTCACCATCAGTATCAACCCGTGCGGTCCGAAAAACGACATCGTATGTCTGCCACTCTAGCGGAGGTTTACAGGCGTTAGTCAGGGGGGCAAACTGGTTATAAACCGCGCCACAATCGCCCTGGCCCGGCACCTCAATCCCGTAGGAGTCCAGCACTTGGATTTCATACCGTCCCTGTAAAAAGACGCCGCTGTTACCACGGGCTTGGCCGGTTGCTTCTGGCATATAGGGGGTCATAAACTCGAGGTGCAGAATAAAATCGGTGAATTTCTCCTGGGTCATAATATCGCCCTGATTGACCGACATGACACCGTTTTCTACGGTCCACTTGGCTGGATCTCCGTTACGTTGTGTCCAATTGTCTACATCCTGGCCGTTGAAAACTTGAACTGCATTTTCTGGCGGGGTACTGGTTACCATTTCTCTCTCCTTTAACTCGATTGTACTTCACAGGATAATAAAATAACTACATGCTGAAGATGGCTAGGCCCAACCTTGGCCACCACCACCCACACGGGCTTGACAGATCTGCTTATAGTATCCACTTTTGCGATAAGCCGTCAAAGGGTCGGGGTCGCGATTCATCTCCACTCGAACCTGTTCCAGCAAGGGCCGCACATCGGTTTCAGCTGCTCGTTGAAGGACTCTCTCTGCATCGATGATCTCACCCTCGGCCTGGGCTTCGGCCAATTGGTCTCGATCTACAATTAGCGCTCTAGCATAAGCCGTCTGCAGATTACAGACCGACTGAATGCTAGCTTCGACCTTGGGCTTCAAATTATGGCTCTGGTCGATCATATAAGCAATATCAGTTTCGGTATTAGGATCGAGTTCAGCCGTTACCAGTTCATGGTAGATCAAAAATAGTTCTTGTGGATTAACCGATCCAACCGTCAGATCATCGTCGGCATACTTGCGACAGTTAAAATGAAATCCACCCAGTTTACCTTCGTCAATTAAATAGGCGACGATAAACTCGATGTTGGTACCTTGCGGATGGTGTCCCAGATCTATTAGAACCTGCGCCTGTTCCCCTAATTTACTGGCTATCAGGTAAGCAGTTCCCCAATCGGCCAGGTCGGTGTGATAGAAAGCCGGTTCGAAAAACTTGTACTCGATGAGCATCCGTTGATCTGGGCTGAGTGCCTGATAAACCTCTTGTAAGGCGGTGTACATCCACTGTTTTCTCTGGCGAAAGTTAGCTTGGCCGGGAAAATTAGTGCCGTCCGCAAACCAGAGGCTTAGATCTGTAGAGCCGGTGGCATTCATAATTCCAACACACTCTAACATATGATTAATTGCCTGACGACGGATACCTTCATCTGGGTTGCAAACGCTACCGAGTTTGTATTGTTGGTCTTGAAACACATTGGGATTGATTGCCCCGATGCCGATGTCCAAATCTGCGGCTTGTTGTTTTAGAGCCTCCCAATCATCGGTAATATCCCACGGAATATGTAAAGCAACTGTTGGCGCAACGCCGGTGTATTTGTGGACAGTTGCCGCATCTTCTAAGCGTTCGGTAGCATTGCGGGCTGCTCCTTCTTGAGAGAAAACACCGAAACGGGTACCTGAATTTCCATAGCCCCAAGATGGTGTTTCTATGTGTTGTTGTTTTAGCAATTGCTTGACTTCAGAAACGTTAATTCCTTGCTTTTCCAAATCTTCTGCTAACAGTTCGTACCTTGTGCTACTCATTCCTTTTTCCCCCTCGGTCGTTGATTAAATTTCATCTACCCGAATAGACAGTTCTTCCAATTGGGCACCCGATACCACCGATGGTGCTCCCGTCATCAAGCAAGCGCCTCGCTGCGTTTTAGGAAAGGCGATAACTTCGCGGATATTGTCTTCGCCCAGCATCAACATGATTAGCCGATCTAATCCGGGCGCAATGCCGGCATGTGGCGGTGTACCGTATTGCAAGGCCTCGATAAAGTATCCGAATCGCGTTTTGATATCTTCTGGTGATAATTTCAACACTTCTAGAACCTTCTGTTGGATTGCCCACTGATGAATCCGAACACTACCGCTTGCTACCTCATTACCGTTAATGACCAGATCGTAGTGTTGGGCTCGAACTTTGCGGGGATCCGTTTCAATCAGGCCAGCGGTTTCAGATGAGGGAGAGGTGAAAAGGTGGTGTGCCGGTTGATAACGGTTTTCTTCGCTATCCCACTCAAACAGTGGAAAATCGACCACCCACAGCATATCAAACCGATCCTTATCAATCAATTCCAGCCGCCGCCCCAAGTGGAGGCGTAAGTTGGAGAGGGCATCAGCCACGATTTTGGGTTGATCGGCCACAAATAGCATCAGGTCACCCGCTTTAGCCCCCATTCGTTCCGCAACGGCTTGAAGTTGACCTGAGCTAAAAAACTTGACGATACTAGAATCAAACCCGTCTGTGGTTACTTTGATCCAGGCTAACCCTTTAGCCTTGTAGGTGGCAACAAAATCGGTTAGTGCGTCAATTTCACGGCGGGGAAAATCGGCCCCGCCCGGTGCGGCTAGACCTTTGATCTGTCCGCCGTTCTCGAGGACACTGGTGAAGACTTTAAAATCGCTATCAGCAACTAGATCTGACACATCTGCCAATTCCATCTCAAAGCGGGTATCCGGCTTGTCGCTACCAAACCGATCCATGGCTTCAGCGTAAGGCATCCGCTTAAACGGTGTCTCAACCGGAATACCGCCGGCCTCCTCAAAGATTCGTTTAATCAACCCTTCGGTCACTTCCAGTACATCATCTTCGGTCGCAAATGACATCTCTAGATCGATCTGTGTAAACTCCAACTGTCGGTCAGCCCGGGTATCTTCGTCACGGAAGCATTTCGGGATTTGAAAGTACCGATCTACACCACTCATCATCAGGATCTGCTTAAATTGTTGCGGTGATTGGGGTAAAGCGTAGAAATCGCCCGGATTCAACCGACTCGGTACTAAGACATCGCGTGCGCCTTCCGGTGTGCTATTCATCAAAATTGGCGTCTCGATTTCGAGAAATCCTTGTTCGTCCATGTAGTTGCGACAGGCTAACATGGCTTTGTGTCGCATTTTCAAAGTTTTCTGCATTTTGGGGCGACGGAGATCCAGATAACGATACTTTAGCCGAACTTCCTCTGCTACATCTACCTCGTCTTCAATAGGGAAGGCCGGCGTTTCAGCGACATTCAAAATCTCCAAATAGTCAGTGGCAATCTCGATCTCACCGGTAGCTAGATTCGGATTTTCAGCTCCCTCTCCACGCGCTCGAACTCTGCCCTTTACGCCAATGACAAACTCGTTTCTCAGACGATCTGCCGATTGATGGGCCGCAACGTCAATAACGGGATCAAAGACCACCTGCACAATTCCTGTCCGATCTCTAAGATCGACAAAGATCACTCCTCCGTGGTCTCGTCGCCGAGACACCCACCCTACCAGTGTAACTTCCTCACCGATTTGTTGGCGGCGAAGGTTTCCACAATAATATGTCCGTTTCATACTTATCTATATCCTTTAATATTCACCCAGTACTGAATGATGAGTTCATCATTAATATTATTTCTCTGTTAATGTAACTTTTTCTGAATCTCTGCCCTCAGATCCCTGAGATCTAAATTGTCTGGCATGGCGATAATAGCCTGATCGATGGCTCGTTGGGCCTGTTTATATTCTGCCTGATCGAAGTATAGTTCCGCAAGCACGTAATTAGCATGCCAAGAATCTGGATCTGCGGCTTTAGACTTTTGGGCATAGTCCACGGCTTGATCGACTTTTCCGTGCGTTCGACAAAGTGAAGCCATAACGGCAAAAATCTCGGCAGGAAGATCAACTTCGACCGCTTCCAACCGCTTGTAAGTTCGTAAAGCTTGATCGTACTTTTCTAACCGCTCATAGAGCGGTCCCAAGAAAATATAGAAATCAATCCGGTTGGGGGCAAGTTTCAAGGCCTGTTCTACTATTTTTGCCGATTCCGCTAATTTCCCCTGTGCCTCCAAACTAACTGCTAACTGAAAATAGTTCTGTGGATCTTTACTATCTTGTTGAACGGCCAACCGGGCGTCGGCTTCCAACTGGGCGAACTCAGCTTGTGCATTTTCTCTTACTAATCCAATTGCGACCCCTAGATTGTAGCGAAGTGTCATGTCACGCGGATTCTGCATCACTGCTTGATTCATTAACTCGGCCGCTTTGGTTAACTCACCTTGAGCATAGGCGATATGACCCCGAATCAGGTCTTGAGTAGCAGAGAAGTAAACTCCCAAGGTCTGCCGAACCTGCTTTTTCTCTTCCAAGGTATGCCCATAATTGACCAACGATGATGAGACCTTCTCCCGATAGGGCATCATAGTAGAGACATTCTTATGAGTAGTGTTTGCAAGCTCTCGACCACCAAAAAACTCCAGATGGGGGTGATTGTCAGTATGAACTAACCCTTCACCTACATAAGACCGGGCGGCCTCTTCCCCCATAATAAAAGAGTCGAGCAACGACCAGCCATCGAGATCATCGTGACGGAGTCCAGCCTGGATACTGGGGATCTGGGTCCGCGCCATAAAATCACGGAAGTTAATTCGCAGTTTTTCTGGTGTACCGATCAGGATGACGAAATCGGGCGTATACTTGTACCAAACTGTCGTATGTGGAAAAACGTTCAGAAAGGTACGAATAATCATTTTGTAGTGCTGTTCCGGCACACGATGCAAAGGAACCCACTGACACATGATCCCGTCCGGGGTTAAGATCCGCTTGCACAACCGATAAAAATCTTCGCTATAGATATTAGAACTTCCCGCACTGACCAGTGGGTGAATAATACCGGTCGAAATCATGTCGTACTTTTTGGGCGTCATCAGAATATAGTTACGACCATCGTTAAGTGTTAAATCGAACAGCGGACTCTGTACCACATTATGATTGACGTGGGTAAAGTACTGACGGGCGGCGTCGATTACGCCTTTGGAAATTTCAACCGCATCGACCGCCACACCATGCTGGGTCATCGAGTATGATGTTACGCCCATTCCAAATCCAACCACTAAAGCTCGCTTGGGGTTAGGATGCAATAGTAACGGTAGGTGGGCGATGACTCTGTGTGAGGGAGAATCCCAACGGGATGCGTCCGCTGCCTGGTTAGTATCTACATAAAGCCGGTAGACACCTTCGTCATCTTTTAGCGTGGCGACACTGGCATCAATCTCTTCTCGATAGTCTACCAAATCGTCTCCAAGACGTTGGACTTTGAAAATAGCGCTTTTCAAAAATAGTGGCGTATTAGACCAGCCGACGGTCAAAATTGCGATCACCATCGACACAACGGAACCTAAAATGGCCACGCCTCTTCGCACGGTATGCCCTATCGCAACCCGCTGATTTGGTATTGCCAGGACTAAGAGACAACCAATACCGACGTTAAGCATGACCAATAGACCAATGCTACGTCGAATCCCAATCAGAGGAATTAGGACAAAGCCCGTTAATAGGGCTCCGAGAATCGACCCGGCCGTATTGACCATATAGATTCGCCCGATATCCTGGCCTAGCGACTCCTTCGAGGTAGCGTAAATGCGGGTCACTACGGGGAAGCAACCTCCCATTAAGGTGGTTGGGATTAGCATCACTATCAAACAGGAGGCAAACGTCCAGAGCCTAGTACCGGGCAAGGCTTGAAAGGTCTTGGTAATTTCAAATAATTGACTGAAAGCAGGGACGAGGGCAATACTCGACAATCCGATTCCAATCTGGATTAAGCCAAGAAAACCCAGCTTAGAATGCTGGTCGGTGAATGAGGACAATACTTCTGCTTTATGACCATTCTCTATTAACGAAGTAGCCTCGCTTTCGACCGTGGGATTGCGATCGGCCAACCAGGCGAAGATCAAACTACCGAACGCAATACCGAATAGAAAGGCGGCCAGCATGGTTGAAAAAGCATAAGTTGTACTGCCTAAAAAGAAGACCAGCATCCGTGTCCACAACACCTCATAGCCCAGTGCACAAAATCCTGAGATCGCAAAAGCCAACAGGCCGATGGGGGGTAAAAAGGGCAAAATTTTACGATTTGCGACGCCTTTTAAGCTTGGAACGACATCTTTACCTTTGATCCGATCGAAGAGCCCACCCCCGGCTCGATCCGTCCTCGACCTGGTAGCGAAGTGGTCTTGATCTGGGGAATCGTGGGTTGGCGTGACCGGAGGGTTAGCAACACTTTTTTGTAGATCCGAAATAGCCGTCATCACCGCTTCACTGCTAAACTCCCAACCTAGATCTAACCAAAATGATAGACCTGCCAGAACGAAGTTGGTTACAGCGCTGAGAACGATGGTCTGCATCACACCTAAATGGCGAATCAAGAAAAATCCGGTCGCGATCGTGCCGACCATAGCACCAAAAGTATTTAGGGCGTAGAATAAACCGACCCGTCTTCCCCGCTTTTCGATCTGATCGACGACGAATTTACTAACAACAGGTAGTGTTCCACCCATTAGCGTAGTTGGAATTAACAACACCAGAAAGGAGAGGATAAATCGAATCAGGGTTAAAGAGTAAAACTCAGCCGACAGAGTTCGATAGATCAGGATATAGACCGCTTTTAAGAGATCGAGTAGGAAAGGTGACAGGAGAGCAAAGATAGCAATGCCACACTCTAAAGCGGCGTACAGTCGAAGTGGACGACCCAATCGATCCACAACTCGACCAAACAGATGGCTACCTAGTGCCAAACCCGCCATGAAAGTCGTTAGAACAGCACTGGTAGCAAACACCGTGCTACCGAAAATAAGCTGCAGTTGCCTGACCCAAACGACCTGGTAGATGAGTCCACTGGCCCCCGAAAAGAAGAAGACAACCCCGATTAGACTGAATCGAACCGCTAGATCGAACGATAGTCGCGACGATCTATTTTGGGATGTAAAGTTGTGTTGGTCGTGATGATGCTGCATCTTTTTAATAATGAACGCTGAAGGATGAATTCATCCTTCTCATCAATGCACAGTTATTTGGTGGAACAAGAAATAGAGAAACAGCATCTATATACTATTTCCCGGTTGTGAAATGCCCGCAAAACGATCCCAACTGGCGTGTACCTGTTCGGTTGCAGGTAGTTCACCGTCCGCAATTAGGAAACGGTAGCAGATCTGCAACGCTTCTCCGTTTGCTATAGAATGAACAAAGAAAGCACCGAATCGACCATAATCACGATAGGCGGAAAACCGAGTCTCCTTGGGATTATCAGGATGGTTAAGTTGTACTACACTATGTCGATTCCCACTAAGCGTATAGGTTTCGCCGACCCAAGGGTAATCGAGATCTACTTTTGGATCAGCCCCTGCTTTCGGGAAGATGTAGATTGTTTCCTCTTTGACCACCTCATCTGCTGGCCGATACTGAACGCCGGCGTGTTCTGGATCACCATCCAGTAGCACATCGCCGGCAACCGCTTTCAGTTCGGCGGTAAAGTCGATCTGCAAGCGGAATGGTGACTCTGTTGGCCGCTGGATGGTCATGGTTCGAGTTTCTTCGATCATGACTTGACCTTTTTCGTCATTCCAATTTGTTTGTGAGATCAGCGTTGCTCTCTCCTCGTCCGCCGTTTGCTGGGCAAATCGACGGTGGATAATCTCTCCACCCGTCATGTGCCACCGATCGTATGTCTGACCGTTAAACTGTATTTTATTCCAACCGATGAATATGCCCCGGTGATGGGTGAAGAGCCCGCCGGGCCCCTTGGTAATCGGTGCGGTTCCATCGACATTAAAAACGTGAAGGTAGGGTTTGTATGTCTCGTGTAGCCGATCGTCGGTTGAATTATCGTAAGCATACATATAGCGACCAGCGATCTTCCCGTCCAGCAGGATATCGGTATGCTGATTCGGGTGATCGTTCAAGCTAAATCCGGTATCGTTCATCTCATACTCCAAGTTTTTTGCATTATTTTTGATATTAGTTTCACTTCTGTTGTTAGCAATGATGATCGGATTCCCACCCCAAATTTATTGAGCCCAATCCAGTTGGGGGTGGAAATGGCATCAGGAGGTTAATCCCTTGCTTGTTATTCCCGTGCAAACAGGAATCCAGCCGATTCTACTTTACCCACATTTGCTAACATGCGTTGTGATTGGTGTAAGTTAGCTTAGGCAAACTAACTATTTCTCGTCTAAATGACGAAGGGCTGTTGAGACATCTTGACGAACTTTTGGCTTTTTATCTGCTAAGGATTTTAACAGTGCTTTAGCTACGAGGGCGTTGACGGTGTCAATCTGCTCTAGTGCTTCCATCGCCGTCCGGCGAACGCCTGACGACCGGCCTTCATCAACAGCGACTGTTGTGCCAGCAACGGAATTGCTGGTTGACCAATCTCTTGCAGAATGTATTCAACGATGTTGAACTGGATTTTACTGGACCGGTTTGCCAAAATATCGGCTATCTCTAGCTAAACCTCGTCGGTATTATTTGGAAATGATTGCTGGAACGAGCCAGCAAAACTCGATAAAGCTCTGATTATATTGTTTCTGTTGAGCTGGGAAGCATAACTGAGCACAATAGAAGTAAGCAAGACAGTTAATACCGATTTTGTGCATTGGATCCTCTCAAGACAACTTAGCCTCGTAGACCTGAGACCAGCCAGAACGGTCCGAAGTGAAGACTACTACAGAATTATCAGGGCTAAAAGAGGGATGAGGATGTGTATGCTGTGGAGCGTAAACATTTATCGGTCCATCGGCATAAGGGAAAGAACTATCCCAATGTGCTCCCACGGAGGTCGCACCTGCATAACAGAGTGGCGTAGGTTCTCCTATACCGTCTCTAGGGTCGAAGATTTGAATCCCAGCGTCCGGGAAATTGGTGTCTGCCACCATCATCGAGCCGTCGGTGCTACAGATAGCGTGCCAGGCATTGAACGAAGTGATCCTTCGCTCCACTCCTGTATCGACATGTACACACCGAATGCCATGTGGCCAATCGACAAAGGCGAGTTCTCTTGTGGTTGGAATCCAAGATTCGTGGGTGATCCACTCATTCCTTTCGACGTTTCTGGCATATAGGCGACGGTTGTTGGATCCATCCCAATTAATAACCCAAACCCGATCTGTCAGCGGTCCTGCGTAGTAGAGCAGATCGGGATCGTCTGGACAAAACTGCATATGGCCGATGCTATCACGACGTAATATCGTCTCTTGTTGCCCTGTCGAAGTGTCGACGATTGAGAGAGCCACCTCATCGTCGATATTATAGCGAACGGCCCACCGTTGATCGTCTGAACTCAGTGCTGTTGTCCCCATGGCTGCACCTACCATGCCTCTCTCTCGCATTCGCCTAGCCGAAAAATTGACTAATTCAACCTCTTCTAACGAGTCCAAATTCAATCGCCAACCGCTAGTACCCGCCGTAAAAAAAACAGCGTTTCCATCGTGAGAAGGATAAATCGACCAAGGGCTTAGATCACCTCGATCCGTCAACTGCATTAACTCGCCCGTCTCACGGATTTCGGCGAAGATCTGTGGGCCACCTGTTCGATGCGAAACAAAAATCAGCCGCTTCATCTGGTCATCATAGGCAGGAACGATAAAGAACGGGTGGTGATGCGTCGAAAAATCGGTGGTAACTTGACGAATTTCGATACCTGTTTGACTATCCTGAAAGGTCAAGGATTCTGAGGGATAAATTTCTCCCTTTGCCATGTTCTCCTAATCCTAATTCATAAAGTTTTGGTCAATATAGAAGATGTTTCGCGTCCATCCGCCGTGTAGACGTCGGTTCTATCTCAATCAAACTAAGGGTAAGTTTCGAGTGGTTTCAGATAAATACCTCTTCTTAGAAATATTAGATCTGTCCATCATTCATTTGTACATTGATAGCCTATCGCCTCTAAGCTCTGGCGAATCTTAGCAACTTC
>Ga0208128_1000831_pt1 | contig 12062 bp, 14 predicted proteins | sample ETNtaG_35_FD_185758 | JGI IMG/M metagenome (GOLD analysis project Ga0208128, IMG submission 185758) | Marine microbial and viral communities from oxygen minimum zone, Eastern Pacific Ocean - ETNP201306PF51B (SPAdes) (version 2) | ecosystem: Environmental > Aquatic > Marine > Oceanic ... | reverse complement strand
GTGATGGTATTAGAGCATATGATCATCAACCAATAGAAGGTAGACCAGACAAATACATTGAAGGTGAAGTTATTGCTGTCGATGTCAAGTCAAAAACACAACCTGATGCTGAAGGATATCATGTTAAGGTAGATAAAGATACTCTGTTTCAAAAAACCTCACGTGTAGGTAAAACAGTTTTCGTTCCATATGAAATTCCTATGGACTATGACGAAAGAGTTTCAAAGGTTGACGCACATTTAGATTATATGAATGTTCCAGGACGTGAATATGATGCTGATGATGAAGAAGAAGCAAGAGCATTAGCAAAAAAAGATAAAGATGACGAAGCAAGAGCATGGGCAAGAAGTGGGGAAAGTAAAGACACTAACGAAGGACCCGAAGATCTTATTATTGATCTAGAACAAGACTTATCAGACATAGAAAATCTTGCAACTCAAATTACTGATGCCGATGCTGATACATTGCAAAGATATCCAGATTCAAATAATGATTGGGCAGAACAAATTAAAGATTTAGTTCAAAAAATAAAATTAAACTTACAACCTGTCGAAAATGTAAAAACTGAAGCAACAGGAACATTTATTGGTGGCAAAACAGGAACAGCAGACTTTGAACCACCTGAAAGTGACGAATGGGATGACATGATTATGAGTGATATTGCAGGCATGAATGAACGTGATCTAGTCCAATACATCGCAGGATTATATGACAGACTAGAAAGAGCAGGAGCACTAACCTCTTTCGATAAAAAAATAGAAGGTAAAATGAGTAACATCGATCTAGATCTAAAACAATTATCAGATAAAGAGTTCGAAAAGAAATATGGTAAGTCAAAAGAAGAACTTAAAAAAAGTTTAGGTGAACAAAATCCTGAACAAGGAATTGCTCAAAAGGCTCAACAACTTAGAGGACCAATGGGCGGAGGTTCTGGTTCAGGGCAAATGGTTGCAAAAGGATTAAGTAAAATGGCACAAGGTAAAGATCTTCCACTTAACCTTCAACAAGCATTGGCTCCATACGCACAAGCACTTACAAAATTAATGACTAATCCTCAACTATTTCAAAAGTTTAAACAAATAATTCAACAAGCCGGTGGAGGAGTTGCAGAAAAACGAGGAGTTGATCCCGATGTTGATGTTCCAAAAGATCATGAATATGGACCTTCAAGTGATAAAGCCCCTGCAGGCAAACGTGGATACAAATCATCGCCCGGCGCCAGAACAGCACATTTGAAAACAGTTAAAAAATGGGCAAAGAAAAAACGTAGACAAGGTGATAAACAAATTAGCATGGATGGTAAAAATAAATTACTAGACATAGGCAAAGCAATTAGAGAAAAAGCACAAGAACAAGGTTTACAACCATCAGCATTCTTAGGATACTTGGTTACTAAAGATCCTGAAAAATATGGCGCATTAGAAAAACTTCAGAATATTATCGATGGTAAAGACTCTGAATGAGATTTAAAGAATTGATAAAAGAAAAAAACTTGGTTCAAAAAGAATCAATGACTGACATCAGCAAACAACTAAAACATCCACAATCGGCTGGGTCACGTGGTTTAAAACACTTAAGAAAAAAAATTGATATATTAGAAGATAAATGGCCAAACATTGATCATTTTTACGATGTTAAAGAAAGTCAGTTAATATTAAAACGACCTAAAATGGATGACTATTTGGTAACGGCTATAAAGCAAATAGCAGACCAGTCTAAAGCATATCCAGAAATAATTGCCAGAATTTACGAAGCAATAACTGGTGATAAAACCACATATAATCCAAAATACGATTCATATACAATAGACAAATAATAATTTATCTGTTATAATGTAAATTGTTATAACAAAAAAGGAGATATCTAATGACAGGGAGAATGTTTGATGCTGACTCGACAGCAAAACTTAAAAGATTAATAGAAGAAGGTATGCAAGTTAAACAAGAAGTTTCTGATTTAAGTGCTGGATTGCGTGAAACTGTTAAAGCATTGTCTGAAGAACTGGAAATTAAACCAGCAATGCTAAACAAAGCAATTAGTGTCGCATTTAAGGCAGGATTGCATGATGAACAAGCAAAACTTGAAGAACTGGAAACTATTTTAGCAACAGTTGGCAAAACACAATAGTGATAGCAACAGTTAAACAGTTCTTTAAAGATTCATATACCTTAAGTCCTGTGGCTTTTTGGTGTGAGACATTTGAAACTATATTATTAGTTGGTGGTAGTGCAGTATTAACATTTACAGTACTAGATCCAGCAACATGGATATTTGTTCCAATGTATTTGGTTGGTTCTATATTAGGAATAATTAGTTCAGTAATTCGTAAAGTAGCAATGGTAATATTTTTGTGCAGTTGGTTTACAGTAATGAATTTAATAGCATTAACAACATTAATAATTAATGCAATATGAGTTACATAGACGCATACTTTGATAGAGCACGAGACCAAATATACGTAGTTGAACGTATAAATGGTAAAAGAGAATACACAGACTATCCTGCTCGCTATGTATTTTATTACGACGATCTTAAAGGTAAACATAGATCTATATTTGGTACTCAGGTTAGTCGAGTAAGTACCAAACAAAATAAAGATTTTCAAAAAGAACTTGCAATTCATAAAGGTAAACAAATCTATGAAGCAGATATAAATCCAATATTTAGATGTCTTGAAGACAATTATATCGATCGAGAGGCTCCAAATATGAACGTATGCTTCTTTGACATTGAAGTAGACTTTGATCCTGCAAAAGGATTCTCAAAACCAGCTGATCCTTTTATGCCAGTTACATCAATTTCTTGTTATCTTGAATGGACAAAACAACTAATAACAATTACTGTACCACCTAAAACACTTACTAAAGAAGAAACGATAGAGAACTTAAAAGATTTTGAAAACACATACATTGTTGATAATGAAGCAGAACTTTTGCAAACATTTCTTGGCATCATAGAAGATGCTGATATATTAAGTGGGTGGAACTCAGAAGGTTATGATATACCATATATTGTTAACAGAACAATAAAAATATTAAGCAAGGATGATGCTCGTAAAATGTGCTTATGGAATTTATTACCACGCAAAAGAAAATTTGAACGTTTTGGTAACGAAGAAATTACATATGATTTAATTGGTCGTGTACATTTAGACTATATGCAACTATACAGAAAATACACATATGAAGAAAGACATTCGTTTAGTTTAGATGCAATTTCATTTCAAGAACTAGGTGAACAAAAGACATTATACGAAGGAACACTAGACTCATTATACAACAACGACTTTAAAACATTTATCGAATATAATAGACAAGATGTTATGTTAATTTCTAAACTTAATAATAAACTAAAATTTATTGATTTAGCAAACGAATTAGCACACGCAAATACTGTATTACTACAAACGACAATGGGTGCTGTGGCTGTTACAGAACAAGCTATTATAAATGAAACTCATAAACGTGGCATGGTAGTTCCAAACAGACCACATCGTGAACCACACTCAACATCAGCGGCAGTTGGGGCCTATGTTGCAACACCTAAAAAAGGATTACATGATTATATTGGCTCAATCGATATTAATTCACTATACCCATCTATTATTAGAGCATTAAACATGGGACCAGAAACTATTGTTGGACAAATAAAACAAGATGCTACAACTAAAATGATTGAAGAACGCATACAATTCGACAAAAAGACTCCAGCATCAGCATGGGAAGGTGAATTTGCTACAGTTGAATACACAGAAGTTTTAAGAAAAAATAGAGCATTCAATTGTGTAGTTGAATGGGTGAATGGAACTGAAAGTACACATACAGCGGCAGAACTGTATGGTATGATATTCGAAAATGGATCTAAATGGGGTTTATCTGCAAATGGTACAATATTCACATATGAGTTTGAAGCAATTATTCCAGGGTTATTAGAAAAATGGTTCTCTGAACGAAAGAAAATGCAAGATAAATTACGTGAATCTATACAAGTTGGAAATAAAGTTGAACAAGCATTCTGGGATAAAAGACAATTAGTTAAAAAAATTAACTTAAACAGTTTATACGGTGCTCTATTAAATCCAGGTTGTAGATTCTTTGACTTAAGACTAGGACAATCAATAACATTAACAGGTAGAACTATTACAAAACATATGGCGGCAAAAACAAATGAAATTATTACAGGAGAATATGATCATCGAGGCAAAGGAATAATATATGGTGATACTGATTCTGTTTACTTTTCCGCATACCCTATGGTTAAAGAAGAAGTTGAAAATAATAAAATGACTTGGACAAAAGAATCATGTATTGAATTGTATGATAAAATTGCAGATGAAGTAAACAAGTCATTTCCAAGATTTATGTATGAGGCTTGCCATTCACCAGAAGCAAAAGGTAAAATAATTCGTGGAGGTAGAGAAGCAGTAGCATCAAAAGGTTTGTTTATTACTAAAAAACGTTATGCTATTTTGATTTATGATCTAGAAGGTACTAGACAAGATAAAGTTGAAGGTACTTGGAACAGAAATGTTAATACTGACGAATATGGAAAAGTTAAGGCAATGGGATTAGACTTAAAAAGATCTGATACACCAAAATTTGTACAAGATTTCTTAAGTGATATATTATTAATGGTACTAACAAACAAAACAGAAACAGAAATAATAAAATTTATTCAAGATTTTAGATTAGGATTTAGGGAACGACCAGGTTGGGAAAAAGGAACACCAAAACGTGTAAACAATTTAACTGAATATGTTAAAAAAGAACATAGACTTGGTAAAGCAAATATGCCTGGCCACGTAAGAGCAAGTATGAACTGGAATAACGTTAAAAAAATGTACAAAGACCAGCATTCATTAGATATAATGGATGGTTCAAAAGTTATTGTATGTAGATTGAGAAACAATCCATTAGGATATACATCAATAGCATACCCTATAGATGAATTACGAATTCCACAATGGTTTAAGGAGTTATCTTTTGATAACGAAGGAATGGAAGAAGCTATAATTAATAAAAAGCTAGACAACTTAATTGGTGTACTAGATTATGATTTAGGAGCATCAGAGCAAAACAATACGTTTTCAACTCTATTTGAATTTTAATGAGATTAGAAATCAAAAATAAATTTAATGATATAATACAAGAATTAAACTCTATTGATTTGAACAAACTCGAAGATCACCAAAAGACATTAGAAGATATGCTAAAAAAAACACATAAAGCAATTTCTATGTTGCGTGATATAAATCCAAATGTATTGTCTGCTACTAATATGGAATCAACAAATTCAAAAACAGCAGAATGGTTTGAATTAGATAGAAAAACTAAATCTGAACCTATAATTCCACCTAAACTAAAAGAAGATTTAACATCGATCTGCAACAATGAAAAAACTAATATGCTATCATGCCTTCTATTAGGCTTAGGTGATGGCTATTGGATTGATCATTTATCAGCATTTGAACAAATTCATACTGTTGATTTTTATCCACATATTCCGGAAGAACTTAATAAAAAATATCAACCAAAGTTTTTAGCACATCTAATCCATTGTATGTTAGATGCTAATCATGGATACACTAATTTAGATATAATACCAAATGATGAAGTTGGATATATTTTTAGTTGGGATTTTTTACCATATTTTACTGTACCACAATTAGAAAAATTATTTACACAAATGAATAATAAACTAATAAATGGTGGGCGAGGACTTATACATTTCGCAAATGCTGACAACAAAAACGATCTAGAATTAATTAAACAAGGATATTATGCATACAATGATCAAAAAACAATTACAGAACTTATATTCAACTGTACCAATTTTGATATTGAACAAATTCATACTGATACTCCAAACTGTTCTTATATACAATTTAAGAAACCAGGTGATGTTGACTGGAAGAAACAAGAATGGTGGCGTTATAATCTTATTACCAAACGTGATCCAGAAGTAAAAATATTGCCTCCAGAAGATTAATTTGTTTGACTTATGATCTAAATAATGTTACTATTAATAGAATCATCGATGATAATAAGGAATAGGCAATGAAAGACACATTATTAGACATAGTAAAGCATACACATACATTAGGCTTTCTAAATCTGGTTAAGATTGTATCAGATAGTAAAGAAACAACAATCGAATCAATGGCAGATGACAGATCTGTTATTATGAAAGGAAAATTTCACAAACCAGTTGCTGGTATTGATGGTACATTTGGTATGCCACAGTTAAACAAACTAGACATATTGTTAAAAGTACCTGAATACAAAGACAATGCAAAAATTACAGTTACCACTAGAGATAAGGACGGAGTAAAATATCCAACAGGATTACATTTTGAAAACGCAAATGGTGACTTTAAAAATGACTACAGGTTTATGAATGCTGAAATTATTGAAGAAAAACTTAAATCTGTTAAGTTTAGAGGTGTTACTTGGGATATAGAATTTGAACCAACAATGGCATCTGTTACAAGATTAAGTTATCAAGTTCAAGCAAACAGCGAAGAAACTTCATTTATTGCTAAAACTGATGGCACGGATTTGAAGTTTTATTTTGGAGACCATTCAACTCATGCAGGAGAATTTATTTTCCAACCAAATGTTACAGGCACATTAGATAAAAATTGGGCATGGCCGGTTGCACAGGTTCTACAAATATTAAAGTTGGCAGAATCATCATCTTTAAAGATACATTTATCAAATGAAGGTGCATTACAAATTACAGTTGATTCTGGCATCGGTGAGTATCAGTTTATTCTTCCTGCTCAAAGCAAGTAAGTGAACACTAATCTCACAGAGACCCAAAAAGATTATGCAGTCTTTTTACCTGCAGTCAGTGGTTTTTATGCAACATTTATTGGCAAACAACGATTTGAAGAATACGTAAACTATAAACGTATTCCAAAAAACTTTGTAAATGGAGTAGAAAGTTTAAACTTCCTAGATCCAAAAGCACAATTTAATTATAAATGGTGTTTGTATTCGGCAGGTCATGCCGCATTAGACCTAAACAAAGATGCCCCAGGTGAAGATATGTTTCGCAATAGAGATAAGTCAACATCATGGACATTAGGCGACTCAGGTGGATTCCAAATAGGTAAAGGTGTATGGGAAGGTGATTGGAAAGATCCTCATTGTCCTAAAGCATCAAAAAAACGTACAGCAGTATTAAAATGGATGGACGCATTAATGGATTATGGAATGATACTAGATATTCCTGCTTGGGTATCTAGATCACCCGAAGGTCAAAAAGCAACAGGCATTAAGAAATATGAAGACGCACTTGCGGCTACAGACATTAACAATCAATACTTTATGAAAAATAAAACAGGTGCTTGTAAATTTGTCAACGTGTTACAAGGTGAAAATCATACAGATGCAGATAACTGGTATGAACATATGAAACATTACTGTGATCCTAAACAATATCCTGAAACACACTTTAATGGTTGGGCAATGGGTGGACAAAATATGTGTGACATACATTTAGTTTTAAAAAGATTGGTTGCATTACGGCATGATGGGTTATTAGAAAAAGGTGTGCATGATATAATGCACTTCTTAGGTACATCAAAATTAGAATGGGCAACACTATTAACAGACATCCAACGAGCAGTAAGAAAATACCACAACGAAAACTTTACTATTACATTTGATTGTGCATCACCATTCCTTGCAACAGCAAATGGACAAGTATACACATCAATTGAAATTGAAGATAGAAAGAAATGGGTCTACAGAATGATTGCATCAGCAGATGATAAAAAGTATTCCACAGACACCAGACCATGGCGTGATGGTGTGTTAGCAGATAGTATATTTCCAAAGTTTGAAGATTCACCTGTTACAAAAGGATTAACAATGAAAGATGTTTGCATTTATGCACCAGGCGACCTAAATAAAATGAAGAAAGAAGGTAAAACATCATGGGATTCTTTTTCATATGCAATACAAATGGGACATAATATTTGGATGCATTTAACCGCAGTACAAGAAGCAAATAGACAATATGATGCTGGTATGATACCAGCAATGCTTGTTGACGAATCCTTTGATCGTGTTATGCTTAAAGATATAGTAGAGGCAATTTTTGCAACAAGCAATAAAGAAGAATCAGAAATGATAATAGAAGAATATAGCAGATACTGGATGTCAATAATTGGCACCAGAGGTGCAGTTGGTAAAAAAACCGTTAATGCATCAACACAATTCGCAAACTTATTTGAGGAGGTATAAAATATGAGTGACATTGAAGAATTTACATCAACAAAATCATTCTTTAATTTTCCTTGTGCCCATAGACAGTACAGACACGATGGAAACTGCCATTTAATACATGGTTATAGTAGAAGTTTTCGCATAGTATTTGGTGCTCAAACAATGGATAAAGCAGGCTTTGTTGTTGATTATGGTGACTTAGACGAATTAAAGCATTGGTTAGAAGCAAACTATGATCATACTCTTGTTATTGACCAAAATGATCCGTGGATGGATACATTTAAGAAAATGCATGAAGCAGGCGTATGTAAATTAGTAGTACAAGAAGAAGGACCAGGTATGGAAGGTACAGCAATGAGGATTTGTACTCATGCCGATGAATGGTTACGCAAAAAAACTAGAGGCAGAGCATGGGTTATTAGTGTAGAGGCTTGTGAAAATGAAAAAAACAGTTCTATCTATGTAAATCCAGATGCAGGGTTCAAAGGATGGACATAAAATGAATGATAGTTTAAAAACATTAAAGAAAAAACATAAAGAGTTAAGTAAGAAAATTGAAATAATAGAGGAAGTCCGAGATTATGATCGGTCCATGGTTACTAAACAAAGATTAGTTGATCTTAAAAAACAAAAACTAAGATTAAAAGATCAGATTGCTGAATTAGAAAATGAAACGTAATACTCAAAAAAGTATCCTAAGAGCCAAACGCAATACTAAAAAACGTACACGTAATCATATGAAACGTAAGCAAAGAGCATATTCAGATCATATGAAAGTATTATTTGGTGAAGAATATAATCCATTTAGTTTTGCACAGGCAACTAAAGCAGTTAAAGAAAGAGATCAAAAACTTAAAAAATGAAACGTGACTATAAAACAGGTGTAAAAGGCATAACAACTGAACCAATACTTTTTACTGGTACAGAAGTTGAACATACTCCAGCACATGGACATAAAACTTTATTTGTAGTTGGTATTCTTGCTGATGCTACAGAAATCGTTGAATATGCACGTGGATATGAATGTTCTCATGTATATTTAGGAGCAAATCATAGTTTCGTAGGTGATGACAAGTATCATTATAGTGTAATGATTAAAAAGATTATAAAAGAACCAATGTGGTGTACACTTGAAATGACCAATGATGTTTACAAAGAATGTAACGGCTGGTTGAATAAATTTGCAAAAGAGTCATATTTTATTCCAAACATAAGAGTAGAACTACCTAACATAATGAAAATGAATTACAACACAACTATCAAAATAGGTGATGTTGATTATAAAGCAACCAATCCTGGTGTTTGGTGCTATAAACTTAACGATCTACAAAAGTCTAATTATTTCACTAGTTGGAATGAATATGGACAAGATCAAATTATAGATGAGGTAAACAAATGATAGATACAGATTGGCCTAGTGATACAAACCCACCATATGAAGATCCTACTCATACAGAATCGATGGTATGGGTAACATTTCGTAAAGAAGGAATACACAAATACCCAGCGGCATTAGATGATCCTAAACTTGTAGATGTAAGTTTTTTAGGATACCCACATAGACACATATTTCATTTTAAAGTATGGATTGAAGTTTTTCACGATGATAGAGATGTTGAGTTTATATTGTTTAAACGTTGGCTAGAAGGATTATATGATGGCACATTAGAACTTGATTATAACTCATGTGAAATGATTGCAGATGATCTGCACAAAGAAGTAACAAACAAGTATCCAAAAAGAAAAATTTGGATATCAGTATCGGAAGATGGTGAAAATGGCTGTATCAAAAAATATAAGTGAATTTCCAAATAACGCAATGGATATTTGGAAAGACATTGATGAATATAGAAAATTCTGTAAAGAACATAAATTGCCTTTTAGATACCACCAACTATATAAGAAACACACACCATGGATTATATTTTGGACATGGCGTGAAACTGGTGCACTTAATTTAAACTTATGGAGTTCTAAAGAACAATGACAATATACATTGTAGATATAGAACCAGTAGAAACAAGATATACTGCACAATGGAAAGAGCATCTTCCAAAACAGTTAGTAAGAAAAACTGGTAGAAAAGTTGTAACAATTTCAGGCGGTAATGTTCCACAAATGACTACACCAGGTGCGTTTTTAAACTTTGCTGGTACAAATGTTTACAAATCTGCACAAGCAATTAAAATTGCTGAAAGAATTGGTCTTCCTTTAATTGTTCGTCCTTCATATGTTTTGGGAGGTAGAGCAATGGAAATAGTTCATGAAAAAAATCAACTTAAAAATTTTGTGGAAGAAGCTTTTAAGGCCGCAGAAGACAACCCAATATTAATTGATAAATTTATTAATAATGCAATGGAGGTTGATGTTGACGCCATTTCAGATGGCAGCGAAGTATATATTGCCGGAATAATGCAACATATTGAGGAAGCTGGTATTCACTCGGGAGACTCGGCGTGTTGTTTGCCTCCAGTGGCTATCAAGGAAAAATTAATAGTCGAAATTAAAAATCAAACAAAAAAATTAGCTTTGGCACTAAAAGTGAAAGGTTTTATGAATGTGCAGTACGCAATCAAAAATGACGAAATTTATGTAATCGAAGTTAATCCAAGAGCCAGCAGAACTGTTCCGTTTGTTTCAAAAGCTAAAGGAATTCCTTTAGCCAAAATTGCTTCAAGAGTTATGGCGGGCGAAAAATTATCAAAATTTGATTTAATAAACAAAAACAAGAATATGTTTGCTGTGAAGGAAGCTGTTTTTCCATTCAATAAATTTCCAAACGTTGATGTGTTGCTAGGCCCTGAAATGAAATCTACGGGAGAGGTAATGGGAATAGATAAAGATTTTGGTCTTGCTTTTGCTAAAAGTCAAATTGCTGCTGGAAATTCATTGCCAACAAAAGGTTTGGCATTTATTTCTTTAAAAGATAAACATAAAAATGAAGGCATAAATCTAGCAAAAAAATTGGTTGAATTAAATTTTACATTGTGTGCTACCGAAGGTACCGCAAATGCAATAGAAAAAAATGGTATCAAATGTAAAAAAGTAAATAAAGTAAGTGGAGGCTCTCCTCATATTGTTGATGTATTAAATGCAAAAAAAATTGCCTTGGTAATCAATACTGGTGGTGGAAAGCGCGCTTATCGTGTTCAAGATTCAACTTCTTTAAGGAGAGCAACGCTAATTAATAAAGTTCCATATTGTACAAATATGTCTACTGCTTATGCTTGTTTGGAAGGTATTAAATCTCTTAAATCAAAAAAAATGAATATTGAAGCAATTCAAAATATCTTTCGTTAATCAACTGGCCAATCAGTTTTAAAAGTTACATAATTTATTTGTAAGCATCTTCTTTCTTTTTTAATTTCTTTTTTTTCCATCCCATGCCAAGTTTTGGAACCACTGGTAAAAAAATATCCATAATTATCTTTGTAAGGTAGTGTTTTTACTATGTTTAATTTCTCGTCATATAAATCGGTTCCTAAATTTTCTGATTCATTGAATGGATTTATAAACACAAGACTGGACATCAATTTTTCTTTAATATCACAATGCGACTTCAACCAAAATCCTTGGCGATCGCATATAACTTCAAGTCTAACATATGAATCTGAGAGATCTTTTTTAATTATTTCACTTATATAACCATAAGTATTTTTTGATCTGATTTCTGATATCAAATCAGTTAAATTTGGAAAATCTTTAGAATTTTCTTTGTTAACAAAACATCTAAATTTTATTGCTTTTCCACCACTTGATATTCCTTCTCTGAATTTGCCTTCCCCTCCATCAATAGCTCTGGTTCCATCATAATTAATATTCATTTTG
>Ga0208128_1000830_pt1 | contig 12065 bp, 7 predicted proteins | sample ETNtaG_35_FD_185758 | JGI IMG/M metagenome (GOLD analysis project Ga0208128, IMG submission 185758) | Marine microbial and viral communities from oxygen minimum zone, Eastern Pacific Ocean - ETNP201306PF51B (SPAdes) (version 2) | ecosystem: Environmental > Aquatic > Marine > Oceanic ... | reverse complement strand
AGCCCCGTGCGGTTCGCCAACACCGTTCTGCATTCTCATCAACTGTTTCTGTTTATCTGTCAATAACTCTAACCATTCCAACGGGAAACCTTGGTGGGGATCATATTGGAAGCGCATCATGGGGCCAATTCGGTAGTGGCCGAAAATGGCGTGGCGAGAAATCTGACTGGTATTGGCACCGCTACCGTGCCAACATTGGCCATTAAAAACTAAAACACTACCCGCTGGGGCAGTAGCTGTCACGACGTATTTCAGTTCATATTCCTCCGGTGGCAAACTCACTCCACTCTTGTGGCTGCCAGGAACCACTCGGGTGGCACCGATCTCAGGGACGAAATCATCCAGTAACCAGACCGTATTCATCATCACCGGGTTTTTCCCGTTCATCTTCATCAAGTCATCTAAAATGTCTCCATGCATCCGTTGGGCAGAGTCCCCGGGGCGAACAATTCGTGCGTTCAAACTGCCAATAATCAGAGGTAAGTTTCTGATATTCCCCATATATGCTTCTAATAGCGGCAAGACGGCTGGATGATCAATAACTTTAATAAAGACGGGATCTTTAACCAACAGATTGGAAACATGGAGACAGTCGCCCCTGTCTTCCCCATCTTTTTCACACAAGCGGATTAGGGCCGCTTTCATGGCGAAAACTTCGTCGATAGGTAAAACACCTTCTACAATTGTAAAACCATAGACATCCAGTTCAAACAAGTTCTGTTTCATATCAGACACGCCTTTCACAATCAGTGTAAGACCTTAGCAATAGTTAAATTTGGTATTATCAGGTAAAATTCGCCAATTACGTCTCGATAAATTCGGGTCGCCCTAACGCATCGGTTGTTCGTGTGTTGGTGTAAAAGGGCAAGTCTCCGCTGGCATCAGCCAGTATATATTCTTGTGCTTTATCTATATGTTCATTAGCACTCTCGGCAATGTCGTGTTGGCACATCGGATCAGTTTCTAAATCAAAAAGTCGTGGAGACTGAAAATCCACTTGACTAAAATACCAATTCTGTGCGTCTCGATACCAGACAGAATTTCCGTATCGGCATGTCAGGTAGTCACGACTCTCGAACCCGCTTCGATCTTCAACTATTGGTAGTAGGCTTTGTCCCTCAATCTTCCCCTTGGAGGTTATGCCGGCGGCTGCAATCACAGTGGCAGGGATGTCTAGGGTATAGACCAATTCATGGCTAACTAATCCTGCTCCTTTTGCCAGCGGATGACGTATCAGCATCGGGATGTTCATTGTGCCAGGATACATATAGTTGGCGGGTTTACCAGTAATACGGTCGGCGTTCTCACCAAAGTTGGTGCCGTGATCACTTAAAAAGACCACCAATGTATTCTCTTTAAGTCCCAATCGGTCAATGGTATTAATCAACTGACCAAACCAGGCATCAACCAGTGTCACTAGTCCGGCATAATTGGCTTTAATACTGGTCAATCGTTCCTCAATCTCCGGGTTTTTGCTGATGGGACCATATGGCGCAACCAGACAAATTGGCTCACGTACGTCCCGACTGCCGTACAGGTCGTAGTAGTGAATAGGGGCTTCCCAGGTTTCATGTGGTGTAAAGCTGTCAACATAGAGGTAAAAAGGGGTACAGTTGTAGTTTTGTTCCACGAACGCAATAGCGGATTTGAACGTGCGTGCCGTTGGCCAAGTTCCCTCTGGCTGTTGCGGTTGAACGTTGACTAAATGTGCCTTAATCAGATCTTTGTTACCTCGATAGCGAGCAAGTAATTCCTCATCTGCATGATTGGTGGCACCATATCTATCTTCTGCCTGTCCACGTACATATGCCCACTGTCGAAAGCCACGAGTAAAGTTCATGCCCGGAATAAAATAGTGGGGGACATCAGCGAAAAACCCGGTATGATACTCCTGTAGCACTAAAGTTTCGGCAATAGTAGTTTCTTCAGATGACATCGGTTGCCAGCCGGGAATATAAACGTTATCCCAGGGAATTGGGCGGTAATTCCGAAAAGGAAAGGCACGCCGGCCCGTATGCAACGTCCGACGTGTTGGAATGGTGGGCAAGCACTCAGGATGTGCATTAGTGAAGGTCACACTTTCGCTGGCAAAGCGGTCGAGATTGGGGGTCTGAATCCACTGGTTTCCGTAAGCACCGAGATGGTCACGGCGCAAAGTATCCGCGACAATGACAACGATATTCCAAGGGGTGTTTGTCTGTCGATTGCCACGCTCTTGAGAGGCGTGATCTTTGACGAGGATTGGTTGACTCATTACACTCTCCTTAAATTTACCACCTACATTATACCAGGCTTTAACTTAAGCCAGTGGCCGCAATTTGAAAGTTGGAAACAAACGAGTACCGAAAATAGTTTGAAATAATGACGCGATTTCGATAAGTTGTTACCAAGTCTCTAGAGTTTATGACGATGTCGACCTACCGAAGTTTCGGCTTAGCTAATAACCCTAGCCCATTCTACTATTAGTTTGGATCTATTAGATAATCGTACAGCAAATCTTCAGTCGAAGGGGCGATCTGAAATCGAATTTTGACCATTAGTAAAGGTTTCTTACTCTCTACCGGCACGTATTCCTGTACAAAGTCGTCTGTCTCTGGCTGCAATTGGCCTAAAAAAGAAATCCTGCCCTTCGTCGTTACTCTTCTTAACAGACAGTGGGATGCTGATATGGTTCTACTGCTGATTTTCCAATGTTTGCATATCTTTACTATCCAAACTCCCTGTTCAATTTGGAGAAACACTCAATTACTCTGGGAAATGAACTGACCTTCGTATTTGGTAGAATTCAGAGATATCTAACGCTGCATCAACTTTTCTACGATTGGAATATCGGCTGCTGCCCAATCCAGCCTGTCCAGTTGACTAACTTTCAGCCATTGCCAGCCAATATGCTCAGTCAGGGTAAAATTAGTATCTGAGGCCGAGCATAAGTAGCTATGCATTCGTAACTGAAAGTCTGGATATTGGTGTTCAACGGTTAGGAATTTCTGTTCGACCTGAATGTCGTATTGCAACTCTTCCCTGATCTCTCTTTTCAGGGCCTGTTATTGGGACTCACCGGCTTCTATCTTGCCACCTGGGAATTCGTATTTCAATGAAATATAGTCGTATGTACCTACGCTCCTTTGTAAGCAAAGGAACCGATCTTCGATCTGGATGATTGCGGCGACAACTTCTACTTGTTTCATCTCTGCAGAATATTAAAGTTATTAAAGATACGTGATAAAGGGCCTTGACGAATGCAGGCCTAACAGATAATAGCATAAAATGGAATCGGTTGGGAATTGATACAGCAAGGGTCTTGGCACGTTTTTTAGATCTGGATGTAAATCGCAAGATGACGTTCTAGTCTTGACTCTCCGGACCTGAAATAATCTTTTTATCGTTATTAATGATGACCGTCTGCTTCTGATCCTGCAAGTATTCCATTAAGCGAATACTGCAGTAGGGCTTGTTGTTCGCGGATAACGTTTGGTAAAATCCACTCATGACCCCTTCAGCAGTAGTAACATTCCAACCATGACTCGAATTAAGATCTGCGGGATTACTAACTTGAAGGATGGGCTTCAAGCAGCAGCAGTGGGAGCCGACGCCCTCGGCTTTATCTTTGTGCCAAACACGCCCAGATATATCGCTCCTGGTCAGGCTCAGTCGATCATCCAGCAGATGCCGCCGTTTTTGACCAATGTTGGCCTCTTTGTCGATGCGGAGTTGGCAGAGATGGAGGAGATTATTTCGCTCTGCCGGTTGGACGCTGTGCAACTACATGGCAGCGAATCTGTCGATCTGTGCCATCAACTCCAGATCAAAGTGATCAAAGCCTTTCATGTCAGAGTTCCCCCGGAGAATTCGATAAAAAGGGATCAGCAGAGAGAAAACTTACGAGCAAAACTCTCAAATTATCAGGTTGACGCGTATTTGTTGGATACTTTCGTCAAAGGGAAAGCAGGAGGTACGGGGCAAACCTTTGATTGGGAACTGTCCACAGGATTAGGCGACCGAACTATTTTAGCGGGTGGCTTGAATCCTGAAAATATCAGATCGGCTGTTTCTCAAGTTCATCCTTATGGGGTTGACGTTAGTAGTGGCGTCGAAGCCGAGCCAGGCAAAAAGGATCCTGAAAAAGTTCGCACGTTCGTTCACCGTGTTCGACAATTCGACTTTCAATTGATTAATGTCAGCTCTTGAGCAGTAATAAATAAATTTAATCGACTAGGACAACCAAACATTCAATGTCAATTACTTTAGAGCAGATAGATTCCTATCGGTGGCGAATTCCGCAAAACTATCAAGCTGGTATGCGTGTTGATGGTATCGTCTATGCCAACGAGGCTTTGCTAGAGCAAGCCAAAAACGACCAAGCCTTGCAACAGGTCGCCAACGTAGCACACCTACCTGGAATTGTTAAACATTCGTTAGCCATGCCGGATCTGCATTGGGGGTACGGCTTCGTAATCGGTGGCGTGGCAGCGACGGACCCTGATCAAGAAGGGGTGATTTCCCCCGGCGGTATTGGTTACGATATCAATTGTGGGGTTCGCTTGATGCGAACAAACCTCTCTGCACAGCAACTCGAAGGGAGAACCAAAGCGCTGATTGGCAAGTTGTTCGATAATATTCCGTGTGGGGTTGGTCGTGGCGGGCGAATTCGATTAACAGTGAAAGAGGAAAAGGAGTTAATCGAGCAAGGGGCTAAGTGGTCGATTGATCGAGGCTACGGCAGTCCAACAGATCTAGAATTTACCGAAGCCACGGGGTTTTTAGATCAGGCTGATGCTTATGCGGCGAGTGAAAGAGCCTTGCAACGTGGCCAAAATCAGCTAGGTACTCTCGGCTCTGGCAACCATTTTCTAGAGATCCAAGTTGTAGCTCGGGTTTTTTATCCTGAAGCGGCCGAAGTGATGGGACTTTGGCCTGGTCAAATCTGCGTTATGATCCATACCGGTTCTCGTGGATTTGGCCATCAGGTTTGCGACGAGCACGTCAAAACTTGGGTCAAGGTAGCACAAAAGTACGGGATAGATCTGCCGGATCGACAATTAGCTGCCGCACCGATCAACTCACCGGAAGGTCAGGATTACATTACAGCTATGGCCTGTGGTGCCAACTACGCCTGGAACAACCGGCAGTGCATTATGCACTGGACACGTCAAACTTTCATCGACTTTTTCGACACTTCGTCAGGCGAGTTGGGATTAGAGCTAATATATGATGTCGCACACAACATCGGCAAGTTCGAACGACATCGAGTTGACGGCCAAGAGAAAGAACTTTTTGTCCACCGTAAAGGGGCAACTCGCGCTTTCCCGCCTCATCACCCGGAGATTCCAGGCCGGTACGCTGAAGTTGGCCAGCCCGTTTTGATTCCCGGCGATATGGGAACGGCTTCTTATGTATTGGTCGGTAGCCCTAATGCTATGACGCAGACCTGGGGAACCACCTGTCATGGAGCCGGTCGAGTTCTGTCTCGACGAAAAGCCCTTGAACTGACCAAAGGGCGTACCGTCCATCGAGACCTGGAAGATCAAGGAATTTTCGTTAGGTCCGAAGGACGGAACACACTGCGTGAAGAGGTGCCAGAGGCCTACAAGGATGTAGACCAGGTAGTCGAGGTCGTCGATGGGGCTGGATTATCACGACGAGTAGTTCAGCTTAAACCAATCGGTGTGATTAAGGGTTGAGCGTTGCTCATTTTTGAAGAATCGACCGTTGCTTTCATTTTATGACGAAGAAATATTTAAGTCGAGACGACTATTTTCGAGCACTGAGCCTGACCCAGTTGGTATCGATAGATTTACTCATTGTTTGCCACGAAAAGTTGCTGGTTGGCAAGCGAAGCAATAATCCGGCCCAAGGGAGTCTTTTTGTACCTGGCGGCAAAGTATATAAAAATGAATATCTGACAGAAGGCCTAGAACGAATCTCTAAACAAGAAATTGGATTTTCGTTAAACACCAATCAGGTTCAGTTAAAAGGCATCTATGACCATATCTACGAGAATAATTTTCGGGATGATACCTGTGGCACTCACTATGTTACTATTGCCTGTCAGGTTGAATTGCCTCTGGAGCAGCAACAAGAAGTTAGAATCGTCGAAAATGCCATGTTGGCGCAACACCAGCATATCGAATGGTTACAGATCAATACTATCCTGGATCACCCCAAAGTTCACGATAACGTTAAAAGCTACTTTGAAAATGCGCCAACTAACATTTTTCTCTAGTCTGATAGAAACGACATATAATCAAAGCAAAAGAGAAATTTAAATATATTACTAAACTTTGATTATGACGGTGTCATCGAAGATTCTTTAGAAATGTTTGCTTCTTCTACAGTAGCACCAGTACGATAGTAGACAGGCTGCCCCGGTTAACCGGATACAGTGATCGTGGGTAGGATCTTCCTTAGGGGAGAATAATTTATAGCTCATCAATAGAGCCAATGTGCTGTTTGTTATACAGATCTTTGGCCTGCCGACCAAACAATTATCCCCAAAAACGACATCCAGCCGTTGAAAAAGAAACCGGTCAAAGCAGTCAGATTGAAGTTTTCAACAACACGAGACACCAAAAATTACTCGTTTGGTCAGAAGGTCACTCTAATTGTCGAAAAAAACAGATTAGAGCTATTTGGCTCTTCGTTCCTCACTATAATACCTCCTTGAATCTGAGCTGAATTGTCACCTGATTGCAGGCCTCCTTATTTTGACCAGGGCTTATAGTGTAAATTCCATGCTACTAACCGATCACGAGAGCCTCTGAATGCGTTCTTCCAGCATAAAACCTACCAGCTTACCAGGGTTGATTCGAATGACGAGGGTCAGTTAGTTAAAGAGGTTAAGACCAGATATTCTGGCGATTAAGTCGACGTTCCCGTTAGTAATGGGATCGAAACTCCCTGGGAAAACCGCAATTTCTGACGAGTATAAGCTCCTCGCTTTATGGTAGAATAGGCAGCGACAATCAACATATCGAATGCTGTAAACTACAAAAACATAGACTCGCTAGTTTGCAGCTAAGTTGGTAAAACTGTCAGCGGTCTATCACACTTATGGTCACGGTTTAATTTTTTAGCCTAGTGTGAATGGAGCAATGAAATGGTCAGAATAAAACCGATCAATGCATTTGGACTCAACGGAGTGGGGTGTGGACTATTATCAAGATTATTATTGACTAACTTGGTTTGTATTGAAAATCTCACCTAGATTGCCACCATGAACAATAAAGTATTCATAGCCGACATAAAAAGTGTTTTTCCCAAAGCATATCCTCCCGATATAGCTGCTGACATGCTTTTCCCAGCTGATAAAGCAGGCGAAAAGTTAAATCTATACGCAAGGAAAATAGCTAAATTCCTCGGTATCGAAACGCGATTTTCGGTGCTTGATGCTGATCTTTTTCCCAAGAAAAAGCTGTCAAAAAAAGAGTATCACCCTTTACATTGGGGGAAGCAGATTCTTGGACAATTTTTGAATGAAATCGATCGAAAAAAAATTGGTTTTATAAGTGTTTCGTATAATATTTCTTCGCATGTCGATGTTTTGCCCAACCTAGCTTGTCAGTTGTCTTTGGATGCGAATCTTGAGCTGGATGCGATGCCTGAGGAGATTCCTTACTACGGATGTGCAGGTGGATTGTTCGCGCTTAGATCGGCAGTTGAATATTGTCAAAAAAATCAGCAGGCAGCCTATGTGTACACCTTCGATCAATGCTCTTGGATAGCGAATCCTATTTTTGATAACAAGCATCCGGACTTCAAGGCCAATTTAATTACTTCGCTACTCTTCTCGGATGCTGGTATTGGTTTGCTCGTCATCCCGGAAAACATGAAGGATAAATTCGACCAGCCATTGTTAGAAATAATTGATTATCAAACTCACTTTCAATTAGGTGCGGCTGTTAGGATGCAAGATGGGTATTTGGTTCTGGACGACAACATAAAGAGTTCATTACCCGGTATTGCTTCAACTCAATTGGTAAAACCGATCTTAAAAAGGAACAATTTAACCATCGATCAGATTCAAGAGTGGAGTCTTCACCAAGGAGGATTGCCCATCCTACAATCGTTCGCCCACGAAAAGAACTTGAATATTGCGGATGATAAACTCGAGCAATCAAGACAAAAGTTTCTCCAACATGGAAACCTGAGCGCTCCCAGCGCCCTCATCGTTTTAGAATCATTCTTTCATCAGAGCAGTAATAAAAACACTTACGGATTGATAGCTAGCTTCGGGGCTGGATACTATTTGGCAACTGTCCTCTACCGATGGTCGTAAGACTGCAATTGATTTAGACCGGGCGTTTTCTTCAAACCGCCAGGAGGTAAAGAGGCTAGCGTTCTGCGTTTAATAGGAGTATGAATCAACCCATAAAATTATCAAAGTTGGCACTGGCGAAAATAATCAGAGGTCTGATATCGGGCTTTATTTTTTTTACACTTCTTCTAGACAAGATTTTTATTCGTAATAAAAGGCAAATAGAAAAGCCCATTTTTATTATTGGTCATCTGCGAAGTGGCACCACTTTTTTGCATCGCTTTATGTGTGACAATTGTATGGATTTGAAGGGAATGGTGCTATTTGAAATGCTTTTACCAGCCATTACTGCCCGGAAAATGTCAAAGCCATTACTCCCTTTTCTGAAAAGAATATCGCTTGACAAGGTATATGATCCAAAAATTCATGAGACTAACTTCTTCTTACCCGAAACCGATGACATTGCGATTCATTTCAGGTATGCTGAGGGAATTCTCTCGTGGGTATATTTTAGCTCATGGCAAAAATATGCATCCACCGAAGATTTGGAAAAGAGCGTACGCAGTGCTGCTGAAAAAGACAAATTCATCCATTATCTGCGCAGAATTCATGAAAACAATATCTATCAATCTTCAAAAAGAGTGGTGTCAAAATCATTCTTTAGTATCTTTAATATCAGAACAATATTAGAAGATTTTCCTGACGCAAAAATTATTGTCCTACTGCGCGACCCTTTAGAGACCGTGCCTTCACTAATGTCGCTGGAAAAAAATGTTCAGGCCAGCCTCCACAATTTCGATCAGCAGGATGAAGATACAAAGGCACTGTTTTTTGAGAATTTATATGCTATGTCACTGTTTTATTACAAATATTTAGATAATCTTTTCTCTAATGAGAAGTTTAAGGATAAACTTCACCTGGTAACATACAATGAACTAAAAAACAATTTTAAACGTACCATGCTGCGTATTATGGATTATTGCGAGCTTGAGAGAAGTGCTGACGTATTACATGCCATTGAAATACAAAACAATAAACAAGCTACTTATAAAACTGAGCACAAATATTCTTTAGAGGATTTTAATTTGAACCAAAAACAGCTTCGGCAGGATTTTGATTTTATTTATCCATGGTTGAATCCCCTCTGAAAAAGGTCTAGAGAGATTTTGTATCGGCTTCGACATTATTGCGTCGATTTCGGATGTGGACTGGCGGTGCTTGAACCTGTTTCCGTTTGATGTGATTGTCGATGCCTGGCTTTTTATCGAGGTCTACCCTCGATGATCATTTTGTATTCACCGGGTTTGTATTCTATTGTCAGTGCCGCCTCTCCTAAGGGGGAAGAAGGCTCTAAGTCGATACTCCTGGGTCCGAACTAACGGTGCGTTTGACTGGGTCGAGATCTTTTCAAAGACAATGGAACCGGTATTCTAAAAGAGGCGCTGAATGAAATCTACGAGCCTCTCACAACCACCAAATCTAAGGATTCTGGCCCCTAGCTATGACTTTGCAGAGGATTTTCTTGTCAACCGCATCCAACTGGTTCTGAGGCCAAGTAGGGGTCAAAAAGAGAACGTCCGGTTGCGGCTTCGCATTATCAAAGGCCAACTAAAGCGGATGTGATGAAGCCCAGCAAGCAGCAAGCCGACTAAAGCCAGTGTCAACGAGAAGCTAATTAACCAAGGGTGGAGATCTTACTAGTCGAGGATGAACTTGGTAGCAAAGCACGTTACTTTTTATAAAAACCTAATTGGCATTTAAGGCTTGACGGAAAGCTTTAATGTGTGAAGGCGTTGTTCCACAGCATCCGCCGATAAAATAGGCACCTTCCGATATAAGAATATCTAAGTCAGAAACCATCTCTTCCGGCGTCTGTGTGTAGTACGTCTGGCGATTATCGTCCAAAAGAGGAATGCCAGCATTGGGGTAAGCCATCATTCTTTTAGGTTCGAGCTCCTTACTCTCCATTGCCTGGCGTAATTGTCGAATTCCATTGATAGCATAGGGGATGCCCGTGTGCTCGCTACGCTGTGGTTCAGCCCCACAGTTCAGTCCAAGAATATGAATATGATCCAAAAGATTGTCGCCGCTGGAAAATTCACCTTCAGATAAGATATCCAATAGATCCGCTACCGAGTATCCCCAATCCGTTCGGTACACCGTTTTCCCTGTTCTCCGATCTTTGGTGTACTTATAAGTCATGTTAACGGCTATAGGAAGACCTGTTTTTCTAGCGATATCGACGGCGATAGCCACTTCTTTGGCTGAAAACATAGTTTCAATACAAAAGAAGTCTACTCCCTCCTCTGCCAAGGCATGGATAACCCTTTGGTGTGCATCCTTTGCCGCTTGATTTGGAATTCCGAAATCGGTGTCCCCGCTATCAGCTTCAATGGCACCAGGAGAAGGGCCAATCGAGCCAGCGATATATACATCCTTACCGCTCTTTTCAATCGCTATTTTTACATGTTTTACAGCGGAGCCAACTATTTTTTCAACATTGATATTCTTTCTAGCCATCTCAAGATGCAGTTCTGAAGCCACGAATGTATTGGTGCTAACGGCATCCACACCCGACTCAATATAATCCAGATGAATAGCTATCACCGCTTCAGGATGCAGTTCATTGGCGAGTGCGCTATTGGTTAACTTGATGTCTTTAGCAAATAGCTCAGAACCGAAACCACCGTCATGAATCATGAGATCGGAATCCGATAACCTTTCTACGAACGGTTTCATATTTTATCTGAATAACCTCCTATTTTTCTTTCTTATAGTTCCTTTTTGCGATAAGCACGCAGGAAGTTCTTGCAGTATAAATCACCTCCCAAAAGCATCTTTTCTGCTAATTGGTAAGGTTTCGCACCTCGATCAATATTAAGTACGCTTTGAATCTTGCTGGTAGTAGGATCGATAATCCCGCTATTTGCCCCAGCATCCACCGCCAGACTGATAAACACATCATTAACTAAGCGACGGCATGGAAGCCCAAAGGAGACATTGCTAAATCCACCAGTAATATGAATCTCGGGGCCATACCTCTGGCGAAGCAGTCGGATCGCATCGAGACAATGATTTCCAAATTCAGCATTAACCGAAATGGGGAAAACCAGCGGATCAATAAAGATGTCCTTTATCGCAACCTCCCTTGCCAAAGCAGCCTCAATTATCTGCGATGCATTTGCAACCCTCTCCTCAGTATTTTGTGGCATCCCTGATTCTCCCGCAGTTGTCACAATAACCTGAGTATCGTACTGCTTAGCTAGATCTAGCGCTTCTAGGCGTTCAAGCGAAGCAGAATTGAGAAGTACACGTCCTTGGTGGTTAGAACAAGTTTCCAAGCCTATTCTGAGAGTATCTATATTAGAGGAGTCAATCGATAGCGGAATGGAACTAATCGGTTGAATGGTCTGTACTATCCATTGCATAGCCTCTTTCTGCTTATCCGATTTAAGCGAAATTTCATCTACGTTCAAATCAAGGAAGTCAGCCCCAGCACTAATTTGGCGTTGAGCTAAACTATAGAGATATTCCATCCCTTCATTTGCTTCAGACTCTTGACCTGACATAGCCGATTGAATAGCAATAGTTATGTGTTTTACACGTCCATTTCGGTAGTCTTGGGTTTGTTTGATCTTTTCAGGAATAACTAAGTAACGACGTTTTTTGTTCCTATCTAGATAACGAACGACTTCATCCCCATTGGGCCTTTCGCTCACTAACTTTCCCTTACGCAAAACCACACGAGTTGTATGAATGTTCTCTCCAATGATTATAAACTTACTATCACCACCTAATTTCATGCTAATTC
>Ga0208128_1000827_pt1 | contig 12125 bp, 12 predicted proteins | sample ETNtaG_35_FD_185758 | JGI IMG/M metagenome (GOLD analysis project Ga0208128, IMG submission 185758) | Marine microbial and viral communities from oxygen minimum zone, Eastern Pacific Ocean - ETNP201306PF51B (SPAdes) (version 2) | ecosystem: Environmental > Aquatic > Marine > Oceanic ... | reverse complement strand
TGTGCTCCAGAGATCCTGTCATTCTGGAATCAGAACCAGAGCATAAAATCTATGGACATTTGGATCAGAATAATCATTAAAATGCTATTTTCAGATCCTGAAGATCCTCGTTTCTCATGCCGTGGATGCACTCATCCACTTAAGCTTTCATGCTTTTTTATTGAACCGAAACTAGTTTATCAGATCAACACTAATGCCTATCGGCATGTGGCGAGTAGCAGGTCTATCTGAAATCGCTCAAAAGTAGTTTTGGCTACTTTCAGCATCAGTTGTCTGCCATGCTGAACCAGTTGGCCTGCCGTCTCAAGAAACTGACGCCTGAAGGTGGCAGCATAGGCAGTTACCTCAATAACCAGCCCACAGACATCTTCCTTCAAGGCTTCAAACAGGTCATTTCCCAGCCGCCTCAGATCGTACCAGACGGTATAGGCAGTGAAGTCCTTGAACGGCATGATGGCCAAAGTTTTTCCGTGCCTGCTTGGCCAGTTCATCATTTCCTTCTCCGTGGTACAAGCTAAGGATACTATGAGCCCAGATCTACTGTTCTTACCGGCTCAGCCGAGTTGATTATCAATGGCACCTTCCAGACCTACGTACGTGATGATAACGCTGGCAAGGCTCATGCCAGGCAAACTTAGCTGGGTATCACGAACAATCACGCGGCTGTAGATTGTTCGACCAGCTCTCTTCCATCTCCCCTGCCGGCACATACAACTCTGTGTACTACGAGATTGTCCCTTTAGCCCAATGAAGCGAAAGCCTGCCAGTCAGTGGCCTCTTTTTTAGTTGCATCCCTGATATTGGCAGACAACTTTCCTCCGCACAGGTAACCGAATTGTAGGTCATACTATCTGTTATCATGGTCAACACAGATTGTCAATAGCTACCTGTGAGCCTTAGACTTTCCGTTCTAGTCAACCGTCTATTACCACGATCGAAAGTGGCCTTTGATTCATCAACGGTTTACATCGATAAACTAAAGGGTTGGTAAGTAAAAAGGCTACAGCCGGTATCGTATACGCATCTTGGTATAGACGTGGTCTCCTATCATACAGGTACTTTAAGACTGTTAGGTTGTCGGAGGCCAACAACAACAATGCGGATGCATACCTGAGCTCAAAGATTTGAGTTGACCTGTTAGTCGGCGGGTAGTATAATGTCGCTCATGGAAGTCTTAAATGCTGTGGATAAGCTGGATCCATCTCTCCGCCAACGAATGCGAGAGTTTTACGAGACTTCCGAAACTTATAAACGCCTCCTTGATCATCACAACAGCGCCTACCTCCAAACTTTCGTCAATCTAGTTAATAGTTATGCGCCACCACAGTCGCAATTGCTGGAGGTGGGATGCGGGAACGGCGTTGCCAGTCGAATGTTGGCCGATCGAGGGCATCAAATTGTCGGTACCGACATTTCTCCTCTATTTTTAGCAGAGACTAAAGTCTGGGAAACCGATCGCTTAACCTATCAAGTGGCGGATGCTTTAGATCTACCCTTTCCAGATCAATACTTTGACCTCGTCTGCTCCAATGAATTGGTAGAACATGTACCCGATGTACAATCGGTATTACAAGAGATGATCCGAGTCACACGGGATGGTGGACGTATCGTAGTCGCGGGGCCAAATCTCTGTTCACCTATTACTTCACTGCTAGATTGGATCCGCTTGCTGACCGGAGGTACTGGCCGACCTATCTGGGCCGAGACCAAGGCACAGGCTTTTCAGGGGCTACAGCGAAATCTGCGCTACTATCTTCAGAAGCGACTTAACCCCGAACCAAACTTCATTTTTCGGGAGCCTGATCTTGAAGATCAAATTATCGGTGGTGATGCAGATAGTGTTTATGTCGCCAGCACAATTGACTTAGAAAAGTTCTTTCAACAACGAGGACTGACAATTATTAAGTTAAGTGTCGGTTTCGGACTAAAAGGAAAAATTGTCGCCACTTTGTGCCCTCGACTAAGTCCCCATATCAGCATGGTAGTACAAAAGTGAAGATTCAACCCACCGACTTTGTGTTAGAAATTGGGAGCGGCCATAATCCACGCCCCCGTTCAAATGTGTTGTGCGACAAGTTTCTGGTCGACGATACCCAGCGAGGAGGTCAAGTGGTGTTGGATCGGCCCGCAGTTGAAGCCGACGGTCAATACCTGCCTTTTGCCGATCGAACCTTTGATTACGTGGTCTGCTTGCATGTCCTGGAACACGTTGAAGATCCAGCCTTGATGATTTCCGAACTAGAACGGGTAGCCGATAGAGGCTACATCGAAACTCCGTCAGAACTGGGAGAACGTCTATATGGCTGGCCTTACCATAACTGGATTTTGAATCAGGTCGATGGTAAACTTCTAATTCAGAAAAAGCAGGTTTCGGATCAGTTCGGTCAACTGTTTCACCTGCTGGCGGCTAAAGAGCCTCAATTTTCAAAGTTCCACAAGGCTTACCACTCCTTATTTTTGGTTCAGCATGAATGGCAAGAGAAAATTGACTACGAGTTGATCTCACCAGAAGTGCCAATTTTGCAAAAGAGGCTAAACGACGAGGCCGCAACACTGGTTGAAGATCTGGTGAATACTTCATTTCAGGAACGATGGTCTCCGATTTTAAAACAGGCCCTGAGCAATATTTTGCCCGCGCGAGTAACAACCACTATCAAGTTACTGTTAACAAAAGACCGGCAACACGTCTCGCACCCTTCACTGCCTGAGATCATTGTCTGCCCACTCTGCAAAAGTAGTGTTGAATGGGAGAAAAGTCTCATTACCTGTCACGATTGCGATGCGATTTATCCAGTTGTTGACCAAATTCCACGCTTAGTTCCACCAGAAAACCTTATAAATTAGGCATCGTAAAGTTGTCAGGTTGACTACCGTCAAGTGCAGAGCAAATTGGGAACGATAACAAAAATGAGGAGAGTCGGAGAGATACAAATATTAAGGAGTTAGTAACATTAAAAACAGAGCTAAATCTACCGACAGCCCAGAGTCAACGGATGCTTTTGCAGATCATCTAAATAGAGCACAATCAGCGGCCGACAGTGGATCTGCCGATATATACGCGCATACACCAGCGTCAAGCAGGCCTGAGAGTCATCTCAGTTCAACGACAACACAAAATCGGCTAGCCCTAGAAGTAGAGGCAGTTTCGCCTCACAGTTGGGAAGATGCAGCCCGACGAGCCGTTGCAAACGCTGCCACGAGTTTGTCCAGTATTACTGAAGTCGAGGTGGTTCGACAAACAGGGACAGTTGAATATGGCAACATTAAAGAATACTACGTCACGTTGCGAATCTATTCAAGCCATATGGCCGATATGCTTAAACAACAGGCCAATGCAGCCAACGTAAGTGACCCTCCTGTCATAACCTCTAACTCCGCTGATTTAGAGGGGGCGGTACAGCCGGATCCAGTTCCGTCTGAGACTATAGACTCAAGGCCAACGGATGTCTATGCATCGACGCCATCCCCAGTTGAAACGCAACACGAAATGGCTAAACATTATCAAGAAATCCATAATCTTGGCGAAAAAGAAAAAGGAAGGAAAAATAGAGATGGCTAACGTAAAAATCTATACCACTGACTTCTGTTCCTATTGCGATATTGCCAAACGTTTGCTGGAAAAAATTGAAGTTGCTTATGAAGAGATTAACATTCACGGTGATCCAGCAATGCGCGACCAAATTGAGGAACTAACCGGCCGACGTGACGTGCCGCAAATTTTCATCAACGATCAGTATATCGGTGATGATGATAGTCTGGCTGCTCTGGTCAACTCCGGCGAGATCCAATCTCTACTGGGGTCAGATCAGCCAACGCAAGTTGAAACAAAAAGTAACATCGAAGAGCGAAATGTAATTATCATCGGTGGAGGGACTGCTGGTTTTGCGGCTGGGATTTATACCTCTCGTGCTATGCTAGAACCGTTATTGCTAATAGGCAATGCGCTAGGAGGACAACTTTCACTAACACTAGATCTAGAAAATTACCCAGGATATTTCGGAACTGAAGCCAACGAGTTTATCAACGGTCTCAAGCAGCAAGCAGAAAAGTTCGGCACGGAAACTCGTTTCGAAACGGTGACTGAAGTCGATTTCAAACAACACCCATTTTGGGTCAAAACCTATGACCAAGAATACACGGCTAAGTCAGTGATCATTTGTACCGGCTCTTCGCCACGAACACTCGATATTCCTGGCGAATCTGAGTATGGTGGCAAAGGCGTTTCCTACTGCGCAACTTGTGACGGCTTTTTCTTCCGGGACCAACGGTTGATCGTGGTCGGTGGAGGTGACGCCGCTCTGGAAGAGGGCATCTTCCTGACTAAATACGCCTCTGAGGTATTTGTCGTTCATCGGCGCGATCAACTTCGTGCTAGCCAGATCATGCAAGAGAGGGCTTTCAAAAACGACAAAATCAAGTTTATTTGGGATACGGTAATGGAGGAGGTTGTCGGAGATGAGCAGAAGGTTACAGGCACCAAACTGAAAAACGTTAAGACCGGAGAAACACAGTTCTTCCCTATCGACGGTGTCTTTGTTTTTATCGGTCATAACCCGAACAATCAACTATTTCAAGATGTCATTGAACTTGACGACCAAGGCTATGTAATTGTAGATCGTAAACAACAGACGAACATCAAAGGCGTTTTTGCGGCCGGCGATATTCACGATCATGTTTTCCGTCAAGCTATCACCGCAGGTGGAGCCGGAGCCGCAGCAGGAATCATGGCCGAGAAATTCGTGGCTGAATTAGAGAATAGATCTTACCCAGCGGAAATATCCACCAATTAAAAAAGAATTTTTAAAAAGGAGGTGAAAAAATGGGACTCGATTGGAAACCACGACATCGAGATCTGATCATCGGTGACATCGCCTGGTTAGCTCGTATTACAGATAAGGTGAGAGCTAAATTAACCGGGATGTTAGGTGAATACATCTACCCCTGAGCACAGGATAATAAGTTCCTGGAGGAACAAGGGATAACGGCCGATCAATTCGTGCAAATAGCAGAGAATAATCCCTCAGATGAGGAGATGATCGCAGCCATCAGAAAATTAGAAGCCAATTAACAATACCAATTCGGTGGAAGGAAGAAAAGTCATGGTGTTGGATACTTTACTCCAAGCCTGTTCTCAACTCGATTTAGGACGAGCCCGTTGCATATTCTACGCCTATAGACTTTTTCTCCTTTCCGCCCGTACTCTATCGACAACCACTCATTCGAAGGATATTTTTTGAACCTGGAAGATTATCGAGAACAACTGGATCAAATTGATAACCAAATCCTAGATCTGCTTCACCAACGGATTGGGATTGTCGAGAAAATCGGTTATCTAAAAAGACAAAATAGTCGAGAGTCTAATCAAGACTTCCACGTTTATGTACCACATCGGGAAAAGCAGATCATAGATCGTCTCTGCCAGCAAAACCGTAATCGGTTTCCAGCGGAGGCTTTAGAAAAAATCTATAGCGAAATTATCTCGGCTTGTCGCTCGATTGAAAAACCAATGCAAATTGCCTTTTTGGGGCCAGTTGCAACCTTCGGTCATGCGGCTGGCATTGCCCACTTTGGATCTTCGGTTGAGTTTGTCCCAATCACGCCACAGTCCAACATTTTTACCGAAGTTGAGGCTAAACGCGTCGATTATGGGATAGTAGCCATCGAAAACTCGATTTATGGTAGTGTCCGCGATGTTTTGGAGATGTTCCATAACACCTCATTACAGATTTGCGGAGAACGCCTGATGCGGATCGACCATAATCTAATGTCGGCTTCCTCACTTCCAGAAATCAATAAGATTTACTCCCATGAACAAGCCCTTGCCCAGTGTCGCCAGTGGATCAAACAAAATCTACCTCATGTTGAACTGATCCAAGTTATCAGTACCTCGGAAGCCGCGCAACTGGCAACTTCCGAAAAAGGGGCTGCGGCCATCGCTAGTAAACTAGCTAGTCAGTACCATCAGCTACCAATCGTGGCTGAATCGATTATGGATAACGCCGGCAATATGACCCGATTCCTGGTTATAGGCCATCATATTGCTGAGCCAACAGGTCGAGATCGAACGTCAATTCTCATTGGATTGCGAGATAAAGTAGGATCTTTAGCCAGCGTGTTGACCGTCTTATGTGATCATCACCTCAACATGAGCAAGATTGAATCGTTGCCATCCCGGCACAAAGCCTGGGAGTATGTCTTCTTTGTTGATTTTAATGGTCATCTCACTGACGAAAAGATACAGGTCGCTCTACCTGTGATTGAAGAGAGATCTGTTTTCTTAAAAGTGCTGGGTAGCTATCCAATCGCCCATACTGCCGCTGAAAACTAAGCTACAGCAGATAATGGCCATCCAGTACAGCAAAGTCCTCCAGCCCTTTGCTAGGCGGTAACAGAATGGAAGTACTTGTGAATATCTCACAATTTTTAAGCTGCTGAATGTGTCTTCTATAAGCGGATTAAACAACATTCAAGCGACTCCCTTGCTTTTAACTCTCCAGTTTGTAGCTAATGATTGCGGAACCAGGTTGCTCGGTGATAGAAACGAGTAGACCGGATTCCATTAGTTCACGACCAGTCATCTCAACCTCATCTAATTGATCAAAGTTATTCAGTGTATATGCAGCTTCAGCAATTAGTCCCCGCAAGCTAAAGCGGGCAGACTCATACACACTATCTGGCCGGCGAAAAACCTGTATCACCCCTTCGCCTAACTCCTGTCGATCAAACTGCCAAGCCATCCAGACATCGTTTGTTGAATTGTATGGTGTTAGTGGATAATAATCTCCTAAACTATAGGGGCTCACAAAACACCACTCGGCATATCGTTGGCGTAATTCGTCAAAATCCTGTTCAGGATTTCTCATGTCATAACAAGCTGTGGAATGAACGCACATTTGGCTTCGAAAAGTGTAGGCATCAAAAGCGTTAATACCGGTACCGTAGAAGGGAATCCAAGACGCAATACCATATGTATGATTTTGCTGCGCTGTCGGTTCTAAAATTGAGTCACTGCGGAGCAAAGGAACTGCGCGTCTCAATGTTTCCAAATCATTTCGCCTTCCGCCAGAAGCGCAGGTGTCAATTAACATGTCAGGATGACGCCGGCGCAACTCATCCCAGTAGCCGAGAAATCCCATTACGTATTTTATTTCGGTAATGCCTTGACGGTTTTCCGAGTCATTACCGCGCCAGAAGGCTAGGGGGTCTATGTTAAAATCAACACGGTAAAGGTCGATTCCCTGTTCGTTAATGAGGTTGTCTACATGTTCTATTAGCCAATCACGCGCGTCGGAATCACCAAGATTAAGTAATTTCCACTCAGTGTCTCCTAATAACCATTCAGGATGATTATCATGTAACCATGTGCCGGGCGTCACTCGCTCAACCTCGAACCAAACGATACTTTTAACACCTTTACTGCGACCGTAATCGGTAATAGCACGTAGTTGATTAGGAAATCGAGTTGTATCAACTTCCCAGGTTCCAGTGTTTGTCCATCCCGACTCGTTTGGGTACCACCCAGCATCCATCCACCAATAATCCAGTTGCAGTCCCTCCCGGAGATAGCCATCGATGAACATCTTCTGGTTCTCTTCGTCGGCTTTGATCATTTCTTCATACTGATGCGAACTGCAGGCTGCGGTTTGTGGAGCAACAGGCTGACTATATGGACGAGGAAGATTTTGCGTTAACATCCAATAACGCCAAGTGTTATGAGCCCGAAGACGGTCAGTGTCCCAAAATTGCATCGCTATTAAAGGACTTCGGACCTCTTCACCCGGATGAAGTAAAAAATGAGTCAGTTCCTGTCCCGCCTGAACACGCAACTCGGAGCCTTCGTCACGATCAAACTTAATTGACCATTGTCCTGGCCATCCGATAGCGATGATCACTCCACCTTCTGGCCATTGCAGATTGAAATATGGCAAATCGCTGTTGGAAGACCTGCCACCAGAAGTAGAGATTTCCTTGCTAACCTTTGGTTCCAATAGAGTCTGGTGAGGTTGATAATCAGTTGGTGTACAGGGACTCCCTGTATGGTGATTAAGAATATACTCTCCTCCTGATTTTCTGGTAAATTTAGTGTCCAACGCTTGGATATTTGCTATGATTGGTGTGTTCTCCGAACCTGTGTTTCGGAAGGAGAGTGTCCATTCGACAATGGGGAAGTGATGATACTCCACCATCAGATAACTAAAGACTAAACCTGTTACTGAATCTGTATATATTAGTTTGTTTTCAGTCCGGTGTTCATCAAGTTGTTCGGTATAACGTTGCAGATCCCAATTTTTAAGTAATTGATGAGAAGGTTGCTCTCCATAACTAAACGAAAATGGCAAATCGAGATGGTATTGATCCTCATGCTTGAATTTTTCAATTACCCAATCTTCTACCTGAGACATCTCGGAAGCAACCATGTACCTGGTAACAGGTAGTGACGAAATCACGCTCATCTGATCTATGAACTCCTTACACGACGTGTTAAAAAATTGCTTGCATACAAGCAGTCGAAAAATATAAATGCGACCCACAAATAAGACTGAAATAGAAACAACACTGAAATAGAAACAACAATGTAGCCGCCATTAAATTTGATTCTTTAGTTTAACTCGGTCTGGATCACAGACCAAATTGAAGTTAATCGGTTCGTGGATGTTACAGAAAGGGCACCGATCAAACCTTGCTCCATGATTTTCCTGATTTCTGCTTCAGCCAAAGCAACATTATTGCGGATTTGCATCGGATCAGTCCAAGCATATCAGCAAATTAAGGCTCAGATATCGTTCCTGTGGACAGCCATCGCATTTGACTGAGACATAGAAGAATGAGATCAAACGATCTGTGGAATCCGGCTATTGCCTGACATCAAAAGCTGTCTGTGAACTGATTTATACACGAGATGACGTCTCTGACACACCTACAATCAATCTCATGAGTATTTGTCTGATTTTCATGATGCGGTAATGTCCTTGTTTGACCTGATCCCAAAACAACAGCAAGATCTGAAAAATTGTACCTTCTAATTTTAGAATTATCGGTGTCTCATGCTAGTTCTTTTGGATTAGGGGTATAGAGGCCAGCCAACAGAACTATTCGGTGTTAGCTCCAATCTGTGCAACCTGAGAAAGGCATATGATGACCCGGAACATATTTCGGTTTGGGTCGATAGTTGTTGATGCCAGGTTCCGCTTCTCCGCGTAAAAGAAAGGCGCAGGGCCAGGTTGTTTCTGAGACGATTCGGGTACTGGTAGGGATATAACGGATCGTCAGCCCGGCTCTCCGCTTTGAGGAGGTATTTGGGTTGGAACCGTGGATCAGATTGGGGTGATGGACTGAAACGCCTCCCGCTTCGACAATAACATCGACCGCTTTGGCTGTATCTACCAGTTCCTCTGCTATACTTGAGCCCAAGACACTGGGGATGTCGGGACGGGCTTTCATCTCCTGTAGTTGTGTTCCTTGGGTTCCAGGTATCACCTGCATGCATCCATTTTCTGGGGTAGAATCGTCGATCGCTAACCACAAAGTCACTACTTCCATCGGTTGTAGTGGCCAATAACTGCCATCCTGATGCCATAGAACCGGCCGGCCATCAATCGGGGGTTTGCTGATGTAGTGAGAGGCGAATAAGGCGATATCAGGACCGATAAACGCTTCTGCAATATCGAGTAAGCGGTCGTCGCTAATCAGTCGAACCCAAAAAGGATCGCTTGCAACCAGTCTATGATGCAAGTTTTCTGGTCGCAGGTTGGGATGTTTCTGCTGTAGCCAATCGATATGTTGACTGGTCTCCTGTACTAAATCCGGATCAATGGCATTCGTCACCACCACGTAACCGTCGCGGTGGTATTGATCGATAATCTCGGTGGGGATAGTTGGTGAGTTATTCATGGGAACCTTTTATTATCCTTGAGGTTCGATTTCATCTGTCAATCACCTGTATGAGGTGTGGGCGGCAGATTGCATTTGAGTGGTAAGGTTGGCGGAGGAAGAAAATCACGCGCTAAGGGTGACTGCGTCTTGTTTAGTGATTCTCTTTGATACGACTGCAGGAGGCAGAAGCCACCAACTCTTGCATTTCCGGTAATTTGCGGGCTATGGCGCAGGATGAGGAGTTGGTGGAACCGGTTTATTGGATCGATTCCCACCAGAATTTCTTTATTTCCAGGATTGATATTTGAGATGTTCCCATCTTATATTTCAATCCCTACTTAGTCTGAGCGAACTTACTCTGACTAGAATTCCCCGATTATATGACCATGTATATCAGTCAATCAGCGGTGGATTTCGATAACAGAATCTAATTGCTTTTGAGTTCTGCCCAAATTATTGGCAGCTTGGCTGTAACTTCTACTGACAGTGCAGACGCCATTAATTCCTGAATCTCCTTCTCTGAAAAGGCACGATTGGCCAGATAGACCTCATCAATTTTACCCACATACCGACCGTGGTCATCGTCGGGTACCGCGCCGCCGGACTCTGCCCCAACATATAGGTTCGCCGTATTAAAATCGACCTCTCCCGGACAGGCTTTAGAACCAACCTCTTTACCATTAAGGAAGATTTTCATATCTTTACCATCGTGGGTGGAAGCTACGTGAACCCACTTTTTAAGCGGCAAGGCTGTCTTCTCGCAGACGTAGTGGTAACTACCTGAAATCCTCATTTCGGTCTCTAGCTTTTCGCCACATCCACCATGGTTTTCCCAACCGCCAACAGAGATGGTATAAGCGCCACCTTGCTTCTTAGAAATGATATTTTCGCCCAGATTCTCCGTATAAATTTTGTCTTTATAGATCCAAGCGGCCATGGTTATTTCAGCAATGTCAAGTGTTTTATTGGCTTTGAGTTCAACCCAAGATTTACCGTCAAAATCTAACGCTTTTCCATTACCTGCAACACCTTCAACCACTTTGGTTCGGGTAATGTTACCGTCGTTTCCGTTACCCGACTCATCCGTTGCCTTGCCATCATTGAAAGAGTAGTAAACTACGATTGATTTATCCAGAGAGTTGGCAACATTAGCGATTAATGTCACACAAACAACAAACATCACCAAAAGTGTATTAAGTCTCATTGAGATACCTCATTTATTTTAATTGGGTCTTGGTGCTCGTTTCGATTTATAGAAACTGCACCAGAATCCCCTAATTATTATATTATAAACTGTGTAACAGTTTTATTGCAACGATGGCGACAACACTGATGTAAGAGTGGTATGCACAGGCTTCAACAGTTAACCAGAGGTAAGTTGCAATGTAGCCGATGTAGTGGTCAGAGCCATGGAAATTGTCTGTTAACTTCTTCTTTCCAGCCCAATAAGGAAGAAAATAATCTGGAGGTAACCCCTCGTCCCAACCGACAATCAGCCATCCCAACTCAAGCTAAAGACCGAGCTAAATACAGGGCAATATTCGCCATTGGAGTCCGGTGCAACTCCCCCTGAGCATAATGGGATATCGCGTCCTAGGTTAGCACTTTCGTACTACCACCTCTTTCCAGTGAGATATCCATGTTGGGTTGGTTCTTCTTCCACGCACCGGTGGTAAAATCCGGTACTTCAATAGAATTTGAGCGGTTATTGACCGACCATTGGCTCAATGGTGTGACCGCGCTCCAAGTTGCAGCATCGTATACATCTTGGTCCAGAGGCACGTTACGCAGACAGTCTATCAAATGCCAGTCAATCAGCAGATCCGAGCCGCCGTGACCACTCTCTTTCGCTAATTGGCCCATCTTCTTGGAAATAGCCGGCGTGTATTTCTCCTTAAGCGCAGTAAATTCTTCCGCTGAAGCCCAATGACCGCCCTGCGATAGCCGCGGAGGTGGCGGATCGTAGAGTGCAGCACCTTTGGTCCCATAGATGCCGTGAATCAGTGAATGGGGTGAAGGCGTAGTTGGATCATGCTGGACCATAATGGTACGACCTTTGGCAGTTCGAATGAGGGTGGTATTCATATTGCCTCTGTAGTCCTTATTCGCATACGGGGCGAAAGAATCGTCGCAGGTGGCTAATTCTCTAGCCTGCTGGGCCATCCCGAAATCTTCACTTTCAACCGACACCAAGTAGTCAAACCTATCCCCTCTATTGATGTCCATCATCTGGCAGATAGGGCCCAGTCCAT
>Ga0208128_1000818_pt1 | contig 12208 bp, 10 predicted proteins | sample ETNtaG_35_FD_185758 | JGI IMG/M metagenome (GOLD analysis project Ga0208128, IMG submission 185758) | Marine microbial and viral communities from oxygen minimum zone, Eastern Pacific Ocean - ETNP201306PF51B (SPAdes) (version 2) | ecosystem: Environmental > Aquatic > Marine > Oceanic ... | reverse complement strand
TAGCAGACGCGATGGACGCTATTATTGCTGCCATCCCTGCCTTAAGGACATGGATTAATACTCCCCCGCCGCCGCCCGATCCGCCCAACAATTAAGAAATCGTATAGATGTTGAAGTGGGGAGTCTTACCCTCTTGGAAATCATTTTTAAAGATTAAACAAGAGATCTTTTCCCCATTAATCTCTATGTTCCCTGAGAGGTAATTGCGCCCGTCTTCCTTGGTCTTTATCCAGAAGGCTCCGACCTTGTGCTTCGTCCAAGTCGAAGATTGTTTGTCTGAGGATGTCGATGAAGTCTCTTCGTGCATGGTGGGGTAATTTGTTATATTGTTTTTTTAAGCGACGGTAAACCCTTTTAGACACTGGGTCTACGGGATTGCAAATCTTTCTTAGTTCTCTGGCGATTTTATCGTTCATAGCTTAGCTATATAGGTTTCTGAATCTTTCACAAAGCCCATTTTTTCATAAAAGCGCCCTATCTTTTTGGCTTTTGGATGTCTCATCGCGCAAGTCATAGTAACATATTTAAACTCTTTTTCTTTGGCGAATTTTAACGCCCTAGCTAGGAGCTTGTAACCAACATTAGGATTTGCTGACATCCAAATATATTCTGCAAAAATCTCCTCTCCAAATTTTTCATTTTTCTGATTTAAAAAGGCGATTGTGGCGTCGTATTTATTATGCTTGTTTAGGTTGGCCCATACAAAAAAGTCCCAAGACAATATGTTCGCGTGTGCGAAGGAATTAGAAATATGTTCTTTATTGTGTCTTAAAAACTGATGCCCTTCATTTTCATTTTCGTGTTCGAAAAGATCAAAGATGTCATCTAAAGCCTTTTTAAATTCATCAGGATTTGTAATTCGTTTAATCATTTATTTAACACGGCAATCAGTCTCCTCGCTTCTTTGGTAGGGATGTCCTTAAAGGACTTCCAGCCCTTGGCTGATTCATTTCTGTAGGACTCACTCTTCCACAAGTTCCTGAGGACTTCCTTACAGCCGTCGAATGACTCAACCCCGTGCTTTTCCCGAAGAGTCTTCTCCAAGAGGTCTAGAGGGGTAATAGGGGTCGCTACAGCACTCGACTCATAAGATTGGGAGCTTCCCTGAGATTTGTCAATCTCATCTGCTCCGACAATATGGATGTTAAGGTAATTGCGAACACAACGCACGAAAGCTCGGTTGCAAGCAATAGTCTCAAGAAACTTGGCGCAAAAAGCATCTGTATTATCTAAGGTAGCATTAGCCACATCTGTGTAGGCCGTATATATTAACCCAGTGTCAGGGGTTTCATAGTTTTTAGCCCAATCGATGGTGCATTTAGCCGTGACATAGCCGTCTGAAACATTTGTCACCTTAAAATCAATGGAGTTGTATCCCCTCATTTTGGCCAGCTCTTTGATTCCCCCCAACATGATCAAGAGTTGTTTATCGTCTAAGCCTTCAATCGAGTCGGGGACTGACTTATTGCGAGCCTCAAACCAACCCTTATTAGGATAGAGAAACTCTGGTTTGATCATGGCTCTCCAGTTTACAGAACCATCCTCGTTGAATACATACTCCGCATTTTCTAATAGACCGTGATCATTACGCTTGTAAACATCAGGTCCATATAACTTCTTAGCTACCTTCTTTTCGGCTGTTTTAGTCTGACTCATAAATATAAAAATGATCTGATTCTCTCCAATATTCAGGAGTATCGAGCACTTCGTTGTTCTTGTCAAGTCCTTTTTCCCAATGAGCGTAACTTAAATACTCTTTGCCATCCTCGATTATTCGTTTTTCCGAAAGAAACCTAGCATTCTCCCCTGTTTTACAGGGTGGATCTTTTGGGGCAAGGTAGGGCCGAATGGGAATATCAAAATACTTGTTGCGTAAGGCAGGTAAATCTTTTTCTTCTCTAACTAAGAGAACGCATTCAATGTTTAAATTTTTTAACATTTTAAAATAGCTGGTGGGAATGGTGTCCCAACTCGCTTCAGCAAAAATAAACAGAGTTTGGAGGTTGTGGGCTATTTCCTTTAATCCATGGGGTTGGATGAGTTGATTCGCATACACAACAACCTTGTAACTTTTACAAAATCTCAAAAAAGCATCTTCGTTAAACCCATAATCTGCCCTTACTATAACGACCTGCCCCTCGGGTAGGGAGAGGGGAGCGAAAGAGGTAGGCACAACCTCAACAACTTTTTGTTTAAACTTTTCCCCAGCGTGAAGGGTTTTGAAACTAATGGGAATCTTTTTTAGTTTTAGTGATTTCAATATGCTCTCAGCTATCTTCTCTGGCTTGATAGTGCTTATCTGTCTTCTGGGATCAACATTGCTGAAAGATGGTTTTTTATCCCACTTGGGGGCTATATTAATATTGAGAGAGGGCTTGGAGAAAATAGGCCGATTGACATTAGGGAACGTATTGCCAAATATGTTCACCGTGGGAACTTGTTTGGCGCTGGCGAGGTGGTTTAACGCGCTGTCAGAGCCGACATGTGATAAAGATTTAGATAGAATAAAACTTTTCTGCTTGAAAGAAAGATTCAGGGCCACATCTACTCCCTCTATTTTCGTTTTACCGCCCAGCTGAACGACTTTTATGTCCTCTTCTTCTAGAAATGGCTTAAGCAAGTTGAGCACAATATCATAATACGGATAATGCTTGGATTCCACCTCGTCGTCATTAGAAATAGTAATATAGTTATCTGTAATCAAGGGAAAAAAATGATCATTAACAACAGGAAGTGAAATTTTCACTCCTAAATTTTTAGCGTATTCTTCTAGAAGGTGAGGCATGACTAGCGAAGCGAGAATTGGTGTTTGTCTAGAGCATTATGTATATAAGACATGTTTTTCTGCGTGGTGGTGTGTGGATAAAAAACCATTTCAAAAAGCCCCTCATGATCCCCCGCCCCCTCCATTAGAAGGGGGTTTTCTAGAGAGGGAGAGTAGGGTATTAGTTTATGAACGTTAGGATTGTCATCTATATAAGGAAAATATTGAGGCTGTGTAAAGATATAAAGATTATATTTTTTGTATTGTTTTTTGAGATTCTTTAAAAGGGAGTTTATCAAGAGAACATCGGTTTCGCCTTGGGGTATTACCACGGCTATTCTTTTACCTTTATCTTCATCGCCCAGCATCTCAGACAGATCAAGAGTGGTTGTTTTTTGGTTGTGCTCTAGAGCTACTTGTCTGAAATGATTTATAATTTCTGCTGGTTGCTTTCCCGCTTCTAGCTCCCCCATCCAATGTTTAAACCCTTGTGAGTTCTCATCTATCTCATCCTTTAGAATATTCTTATAGATATCTATAAGGAAGTCTCCGCGAGAGGAATAGTTTTCTTTTGGCTCATAAGTGCTATCGAGTTTAATGGCGGCACCACCATCATAGTCATAATCTACGGGGGGCATTTCATCAATTATCTCTTCTAGTTGTTTGCCTATAACTTCAACGGAGAAATTATCAATCGTCCACTGACGAGCTTTGCGACCCCACTCTCGTCGGACATCATCTTCTAGATCGCGCACCTTGATTAGTTGTTCTCCAATGCTCTGAGCGTAAGTCGAGGCTTTGATGAATTGAGTCCCAGGCTCTCTATATTCACTCCACTCTAATGGGAGTCCTCCAGATTCCTCACCGCAAGTATCCTCCCCACAAGAATAATTAGTAACCAAGGTCACCAGCTCAGTCAATTTAGCCTCTTGAATGGGTATTTCCTGTCCCCCGCTAGTAAAAGGATGACAATAAACATCCATAAGATTATAAATCTCATTCAGCTGTTCTTCACTTACTCCTTTTCCAGTATTGGTGGTGTTCACGGTGCCTTGTGAACCACATCTTTTACAGTGTTGTCCGTGTCCCGAAAACGAACGCACTTCGTAAGCACTACACTTGGAGCAAATATACGTTGTTAAAACATCAGCCGCACTTATGCTCTTTTCTTGAAGCATTCGGGGGATATCCCACCCCTCACCCCAATGAGTGTGGAGGAGGAGCTTGGCCCTTGGCTCTTTTTCTTTGAAAATTTTAAACCCCTCTAAAAGGTTGGGGACACTTTTTCTTAACTGATTACGGAAGACAAACCCCACTAGGTATTCATTGCCTAAACCGTGAGACTCTCTTAGATTCTTTCTTTTTTTGTCCGAAAGCCTAAAGAAGTTAGAGGTGTCAAGGGAGCCTCGGAGAGTGTTTACGTGATTGTATCCCATTTCTCTGAACGCCTTTTCAGCAAAGGAAGCCCAAACATAATAATTCTTTATCTTGGGTGCATATTCTACTGCTTGTGGCAAAATAGGGAGACTGTCTAGGGTTGTCCAAACCATGGTATTAATCTTATTCCACCATGATTTAATGTGAAAATTATTAAAGGCCCAAATATCTTCGATGCCAATATATACATCTGGTTTAAATTCTTTTATTGCGCGGTCTATCAGCTTGTTGCCGTAACCCGCACCCCTTTTTTCCTCCTCAGACAAACCCTCCACTTCCTGCGGGAACGGCAAAGATCCCCTACATGTCCATGGAACAGTTTGTGTGGCGGGATCATCCCAATGAATTCCATTAGCTACCTCTACCAAATTATACTTGTTGGTATCAAAAAGATACCGCATAATGTTCTTTTTGTTTTTGCCGAATCCTGTAAAGGCTCTGCAAAAATTAGAATGAATTAAGACGGTTTTTTTACTCATGAGTTCACGTAACCGTCATCGAACCCCGACTTGGGGGGAGTAATGGTTGGATGGCTCTGGGATTGCCTTTGTTGTAAGTTCTTCATTAGTCTGCAAGTGTATAGTTCTTGAAGAAACAACTTACAGAATTCAAGGAGGCCATACGCCTCAGACATTTCCACCCCAATACCAAACTTGTTAGAGGAGTTTCTCGTAACCCCAAAAGAAAACGCTTCAGTGCCGTCTTTTTTGGTATAAGGCTTAAAAGAAATTGAGGTCTTGTTATCTTCATAAGAATGAAAGGCTGAAAATTCTTTATAATTAGTCACGGCATTTATAAAGCCCCCCACCTCAATCTCGTTTAATTTAATTGAGATAGATTTCTCAGGGTTTTTAGCATTGGCAGAAAAAGAACCGCTCCTTTTAGAACTGTCCCAAGAATGCTGTTTCACCGCCCTAACATAAACACAAGGTTCTTGGTTTTTATTATTAACTCCGATATCGAAACTGAAAGCGCAGCCTGTATTCTTGGAATTAGGCTTATAATACTGAACAATCATGTAAGATTGTATGGATTGCGGTCCCTAATTCAATCAGAAAAATAATAAAATATATCTTGATCGTTCCACGAATTCCAGTCCACCACTGAGGCTTTAGCGGCTGCTTTTTTGAGCTGGGAGTGGCACACTGCCGCCCTTTGTTTATTGTCCTTGAATTCTTTCTTTATCGAAAGATCGACCATGCAGCGGTCTATGAACTCAGACCTCTTCTCTCCTTTATTTGGCGTGGGAAGGGGCATTACTTAAGCCTTTACACCAAATATCGGCTCGCAGATGGTTTTCATAATAAAGTCTTTATTTTTTTCGAAGGACTCTATGTCTCGAAATCGAGAATAAGCATGGGAAAAACTATCAGCTATATGAAATATATTTTCATATCTAAATGAATCGTAAACATAAACCTCTTTAATATAAGAGATTAACGAATCGGCCAGCTTTTTTCTTATGCACATTTGATAGGTCTTCTCATACAACTTTCTATCTTCTGGGATAGAGCCACTGTTACAAAACCTCCTCCATAACAAAATATCATTTTGTTGGGGACTCCCCATTTCAATTAATAAATCACAAAAGTCTATGTAGGGGTGACCCATACATACATTATGTAGTTCTTCAAAATAAAAACCCCCTCCGTAATAAAAAATAGAATCAAGGGAAAGGGACGCATGGCATTTTTGGTTTAGTTCTTTTCGAATGTCTTCGAAGCGGTTTATAATGTCGGCCCGAAGGGCTACTAGAAATTCTTTGCATAAATTGTAATCAGTGTATCTTTTTAAGGCTTCGCGTGACTCTTCGGGCAAAATGTTCTCAGGTATTAAGTTTTTTGTAAAATGGTTTATTGTTTTTTTGTAAGTGGGTTTTACGTTGTGACCCTTGACAAACACCCAATAGCTCTTTAAAAAAAGATCAAAGTGAGACATCAGGGATGACCTTCCATTGCTCCTAATGTTTTCTCCATTGGGAACCCGAGTGAGCAAATAGGTTACCTCGTCCCCGATTTTGATTGTCCCATAGTCCATAAAGACAGGAAGGCTGGGACAAGGACTCCTTCTTAAAACAACCCCCTCCCTCTTTAAGACGCCTTCGGGATCACTTAGCGAAATTTTTAATTTCAAGGTTTGTCCAGCATCGTCTGTCAAAAGAAAGCTATCATAATTATCCCCTATCTGCCATAAAAAAATGGATTGTATGTCCAAGTCGGGATGAGTTTTTTGCAACAAGGTCTCCGCGAACTTGCAGTCATCTTCTGGGTTACCCGCCTGAGAAAAAGCGTAGGCTTTGTGTCGGAATAAGGAATTGAGCTTCACTACTTATAATAAAAAACTAACCCCCTTTTTCAAGGGGGTTAGCTAGAAGCCTAAGCTTCTCTTCGATAAGGGATTCTAGTTGAGATGTTCGGTGACCCTAAAAAACCTTACCGAAAGTTTGTTCTGCAACGCGCACACCACAAATGCTACTCTTAGCAAATTTGCGGTTTACACCAGCATTGCGATCATAGACCTTAACGTAGTTATCGGTCTCGCCTGACAGTTGAGCGTTGAGGGTTTCGCCCTGCGACGTATAGAGGCCGAAAAACCTGCCCTTGGTATTGCGGATCGCCCTCATGACTCTAGTATTTACTCGTTTCATATGTGCTATATTATACAAATGCTAGGGATTTGTCAACTACTTTTAGGGAAATCTTCTCTGTTTTTCTATTTTTTACAATAAACTCTGAGAGGGGCACCTGAACAGTGCTTTTTACTAGATTTTTAATGTGTCGGGCGTGATTATTTTTCTCTTTTATTTTATTAAAAATGTGTTTTTTAACGCTAAAGTCATACTTCAGAGCCACCCCCCTGTCAGCAAGCCTCTCCGCAATATTCTTGAGTTCTTGATCAACAATCTTCAGAAGGTGGGTGTCGTTTAACTTGTTAAAGAAAAGTATCTCATCTAGGCGGGCTATCAATTCGGGCCGCAGGTGTTTCTCAAGAGACTTTTTATAGATTTCTGAATCTGGTTCTTGTTCAGAGAGAAATCCCATGCTTCGCTTGGACTTTTCGCTATGTCCAATATTAGAAGTCATCACGATGACGGTGCGACAAAAATCAATTTCTCTATTTAAGTTGTCTGTGGCATAACCCTCGTCGAGAATATGTAACAATAAATCTAGGACTTTGGGGTCACATTTTTCCACCTCATCGAATAAAACCACACAATTGGGATTATTGCGGACAAATTCTGTTAAAAGACCACCATCCTCATACCCCACATATCCTGCGTTGGCCCCTATGAGCTTTGAAATACCTGTCTTGTCTTGATATTCGCTCATATTGAGCTGAATAAAGGACTTTTCATTACCATAAAAATATTTAGCAATCTTTTTGGCAGTGAAGGTTTTACCCACACTAGTGCCACCTATAAACAAAAAGTTAGAAAGGGGTTTGCGGGGATCGTTTAAGCCTGCTTTTGCACAGGACAGGGCGTCATGAATAGTTGAAACATTTTCTTCCTGACCGAATATTTCGCTATTCATTTGTTTGGCAAAATGAAGAAATGAAGAGTTGTTTTTAGAGATTGTTTTGGGCGCCAAACCAGTTTTCTCTGCGAAGACTGCCACTATGTCTTTCTGTCTAATCCTTTGCTTGCGACCCTTGGGTCTCCCGCTATTAGCAAGCTCTTCTAGGTAACTTTTTAGAAGTTCTGTGAACTGTTTTTCATCCAGCTCTCTGTCTTCCCCATTACTAACCAAGAACTCGCAGAACTTTTTCCTAGCAGAGGCCATTTTAGAAGAAATGGTAATATACTTAATTTTGGTTCTAGCCCCAATTTGGTCAATAAGGTCAAAGGCTTTATCGGGGAATCTTTTATTGCTTAAAAACTTTTCGGAAAGATCTAAAATTGTGTCTATATCTGTTTCTTTATACTGCACATGGTGAAAGTCCTCGTAGAAGGGGAGGGTTTGCATCACTATCTTTTTGGTAGAGGCTTTAGAAGGTTCCTCTACAACAATTTTATCGAACCTCCTCTTCATCGCTGTGTCCTTTTCAAAAAACTTTTTATATTCCTGAGAGGTCGTTGCTCCAATACATTTAATGTCCCCTCTAGCCAAAGCAGGTTTCAGCATATTCGAGGCATCTACAGCCCCCTCAGAATTACCTGCCCCAATAATAGTATGTATTTCATCAAAAAACAAAATAACATTAGGCTCTCCTTCCGCCTCCGCTATAAGGGTTTTAAATCTCTCTTCGAACTCCCCCCTATATTTAGTGCCAGCTATCATAGCACTAATATCAACTGCACAAATTTGCATAAGGGACATGTGGGGGGGAGATTGTTGATTAACTATTCGTTGGGCTAACCCCTCAACAATTGCTGTTTTACCCACTCCCGCCTCACCTACTAAAATAGCATTACTTTTGTTCTTTTTGGAGAGAATTTCTATTAACTCAGTAGTTTCGTCATCTCTACCCGAAATCTTAGAAGAGGGGTTGTTTAGAAAGCGCTCATTAAGATTGATGCAATACTTGTTTAAATGACTTGGGGGGGAACCAATCCCTTCCTCGCGAACACTCACATTTTTTTTAGATTCAATATATAAAATGTTTTTTACTTGATCCGTGGGCGGGATACTGGTCTCTAGGACATGTGTTTCTATTACATCTTTGGCGTGAAGGGGATCAATTCCGCTTTCGCGCAAATATCCAATAAACGGACCATCCATATCCAAAATGACATACAGAATATGTTCTACCCCAATGAAATAACTATCAAAGTTGTCTGAGAACTCTTTAGCAAAATATATAATTTCGTTTACCTCTTCGTGCCAACCCCCTTGCCCCTTCTGTATCTCAAACTTTTCTTTGTTTGCTGAAGCGTATTGTTTGAAGATTTTAATAAATCCTTTGGGTTCAAGGGGAACGCCATACACTTTCAGTTTTAAGGAGCAACTGTCAGACAGGTTGGCCAAGCAACCATATACAAGATGCGCTGTTGTTATAAGAGAGTGGCCATTGGCCTCTGCGAATTTTTGAGCATCTTTTAAACCTTTCTTTGCTTTCGGTGTTAAATTAAAATCAGTTAGACCCATCATGATTGATTACACTATTTAAGTTCAGATAACTTCATGTAGATTTTATCCTTTAAGGGGAGGAGTTTGTCAACAAAAACAACATCGTCACCTTTAGATCCGTAAATTATGATGATTTCCCCCTTTTTAGGTAGCTTTTTGCCAGAGTCAAGGTAGTGGGTAAGGCGAGGGGCCTGTCGGCCATCGAGGAACAAACAATCTACTGTTCCCCCTTCGTCTTGGAGATTGAGCCTCGCATATTTATTCCCATTTCGGCTAGTCCTTCGGATAATATCGGTCAAAATGCCCACAAATTTAACCCCTCCCCTGTCTGCCAAGTCCCTCACCACTCTAGAGGAATGAAAATCACCTTCATAACTAAAAACCTGTCTTATATTATAAGAATAGCTATAGCCAAGGAGCTTCTCTTCAAAATACCAATTGGCATATTTGATATGTTGAGAGTTCATCTCATATATTTCCTTATAGGGGTTGAATTTTTTGCGAAATGTCTCAAAACGCTTCTCAGTAAACATTTTGCGATTATCATCACCAACCATCTCTTCTTTGCGGGTATCGTGAATAGCGGTAATTATATCATAATCGTATTTTGGACCCAGTGTAATTAAATTTCTCTTCTCTCGATCAGTAAGAATATTAAAAGTCTGCGCTTCTAAAACCAACCTACATCTATTGCTCGAAACAAATGAATCCAAGAGGCCAGCTTGTATTAGAGCGGAGAGGACTCCAATATTCAACCCCGCCTGTTTGGCTGATAAGAATGCCTCATACTTATTCTCAAAAGAATCTTCCCTAAACTCTAAAAGAGCCTCTAAAATTTTAGTGGAGACTCCCTTGATAGAGTTCAGGCCATACCTGATGTCTTTCCCTTCGATCTTAAAGTCAATGTCTGATTTGTTTAGATCGGGCGGCAAAAGTTTTATGTCAAAATTCGCCAACTCTTGGCTTATTTTTGCTATTTCTTCATGAGAATTAGGCTCATATTTTGTATACTTTAAAAGACTTAAAAAGAACTCTTTGGGATAGTTGAATTTAAGATATACCGTCGAAGCCGCCAAGTGCGCGTAGCTAATTGAGTGAGATTTGTTAAAGGAGTAGTTCGCGGAGTCTTCTGCGACTCTCCACAAAACATCTCCAACGGTAGTGTCGAGATTGTTTTGTTCTATTTTCTCTTCAATCTTTATCTTCCACGCTGGCATCTGATCGACCTTCTTTTTACCCACAATTCGGCGCAGCTGTTCAGCTTCATCAAGGGTAAAGCCCACTTTCACAGCCATTTTCATCAATTGTTCCTGATAGAGGGGGATGCCTCCTGTGTAGCTGAGAATGTCATCAAAAAACTCATGGACAGACTGGGATTCTCCGCTTCTCGCATATTCCGCGTATCTATCCTTAAAGTCTAACGCTCCAGGTCTGGCAATAGCGACCACCGCAGAGAGCTGTTCAAGATTTCGAGGAGCAACCAATTGACAAACCTTGAAGTTGGTGTCTGCTTCGATCTGGAAGAGTCCTTGGGGAGAGCGTAGGCGAGAGAGGGCAGCGTAGATGGAAGGGTGGTGAGGGTCAATCTCAGAGGCTTCTATGCCTACCTGCTTACAAACATCATGAACCACCGATAAAGTCCTTAGGCCAAGGATATCAAACTTAACACTTAAGCTCGCCACATCATTCATGTCGTAGCCCGAAATTAACGCCCCCTCGTTGGTAGTTTGGAGGGGCATCACATCCTCTAGATCAAAATAAGAGATTGAAATGCCTGACGGATGAACTCCAGTATTCTTGTTTAGTCCTTGTAATTTTTTAGCTATCTTAAAAACCTTGGGGTGTTTGTCTACATAAGCCCTAAAGGTTTCGCTTTCTTCATAGGCGTCATCTAGCTTCGCTACTAAGCCAAAATGTTTGGGGATAGTATCGCTTATCTGATTTACATCTCCTTCGGAGAGTTCTCCCACTATTTTGCCACACTCTTTGATGCATAACTTACTGCTTAAAGTGTTTAGGGTGAGAATTTTAGAAGTCTTCCCTTCGTATTTTTTTTCAATATAATTAATAACCTCAGCACGACGATCATAAGAGATATCGTTGTCAACATCTGCCAATAAACTTCCGTCAAGATAGGTCTCGCCCTCATGCTCAATTTTTCGAGCGCGACTCTTAGAAACAAACCTCTCAAAAAACAAATCATATTCTATGGGATCTATATTGGTCACCCCAATAACATATAGAACTAAAGATCCTGCGGCACTTCCGCGTCCCGCACCCGTGGGGATATCGTTTTCCTTACAGTAGTTTAGGATATCCCAATTAAGGAGAATATAGTCCACAAACCCCAGCTCTTTAAAGGTGGAAAGCTCCTCCTTTAATCGATCATAATAAACTTGCGCGTTTTCTAGCTTATCAATACCCCTTTCTTTAAGCCTTTTAAAGCAAAGCTTTCTGAGAAATTGGAAGTTATCTCCCAAATCAGAACAAGCTACTTCATCATGATATCTTTTTTCTATTTTAATTTCTGGTAGCTTCACCCCTACGGGGAAGGGAGCGTTATAACCTGTATACTTGGTAAGGTTCATATCTCTAATTGAAAAAGCTGCTTACAAAAAATCTTAAAATTCATTTCTATGTCATACAGGGCATCATGAAGTCTCTTGGGGTCATGAGGAATATTGTATTGCTTTAACAAGGCAGCTTGAGAAGTTCTTAAGCCCCTCTCTCTATAATTTAATAGTCTATACTGCCAACAAAGAAAGTCTTTTTTTTCTACAGGAATTTGTTTGGCTATAGCAACCGCTAAGGCCCGTGTATCAATCATTCTGGGAAGATACTCATAGGTAGAGGGGAGGCTTATTAGTTTTCTCCATATGTTGAGCATATAAATATCAAACCCTAGCACATTTTGTCCTACTATTAATGTTTCGGGATC
>Ga0208128_1000815_pt1 | contig 12212 bp, 10 predicted proteins | sample ETNtaG_35_FD_185758 | JGI IMG/M metagenome (GOLD analysis project Ga0208128, IMG submission 185758) | Marine microbial and viral communities from oxygen minimum zone, Eastern Pacific Ocean - ETNP201306PF51B (SPAdes) (version 2) | ecosystem: Environmental > Aquatic > Marine > Oceanic ... | reverse complement strand
AGCCGAGGATTAGAGTCAGTCAAGGGAGAAACCTTCGGCGGAACAAACAGTATGTTGTCCGTTGCCAATCGGTATCAGAATTTGGTCAAAGGCGGTTCTATTGCGCCACAGAGATGGAGATTAAGCAGGAAACCCAACTCATCGGCCAGTACCCTCAAGCTAGGCTGAGATTGGATTGGTGGCATCTGAAAAAACGGGTGGGAGAAACGGTCGATGGGCTAAAACAGTATGGGCTTGGCCGGAAAGATACCACCAATTGGGGTCGGCAGCTGCCAGATTGGCTGTGGCGAGGGAAAGCCGTAGCCGCGCTGCAATCCGGCCCAAGTCTAGGCCAACAATTGGGCTTGTCCCGGCCGGTTGATAAAGCCCAGACCAAATTGGGTCAAACTAGTTTTCAGTCGTTCTATCTGTACTTGAGAAACAACTTGGACTCAATGGTTGATGACCAGACATAGCGTCGGAAGGGGTATTTTATCAGTTCGGTCTGGATTGAAAAGATGATTGATTTATTGATCTGCCGTCGTCTGAAATTGAGGGGCCAGAATTGGAGTTGTCAAGGAGCGAAAAACGTGGTCACTTACCGACAACTGATTCTCAACCACCACTGGCAGCAGCAAAAGGCCTCTTGAAATTCTTCCACTGGTTCATACATACTATTGCAGACGCTTACGTATGGTGATGTTGGATGTGATTATCGTCGCTGAAGCAAACATCATCAATGTCCCACAGGAACACAAGAGTATTCAGGCCGCACTTAAGGTAGCCAAGGTCGGTGATACAATTTTGGTAGCACCGGGCATATACCGCGGGGAACTTTCTCTGAAAGATGGGGCAATTTTACAGGGTATCGGCGAAAAACCCACCTTAAAATTAGCTGTTAAGGCAATAAATGTAAAGGGTGCTGTTATTACGAACTTTGCAATGAAAGGTGGAACCAACAATGACCATTTTGGGATTTTCTGTCGCAATGCGAAGGTTACCATCAAGGATGTAACAATTTGGGGATTTCATCACGGCATCAGTGCAAGATCCCTAAAGTTACTGTGAAGTACAATACTATTACCAATAGCTTCAGTGTAGGAATCCTTGTAACTAGCAATTCTTCGGCATTGATCGAAGGGAATCGAGTTACAGACAGTCCAGAAGTAGGCATAATTATCTCCAACAGCGACAAGAAAATTCTTCTTTTGGATAACACATTGCAAAGGAACCGTTCTGCCGGGATTCAGTGCTCCGAGGCATCACCTATTTATTCGGCAAAATTTAATTACACAAAATGGGTTCGGGATTTTAATTGATGACGCTCAACCCAACCTCGGGACAGTAGCAGCACCGGGATTGAACCGGCTTTATGACAACAAAGAAGGAGACGTGGTGAACTTAGGTAAAAGTGTTGTTCTAGCCCAACAAAACTATTGGGGCCGTCCGAATGGTCCTTGCCAAAACTGTATCTTCGGCAAGGTGGAGTATAAACCATTCAGACTCTCTTTTAGCCGCCATTCATAATATGGTGTATATTTTTATGGGTTACTCGTGACTACACCATGTAAGTGGGTTTAATAAATTTGTAGGCCGAAACTTAGTTTTTTGAATCACTCAGAACCATAGATAACCAAATTTAAAAAGAAACAGGTTTGGTTTTCGTTCCTTATGATGTGATAATTTCTGGTGCTCTGGATTAGATCTATCCCTTCCCGGCTGGTTATCTTGACAAGCCAATGGGAAAGGATTAAAATAGATTGATTCTGGGGATCTTTCTAATGGTAACAGATCGGACTAATATCCTACTGATAACCAGTGACCAACAACATTGGAACACACTGGGCATCAATAATCCAGAAATCCAGACCCCGAACCTGGATCGACTGGCAAACTCCGGTACAACCTTTAATCGTACTTACTGTCCCAATCCAACCTGTACTCCAACTCGAGCCTCAATTGTTACCGGCCAATATCCCAGCCAGCATGGAGCCTACTCTTTAGGCACTAAGTTGTTGGAAGACCGTCATACGGTCGGGGAAGACTTTTTGCAGTCGGGCTATCGCACTAGCTTGGTCGGTAAAGCGCATTTTCAGCCACTCCGAGAGAGTGAAGAGTTTTCATCCTTAGAATCTTACCCAATATTACAAGATCTCAATTTTTGGCGTAATTTCGATCAGTCATTCTATGGCTTTGAACATGTGGAACTCGCCCGAAACCATACCGATGAAGCACATGTCGGGCAACACTATGCTATCTGGATGGAAGAGAAAGGGTGCCATAACTGGCGAGACTATTTCCGTCCTCCAACGGGAAATAATGCTAACCAACACCGCAAGTGGTTGATTCCAGAGGAGTTTCACTATAATACGTGGATTGCCGAACGGACTAACCGGCTGCTAGATCAATATCATCAGAGCGATGATAACTTCTTCTTGTGGGCTAGCTTTTTCGATCCGCATCCGAAGTATTTAGTACCTGAACCCTGGAATACGATGTACAATTCTGCCCATCTGACAGTGCCGTCGGTTGTTGAAGGCGAGCATGACCGTAATCCACCACACTTCCAAATGACGCAACAAAAAAACCCGGATTTCTCTGCTTATCGTGAAAGCGGACAAGGGATTCACGGCTGCCATTCCCACCTCCATGATCCAGAGGAACTGGTCAAGGATATCGCCATCTATTACGGTATGATTAGTATGATGGACCACTACATCGGTCGGATTGTTGATCACCTAGACAGTTTGGGCTTGGCTGAAAATACACTGATTGTTTTTACCTCCGACCACGGTCACTTTTACGGTCATCACGGTCTAACTGCCAAAGGACCGTATCACTATGAAGATGTTATTCGAGTGCCGATGATCGTGCGTCAACCGGGAAAAGTTCCGGCTGGAAAAACCTCTAATGCGCTTCAATCACTGGTTGACTATGCACCGACTTTTCTCAGTTGCGCCGGGATTAGGATTCCCTACTCAATGACAGGACATAATCAAAGTCGTGTTTGGTATGACGAAGCTGAGCAGTTAGAGCGGGATCACGTAATTGTCGAAAATCGGCATGAGCCAACCACTATTCACCTCAAAACCTATATTGAGGACCGGTATAAAATCACCGTTTATTACAACCAGCCCTACGGCGAACTATTCGACTTGGAAGCAGATCCTAAAGAATTGAACAATCTTTGGAATGACCCCGATTCGGCTAACTTAAAGGCTGAATTGACAGCTAAGTTTTTGGCAGCGCAATTGGGTATGGAACCGTTGCCAATGCCACGAATTTCAGGTGCTTAATCCTATTCCCATACGAGATTATCAAAAGCTGATTAACCGGCTCGAATCTTTGATGGCAAGGTCTGATGGAATTATTTCACAAACTTTAAGTGAAGCGTCAGGGTATCCAATTTGTCACCTACACCTATCGACAGTCGAACAACGATTAACCATCCTGTACAGTTGGTCTTAATTTCTGCGGGCATCTATGGTTGCATGAGCCTGCAGGTGTGGCGGCTACTAAGGTTTTTAGCACAAAATGATTTAGAGTTGCTGGATCGGTTTCAGTTTGATGTGCTTACCTTGTCTAAATCCCTTTGGATTCATTCGTAATTACCGAGAAAACGCCGAAGGTATTGATATCAACCGTACGTTTGAAGATCTATACACAGTCGAAGCCAAAATAGTGCGGTCGTTTTTGGTGGAGTGGCAATACGATCTCTTTATCGAGTTCCACGAAGATTGGGAATACGATGGGTTTTACTTCTTTGAGTTGAACCAGAATTACAAGTCGATCGGCGAACTTCATCGAAATGCCTAAGCGGCAACCGTTGATAGCTGTCAAACTAATAACGCTGCTGTTTTGCGACCATCTCCTGAGGATCGAGTGAGAGTACCGATGCCAGTTTACCTTTTCAAACAGCAACACTCAAGCCGTACTTTCACCGGTGAAATGCGATCTTCAAGCTGGCAACTAGGAGATCGCATCTCCGCACATTTGATAGCACTTACAACAGCCCTGGATCTACTGTTAGAAGAATCGAATACACCAACCAAGTTGGAGTTTAAATAACAAATCATGCTGATTAAATTTCAAGACAAATACCCACAGGTTTCCCCTTCAGCTTTTATTGCCGCAGGGGTTAAGCTAATTGGAGCCGTAACACTCGGTGAAGAGTCGTCAATTTGGTTCAACTGTGTACTACGTGCTGATATCGATCAAATTGTAGTTGGTGATCGAACCAACATTCAGGACGGTACTGTTGTCCATTTGGATCCAGATTGCCCTTGCTTGCTTGGAAACGATGTTACGATTGGTCACAATGCGATTATTCACGGTTGCGTGATTGAAGATCAAGCCCTCATTTCAATGGGAGCGGTAGTGCTGAGTGGTGCTAAGGTTGGTGCCAGATCTATTATTGGAGCTGGAGCCGTAGTGCTGGAAGGGCAGGAGATTCCACCGGATAGTGTTGCGTTAGGTGTTCCGGCTAAAGTTCGTCGTCAAGTTGATGCGGAGGATCTAGAACGCATGAGACACGGTGTCTTGGAATATGTACAACTCGCACGTTTAATGAGCGGTAGTAGTGAGTCAGAAGACAAAATCTGCTAACCAGATCGGCATTTTGCTCTTTGATGAAGTCGAAGTTGGTGACTTTGCCGGAATCTATCAGGTGTTTTCTGCCGTCGACCGTATACGACCTGGCACGATGTCAATGTTTACTTTTGCGTTGCGATTACAACCTGTCGTTTGTACTGGTGGGATGACCATTATGCCAAAGTACACCTTTGGTGACCTAAGCCGTGATGCAGAAATGAATATTCTGGTTGTACCCGGAGGTGAAGGGCGACGGATTCCGGTGGCCAATCCGATGGTGCAAGCCAAGCTGAGTACAATTGCCGATCAGTGCGATTTTGTACTCGGGATTTCAACAGGAGCCTTAATCTTAGCGGCGGCAGGGATTTTAAGGGAACGCCAAGCTACAACCCACTGGTTAGCGTTAGCGGACTTACAGCGACGAGAAGACGTGATTCCCTATCCTAGCAAAATCGTACGGGCGGGACGCGTCATTACCTGTGCTGGGGGAGCTTTAGGAGTAGATGTTGGACTCTACATCGTCAAGGAGATGTATGGACAACACCTAGCAACCGAAGTTAAGAGTCTAATCGAATACCAGCCGGTTGAAATCCAACCAGCGACATTCTAAGAAATTATTGAATTAAATCGGCGAATTGGGCTAGCTACTAGACCGGGGTGGCTTCCGAAGTCGTAAGAAAGTTGGTTTATCTAGATCGTCACTTTTCGCTGCTTCGGTTCGGCTTGGTTGATTATCGTCACGCGGTCGCCTGGTCGGTGTGAGAAATGTTTGGTCATCATCTACATAAGAAAGGTCTCGATTCTGATTTCTAGCGACGGCACGAGTCGCATTAATTTGGGATGGTGCTGGTGGTGTTAAATTAGTCCCTCGCATATTCGACCTAGGTACAGTCGGTTGTGCAAACGGGTTTCCACCGGGGCGCGCCCCTGACCTTCTCTCCGATTGCCCTAGTGGGGATTGGGCTTCTGGATCGTAACTATTCCCCCCCAATGGAAACTCTCCCTCGCTTTCCATTATTGGCCGATTAGCATCAAAGCCGGTGGCGATGGCCGTAATGTACAATTCATCCTCGAGTTCTTCGTTGTAGGCCAGTCCAAAAATAACCTGGTTGGTTCCTGAGGCTTCTACGATAACTTCCATGGCATCATCAAGTTCGTGCGCTGCGAAGTTTGGTGGTGCCGTAAAATTGACAATGATACCGGTCGCTCCCTCGATGGAACTTTGTTCCAATAGCGGAGATGAAATCGCATTTTGGGCGGCCGTCTGTGCCCGGGTGTCCCCCGTACCGAAACCGATGCCCATTAGCGCACTACCAGAATCTTCCATGATTGTCTTAATATCGGCAAAGTCGAGGTTGATTTCGCCAGGCACTTGGATCATATCAGAGATACTTTGTATCGCATTAAGCAATACGTCGTCTACCATACGAAAAGAGGCGCGCAACGGCATCTTTTTATCCACAAACTCCATTAACCGTTGATTTGGAATTACGATCACAGAGTCGGTGCTGTCACGCATCTCGTCCAAACCTTGATCGGCTACAATTTCGCGATTTCGGCCTTCAAACCGGAAAGGTCGGGTGATAACACCAATTGTCAGAGCGCCGAGATCCTTCGCCAGTCTAGCGACGACCGGAGCAGCACCTGTACCCGTCCCTCCCCCCATGCCAGCAGTAACGAATACCATGTCGGCGCCTTCAACGATCTGTTGTAGATCGTCGAGATTTTCTTCAGCCGCTTTGCGGCCGATTTCAGGATTAGCACCCGCACCAAGACCACTAGTTGTGTTGGTGCCAATTTGGAGTTGGGTTGCATTATGGCATTGCTGGAGTACCTGTAGGTCAGTATTAATAACGTAGAAGTCAACACCAGTCAACTCAGCCTCGATCATATGTTTGACCGCATTGTTCCCACCACCACCGACACCGACGACCTTGATTCGTGCATGGGCATCCAATTCGGTGTGTTCAAACTCAATCATTTTATTCCCCAATCGTTTGGTCGAAAGGATAATACTGCTAATAGGATGTCGAATAATTGCAATGTCAGCAAAATTCCGGATCTGAGATGCAAGAACATCCGGTTATTATAGAACAGGCCTATTATCGAAGTCAATATAGTTTTTAACCTTTTTAACGATATAACTTAGAAATGATCTCAAAATCCTTCAAGGGATATTATTCCTTTACCAAAGATAAATAACCTCTAGATCGAGGGTAACATTATGGCAGGTAAGAAAAAAGCGATTACGGTTCCCTCGGAAACGATCTGGCCAATTCCTGATGCCGCCTAGTAACGACTGACAACCGATTCTGGTCGAAACCCATCCCGCCAAACCTACCGCTTGAGACCATCAACGGCATCATCTTCCGGATGCGGAGCGGATGTCAGTGGAATCGTTAGCCCAAGATGTTTGTCGATGGCCGGTTGGTTCATCGCTGGTTGGGAAATGAGGTTTTCATCTAACTATAGATGATCTTACTGGAAGAATGCGATGAGTTGGGCGGCATCGATTGGGGATGGCCGGTGGTCGCTTATTCTTGCTACGCTAGTTACTTGCCTCTGTTCACGCAACGGCTTTTCCTTCTGTGTGCATTCGCCTGATAGGAGTCTTATCGAAAGGAAAGGTGAGTGGTAACAACTGGGGGCTGCTACCACTCTTTATCTGCTTGGGTGGGGGATGGATGTTGTCTGATTATCGAATCAGGGATAAAACGTTTTGCGATAGGCTGTTGGCCTGAGCTAACATGGCTGTACCCGACTGGGTTAAGATTTGGTTCTTAGCGAGTTCAGCCGCTTCGGCCGCAAAGTCAGCGTCACGGATGGTGGACATGCTGGCACTGTTGTTCTGGACACTGTTCATCAGGTTGGATGAGGCGAATTCCAGGCAGTTCTGTTTGGCACCGATATTACCTCGCTCAGCGTTAACCAGTTTGATGGCATCATCCAGTTTGTTGATGGCCGATTGGAAATTGGCATTTGTGCTCCCTAAAGAGAGGGAAGTGCTATCGACACCTAAATGGGCGGCTGTCTGGGTACCGATGGCAAAACCGATTTGGTTGTTAGCATCGTTATCTACCCCCACCTGTAAGGTGGCTCCGACGCCAACGACAAGTGCCTCGCCAGTGTTGTCAAACTCCAGGGGATGTTGGCAGTTCCACTTAAACCGACAGGATTGTTACCATTACCATAAGTTGTTGCAAGAGTAATCCCTAGGTCGGTGGAATTAATCGTCTTGCCCCCTTTAATCTCAGTTGCAGTGTCATGTGCAGTAACACCGTTCAAATCAGTGGCATTGATGGTTACTGTTTCAGTAATGGTAGTATTACTAGCGTTAATCAATGTGATGGACGTACTCCCGCCAGCATTGCTGCCATCATAAGTTAGACCATCCATATCCACCACTACGTTATAGGTGCCTTCAACCGTGTTCCTATCATGCTGGTTGATGGTAAAAATAAGATTAGTTACATACTTTAAGGAACTGTTACTTGCTATTGTAGACTTGACTTCTCCATTAAGCACCTTGGTGTCGTTGTACTCGGTGGATTTGGCAATACGGGTAATATCGGCTGAGAGTTGATCCACCTCCAGTTTGATACTGGCCCGGTCATTGGTGTTAACGCCGTCAGAGGCACCTTGCACGGCCAATTCCCGCATTCGGCCCAGGATGTTGCTGATCTCGTTCAAGCCGCCTTCAGCCGTCTGCAACATATTGTTGGCCTGTTGTACATTACGGTTAGCTTGTTGCATACCCCGAACCTGATTATTCATCCGTTCCGAGATAGCTAAACCTGCCGCATCATCTTTGGCTGAATTGATACGCAAACCTGATGACAACCGTTCGATGTTCTGCTCTAAACTTGCTTGTGATTTAGAGTAGGCACGATAGGTGTCTAGTGAGGCAGTGTTGGTGTTAATCCGAAAACCTTGTTGGAAGCCCATAGTAATACCTCCTTATTGGATTAATTAAGATTGTTCTGACGGGTCGCAGGAACTCATATAGTATGAATATCAATCAACATATGCTGGCAACCAGGCTCAGGGCCTCAAGAGCTTGAAGTGATATCGCCAGACAATGACTTTGACTGCTGTCATCCAAACGGATGCAGTAGAGTCCTAACACCACAGTGGTATAGTGTCAGAAATACTGGGTACAGTTCAGGTTGGTTGGTGTCCTCCCCAAAGTAGATAAATTAGTAGTGTTGAGACCTTATCGGTTAGGGTGGGCTGAATGTTTAACTGGGAATAAAAATTATTGCCGGTGTTGTGAACAATAGTTGACCGCCAGAGACTGTTACCCCCGTAGGTTATATTTTTCAATCCGTTCATCCGCTTCGAAATCCCCCTGGCGAATACACCACCCACCTTCCGGAATCAGTTTCTATTTTTCTAAAAAACAGATTGAACTATTAATTTCACTAATATACCGCTAGTATCCGCTGCGGTATGTCTCTCCAACAACTTCACCTGTCGGAAGGCGATACAAGTGGGAGCAATTTATGCGCCGCATTGGTGAGTACTACATCAATCCCCATCTCCACATATTCCTGGGCATCGGTCAACTCATCAGACCAGAACAGATTGCAGATTAGCCCGAGGTCGCGAGCGTATCGGAGTGCTTCGTCGGTTGCGTTGCAGCCGAACTGCACTCGTGTGCAAGCCAGTTCCTCTGCAACCCTGATCATACGGTGCGGCTCGTTCTGTGCAGCCAGGCACGCCCGCGGGATTTCCGGTGCATAGTTAAGGGCAACCTCGAGGACCGGTTTGTCACCGGCAATGTAGTGCATCTGCGGCAAGCCTCTAGACCGAAGCAGGTCACACACCAGCTTGACAAGCTGTCCCTCCGATCCGGGCTCTTTGATATGGATGTTGATCCCCGAACGGCCGTCGATAGCATCTAACACCTCTTCGAACCGGGGAACGCGCACGCCTGACCATCCTGGGCCAAGCTTGATGCCGGCGTCAAGACGCTGGATGTCCGCCCAGTCCATTTCAGTGATGATACCCTCACCATCGGTGGTCCGATCTACGCTTGGGTCGTGACAGACAACGGGTATTCCGTCTGCACTCATCCAGAGATCAAGCTCGATCTCGTGCACGCCTAGAGCAATGGCCGCACCGAATGCGGGCAGTGTGTTCTCGGGACAAACGTGGCTCACTCCCCGATGTGCGCATAGGCGAGGGAAGAGCGAACCGATGATTGCTTGCGCCTGGTCGACGTATGGCCGGTACAGGCCTGGATGGCGGTTAAGCTCGATAAGCGCACGATATTCGACTGTCGGCTGCCCATGTGAAGCGGGCTTTTCTAGCTTGGCATGGGGATCGATGTCGACGGTCATCGCACCGGGCTCGGACTGCCTGTTGGCTAAAATCGTCCCTTCCGGGCTGGCAATCAGCGAATGCCCTCCTTTGTCTTCCGAACCCATGGAATAGCTGCTTCGGACTATGTAAGCGCCGCTGTCCAGCGCTCGGCATTGGCACATGGTGCGAATCCGGGCTGTTGATTCAGACCGCTGGTAACTTGGGCAAAGGATCACGTCTACGCTCTGCGCAGCCAATGCTTCGAAATAGGCAGGGAAGTAGAAGTCAAAGCAGACGGCAAAGCCGAAGCGTATGCCGTTATGCTCAATAACGACGGGTTCTGAACCGGCAGTCAACCCCAACCCCCTCTCGACCTCGGTCAGATGCGTCTTGTCGTACCAGGCGATAGCTTTGCCATCGCGTCCGAACAGCCACGTGCGGTTGACCCACTGTAGTCCGGGTCGTTGACACACCGTACCCAGGGCGATCAGCGCCTTGAGGCGCTTGGCCTGGGAGGCGACCTCCTGAACGAACGCCTCTCCCTCGTTTCGGGCAAACTGAAGCAAGGTCTCTTGCTCTGTCAGCCCAGGAGCATTGGCATACTCCGGCAAGACCACCAGTTCTGTTTCGCCGGGCTCGATGGTCTGCAATTGATGGCACATTATCACCTGGCAGGCGGCTGCGGCCTGCGGTGTTGCCGCTTCTGGGTAGGGGGGTTGGAAAACTGTGATTTTCAATCTACGACTCCTTGGTGAAGGTCAGTTACAGGGCGTCAGGTAGCGCATTCGTCAACGCCTGGGAGGAAGACACAGGCCTACTTCTACGTCAGGGGCACGTGTGTCGTCAACTGTTGCGTCCCTACGTCAACCATAGAAACACAATCCTTGCGGAGGAAATTTAAAGCGGACGATTGTGACTCTGGCGGTTTACCCGACCAGCACTGACGACCATGTCTCCGAAGATACCCTTGACGCAGACGTTGCTCATAGGTTCGTGGCAATAGTCCTTTTGCCTTGGACCGCTAATTTCCAACTTATTTTGTTATCTATTCATTACGTTGTCAGCACTACTTTCCGGTTCAATTTAATTGGCATTTAAGCCTATTCAGTTGAGCCAGAAGCAATAAAGAGGGCAAAAATTAAATGCCAGCTATAAAAAAACGGATGGGCAGAAGATTTAGAACCTTTTGAGCTAGCCAGAACTTGAAATCAAGGGGCTAAAAATCAAGGCGTTAAATTTGCTACCGACAACTGGTAGATTGATCGAAAAAAGAAGAAAGCATAAAATAAAGGTAAAAATCCCACATAAATGACGGTGAACGCCAGGTGAAACCCAAATAATTTTAAATTGACTTGTTAAGGGTTTCTTTTTTCCAGCTGACCGGTATATATCCAGAGTATCCTCAACTGAACCCAACCTCACTTCTTATCAAAGATTGAATAGCCGCTAGTAAACCCATCTGTTGTTTTTAACGGTTTCAATGATAGATCACAGATCGATTATCTCGCCGCGCCATATTGACTTCGGAAACCGCCGGATATTTTTTCACTTAAACATTCGGATCGTCCCTTCAGATTGATTATTGTGACAAGGTCTCTCTGGCTCAGACATAAAATGCCAGATCTTCTCCTGATGTTTAACCCTTCGTTTTTGGTGACGATGCACCTCTGTTTGATCTAAATCCTTAACCAGGAATTCTTTGAATCTGAGCTGATAATCTAAAGTAATTTGTTGGCAGCGTTCATCATCCAATGAGTCGGACCAAATCTTATTGCGGCCTTATTTGTGCTGACGACAGAAATCGATCCAATTTGTCTGCCCATTTGCGGTTGTATTTTTCAATCCAAAATTTCAGCTCTCTCTGAATGTAAGGGTGACACTATGGTGCCCCAACTTGGCCATCCTACTTAACTTTATACGCTGACCAACAATCATGGCACTGTGTACCCTCATGGTCTTCACCAAAATGGTGTTTTACAACTTTGTATCCTCGGCTTTTGTCAGTTTGATACATTTGTCACAAAGTATGAGGAGGAGTGTCTTTGCCGCGGTAAAAAGCGTTATTCATCGGAGAATAGGCATTGGTCCCGAGGGACAGCGATTGGAAGTCAGCCAGCGAAGCTGCCAATTAATGGCGGCGAAAGGGTAGTTTACCCTTTGATTACAATAAGTTACATTGAATTGCCAACAACCTTCCAATGATACAGTTAATAACAATTCTGGAACATTACCCAAAAATCATTTTTAGGCTAAAAAATTAGCGAACATTAAGTTATAATCTATCGATTGATCTTAACGGAGAAGACAAGATGAGTGGAAAATTTATTACAGTCGAACAG
>Ga0208128_1000812_pt1 | contig 12220 bp, 10 predicted proteins | sample ETNtaG_35_FD_185758 | JGI IMG/M metagenome (GOLD analysis project Ga0208128, IMG submission 185758) | Marine microbial and viral communities from oxygen minimum zone, Eastern Pacific Ocean - ETNP201306PF51B (SPAdes) (version 2) | ecosystem: Environmental > Aquatic > Marine > Oceanic ... | reverse complement strand
AGATAAAAACCGTGGCTGGAAATTGTATGGTCGATCTTGTGCCAATTGTCATGGCGGTCCCAAAAAGCGTGGAATCGGAGGCCAACTTGTTCGTTCTCGCCCACCGGCCGATATACAAGCGAGACTACACAAAATTGCCTCTTACGCGCGCCAAGGCGGCTATTTGATGCCGGCGATGGGGAAAGATAAGCTATCCGATCAAGATGTAGCCGATATTGTAGCCTTCTTAGAACAAATCATTCAGGCCAAATAACCCGATAAATTCAAACTCCTGGGGTAGATCCTCGACTAAGTCGAGGGTACTAACCAGAGGTTAGTGCCTAGCTCGTTTAATCTTGTAGTTTTTGTCTCAAAATCTGATTAACTAATTGTGGATTGGCTTTGCCACGCGTCTCTTTCATTACTTGTCCGACTAAAAATCCAATTGCTTTCATCTTACCGTCCTGAATATCGGCCACCGACTTCGGATTCCGTCCGAGTACCTGGTCGATAATAACTTCAAGTTCGCTTGTGTCAGAGATTTGCGCCAGTCCCTTATCTTGAACCACCTGTGTGGGCATCTTTCCGCTATTGAAGCAGTCAGCAATCACATCTTTAGCGATCTTGCCACTGATAGTTCCATCTTGGATTATCTCGACCAGTTGACTGATGTGCCCAGCCGTGATCTGGCAATCTTCAATGGTCTGTCCGGCACTGTTTAGCAATGCTGACAGGTCGCCCATAATCCAGTTACTACAGGCTTTAGGATTTCCACTCGACCTGGCCGCTTGGTCGAAAAAGGTTGCTATGTAGCGAGTGGCAGTCAAAAACTCCGCATCGTAGGAGGGTAACTCGTATTCCTCTACGAATCGCTGGCGGATGGTGCTTGGCAACTCTGGCAACTCCGTTTCTAGACGCTTAACCTCTTCTGGATCGACCTCAAATGGAACCAGATCTGGTTCCGGGAAATAACGGTAATCATGTGCTTCTTCCTTACTCCGCATAGGAGAAGTTCGTCCCGTCTCGACATCGTAGAGCAAGGTGGACTGTTTTACCTGGCCGCCATCGTCCAGAATTCTTGTCTGTCGGTTTTCCTCGTACTTGAGTGCAGCTAAAACATGTTGGAAAGAGTTCTTGTTTTTCAGTTCAGTTCTGATACCAAGTGGGTCAGTTCCTGTCGGGCGAAGCGAGATATTAGCATCGCAACGGAAACTCCCCTCTTCCATATTACAGTCGCTGACTTCGATGTATTCCAAGATCTCCTTGACGGCTCGCCAGTAAGCGATCGCCTCCTCTGGCGTTCGAATGTCCGGCTCGCTAACAATCTCCAGCAACGGCACACTAGACCTATTGAAATCTACATAGCTGTAGTTTTTATCACCCGTTACATCACCATGAACCAATTTACCTGCATCTTCCTCCAAATGAATACGATTGATGCGGACACGTTTAGCTTGCTCCTCTAACTCAAAATCGACATAACCATCGTAACAAAGTGGATGGTCATACTGTGAGATTTGGTAGCCTTTGGGTAGATCTGGATAGAAATAATTCTTACGGTCAAACTTACTGTAAGTGGCAATTTGACAATTCATCGCTAACCCAGCTCGAATGGTATATTCGATGGCACGTAGGTTCGCGACCGGCAGAACCCCCGGCATCCCAGTACAAATCGGACAGGTATGGGTGTTAACTTCACCACCAAAGCCTGCATCACAATTGCAAAACAGCTTACTATGGGTCGCCAGTTCAGCATGGATTTCTAGCCCTATAACTGTTTCGTAATTCGGCATTATTTTTGTTGTTCCTTTTCGTGCTCACTGTTTTTATGATTTTTGAATAGTGGAAAGTCCATACTCAATGCTTCAGCCATTGGTGGGTGTCGAGGCGAGCGTAGTTATGCCACAATTCAAAATAGAGAACTTGGCCAATTAAGGAACCGGAGTCACCAACCTGACCGATAATCTGGTTGACTTTAACTTCGTCACCAACGTCAACACTCACAACCGACAGATGCGTGTAGACCGAGGTATAGGCACTACCGTGTAAGATTAGAATCGTATTTCCGTAACCGACTACTGAATCGATTACCCTTGCTACTACGCCGTTAGCGATACTCCGAACATCAGCTTTTTGGCCCTCGGTAGTGGCCGATGTCGGTTTGATCGTAATTCCACGATCAAAAGGATTCTGGTTTTTGACAATCTTACCTGTAACTGGCCACGGTAATTTTCCTTGCTTCTGTTTCGAAATCCCTTTCAGCCTCTCAGCTTTGACTGTTAGCGTGTCGGTGGAGACAATACCGAGCACCTCCTCTAATTCAGCTACCGACTGGCGCAACTCTTTTAGTACTTGATCATAGGTGCTTCGCTGTGTTCGATATTCTTCCAGCAACCTCTGCCGATCTTTCCTACGGGCAAGTAGTTGACGACGCTTGACCTGAGCCATTTGCTTGGATGCCTCAATCGAGGCTAAATGCTGTTGCAGTTCGGAATGAACAGCCTTGATCTGGTCTTGCTGTGCTACTAGATCTGCCAACAATTGCTGGTCAGATTTAGCGATAAAGTTAGCATACTTATACTTTGTGAGCAGATCTATCAACCCTTCAGACTGCATCAGCATACCGACCAGTTGGTGTTGGTTAGTTACAGTCGACCGATACCCCATCTTATAAATAGCTATAACTCGCTTGGCAGCTCGTTGTTGGTAGTCTAAATAACGAGTTTTCAACGCCTGGAACTCAGCTTGACTCCGCTCCTGCTTCTTTTCTTCCTCCACCATCTCGGCCTTGTAGCGGTTCAGTTCTGCTTGCAGAGTATCCAGTTCCGTTTCGATTTCTTGCAGGCGTGTCAAAACCCTACGCTCCTTACCCGCAACTCGATCACGCTTTTTCTGGGTTTCCTGCTTTTGAAGAACTTTTTCCTGTCGACTCTGTTCCAGTTGTCGCCGATCAAGGGATTCCTCCTCCCGATTGGAGTCGAGGACGGGAGCCGCAGATAACAAGCCGCCCCAGCAGAACAAGAACAGCATCAGACGATTGATGGTCACCCTTTTATCTCTATTTTAATCCGTCAGTTCGTTAATAATAGCAACATTTTCTTGTACTTGTGCTTCGCTTTCCATGCCGATGGTCATCGCGTGGACACATGGTAGGCTCAGCACAAATTCAATAGCTTGACGAACTCCTTCATCTTCCTTACTCAGTTTCCCCATCCCTATAACTTTCATCCCGTAGACGCCTTTACCTTGAGCGGCCATCGTCTCCATGGTTCTAATGATGTCGGGTGGTGAAGCATCCATTGAAACACCCGCATAGTTGATCCGGGTCAAAACCACCTCGACCCATTCGGTGATGGCTGAAGTCTGAAGAGCTCCAAAATCGTGACAAGAGACACCGTGTGCTCGAATCAAACCTTGTTCCTTACAGCGGCTGAGTGCTTCCATTGCATCTGGATAGCGCTGTGGCCAGTCTCGTTCGGTTAAACAGTGTAATAGCACTATGTCAATGTATTCAGTTCCTGTTTCCTGTAAAAATCGTTTGACATCCTTCTCAACCGCAAGGCCTTTGCGAGAGGTAGTTTTAGTGCTAATGGTAATTTCGTCTCGATCCAGCCCCTTTAACGCCCCCTTTGCATGTGGGTGACTACCGTACATATCCGCCAGATCCCAAAACTTAATGCCCTGACGATAGGCAAAATGGAAGAGATCTACTAATTCTTGATAACCAAGATCAGTTTGGTTAGAGCGACCATTCCAGCCATTTGATCCTGTGCCGATTGCCAGTCGAGAGGTTTTGATCCCGGTGTTTCCAAGTTTGACAGTCTGCATCTTTACCCTCCTGAGATTTAAAATCTTAATCGTAAGTCTTCAAATTCTGATTATAACACATCATTTTATCTTCATAAACATCGTTATCTCGACAATCTATTTAGACTAATCCACGTCGCTTGCGAAGAAACCATTCAGTTCCTAGTAAGCTAACAACCAGAATCAAAATTAGCGGATGATCCCAAAGTTGATGGGCCACGACTTCGAATACGGGTTTTCGCTGATCTGGAATCAGGTCTGCGAACTCGGTTGAGTTAACCTCAGTGAGCGGTCGATAGACTCCACCTGTCGATTCAGCTAGCTGCATCATTAGGTCTTGGTCTAGATACGGCTTTTCAAACTCCATCGTTGACGATTCGACCCGAATTTTGATTTGATCACTACCCACGGAAGCCATCGCTTTTATTGTGTAACTGCCATCTGTATTGGCAATAAAAGTGACACCGTAAATACCATCACCGATTTCGGTCGCTGAGAGTTGAAACATCGGCTGTTGATACGGAGAAACATCGATCTGAATCCTAGCATTGGTCAATGGCATTGCGTTTGAATCGTAAGCATAGATTGTCAACTTGACCTCTTCGTCCACTTGATAAGAGACCTGATCGGTTGTCAAATGAATCGGTTTAGTCGAAGCCCGTGAGGCTAACCAACGCATGGTTTGTGTCCAAAACCGGGCATAGGGCGAACCTAACAGGTTATCAGCCTTCGTTCGATTGTTATCAGGAGTAGTTTGAAAAGCCCAGCGCCACGATCCTTCTGCCGCTAATAATAGACATTTTCCTAATCCCGATTGTTGATACGTCAAAATCGGCACTCTCGATTGCCCTCGTACGTACTTAGCCAGTGTGATAGCCCCACTTTTTAATTCAAATCCGCTAAACCATCCTGACAAAGCAGGTAAATCTTTCCAGATCTGTTGGTTCTGATCAGGGTCAGTTACCAGTTGCATCATCGGGTGATAACGGCCTTGTTGTGTCAAACCGAGTTCAACTTCGGTCTGTCGAAGCAGGCAGCCACGAGGTGCAACAATAGGGAGTAGTTGCGCTAACTCAGAGTTTACCAATCCGTTGAACCCCAAAGCAGATTTCCCACCAAGAAAAACGACAGCACGGCCAAACTGTTGCACATAATCGACGATGGCCTGCTGGTGTCGTACTGACAGTTGCCTCGTCGAAATATCACCCAGCACAATCACGTCATAAACCAGTAGGTCCGAGACTTGTGTTGGAAACTCCCCAGCCGGTCGAAAATCCGATTGTCTTGGAAAGGGGGGCGATGTGCGGAGAATCAGACTCTCGATTTCGATATCAGCGTTTTGTTCAAGCGATCGCTTCAGGAAAGTGTAGTCCCAGCGAGGTCGACCATCGACAGAGAGAACACGTAACTTCGATCGAACCGCACGGATTGTCACTGACTTCTGGTTGTTTTCTGAGGTTAACTCTCCATCTAACACAGGTAACTCAATAGTATAAGAGAAGACCCCCTCTGAGGTAGGGGTGATCTCGAACTCGACTACCTGTGATGAATCCGACCGAAGTTGGTCGTTACCAAATTCAGCCCCAACAAAGGTGATAATCTGCGTCGATAGACCTTTCTTAGTGTTGGCAGAAGCGTCGTTGGCCTCTCTTAAAGAAATTTGGGCTTTTTGTCCTGCGAATCCGCGCTGACGAACAATGGCTCGTAAGGACGTTTGTTGATCGACATAAACAATAGGACTAACCTCAATTTTCTCGATGTCTACATCGGCAGGTGGTGTCGGATTGCCAACCCCTAGCGTATAGATCGGCAAGTTCAGTTTGGTGATCTGATCCATGTCAAAAGTTGTTGCGTTGTGTCCACCATCTGAGATCAAAACTAATCCTACCACCGGTTGACCTCTCCATTGCTCAACAACACGATTGACCACTGTTTGAAGATCGGTTTTTTGGCCTGATGATGTTAATTGGTCACCGGAGATAGGTGTCACAACGTTGTCGGTAAACTGGTATAGACGGGGTTGGATTTGCTCAGCCGGACTAGCATTATCGGCGAAAGTCGCTATCAAGTTATTCTGGTTCAACCATCGATTGACCAGATCTAGACGAGACTCTGATTCCACAACCGAATTAGCTTGTTCTCCAAGGTTAGTGTCGGTCAAGGTCATGCTCGGTGTGGTATCGACCAGCACCAACAGATTAGGAATAGGTGTAATGTCTTTCTTTTCTACCCGAATCGGTTGTAACAAACAAGCTACCAAAATCAAGATAGCGGCAATTCGAAGACCAATCAACAATCGTTTGAACGACTGAGCAATCGGTGGCCGTTTCAACCGAAGGTAGGTGATAATCGTAATTCCACCACAGATCGAGACAAAAACCAGCAACAGCCACCAGGACCAATAAAAGCTAAACCGCATCTAGGTAACTCGAACTCGTCGATGGTTGATCATTGGTGATTGTGTTTTGACAGTAGCGTTGGCGAATAAATCCATCCCTAAATCGTTCTCTAAACATGCCTTCGACCTGATCAAGAATATCACCAGATAACGCGGTTGGTGCTGTTCAGCACATCTGTTTATCGTTGCTTGGAAAGTCATGATGGTGTGACGGTGATGATATTTTAACATCTCAAATTCGATATCGATATTAGACCTTTATCGAATTACCTGTCAAATTAGCGATGGATCTAATAGATTAAGTAAGGTTGGCGATGTTGCCTAAAAGCCAAACTTTGTTGCTTCCAATCTTGGATGAGATCTTCTACGGATTGCTGGGATAAAATTGCGAGTCTCAGTCTGTCTGTACCGACCAACTTATCAAAAAATGCCTCCTGAAACTGAAATTGGTCCGGATAGCGTTTATGAACCAAATTGATTAGGTGTAAGGTAGCCTCAATTGGACAAGCACGAGATGAATCGATCAAGTGCATCTGGATTCCATGACAGCACTCGGTCTGGTATTTGGAAAATGTCGGCTCAAATTGAATGGATCGCGCTTTAATACCGGCCAGCCTCAGATCGTCAAAAGCTTGGGATAACCAATGACTGTCTAGCCACGGTGCCCCAATCCACTCAAAGGGCATAGTCGTTCCCCGACCTTCGGACAGGTTGGTCCCTTCGATCAGGCAAGTGCCAATATAAAGTTGAGCTGTTTGGGGACGAGGCATATTAGGTGAGGGGGGAACCCAAGACCAACCGGTTTTCTCAAACAGATGTTTGCGCTTCCAGTGGGTTGACATCGGTATTACTTGTAGATCCAAGTCTAATTGGCACTCGGCCTTGAACAGTTGTGCCAGTTCACCAACGGTCATCCCGTGACAAATTGGGATCGGGTGTTGCCCTACAAAAGATAGAAAATCTAGTTCTGAGACATTTCCAGCGACTCGCTCACCTCCAATCGGATTAGGACGGTCCAGTACCATAAAAGATAGCCCGTGCTCCGAAGCCACCTGCATTGAGCGGTACATAGTCCAAGTGTAGGTGTAAAACCTAGCCCCCACATCTTGAATATCAAAGATCAGCAAATCTAATCCCTCTAGCATTTCGGTTGTCGGTTGGTGGGTTTGACCGTAGAGGCTGCAGACAGGAAGTAGCTGATCCAAATCAGCCCCTACTTTGACCCCGGCTTGAGCGGTTCCACTCAAGCCGTGTTCCGGGCCAAACAGGGCTTTCAGTTGACAGTATGCCGCTAATAGCGGTACGTTACTCTGCAGGTTCTCATCTACGCCGGTCTGATTGGTAATCAACCCTACTGGGCGTCCCGCTAACAGGTGCCGGTACTCGGTCAATACGCGACTTAATCCAGATTGCAAGGTCAAAATCGTATCACAGTCGTAATGCTAAAATCTAACCGGAAATTAGAAAATTAACCGTTCAATTCTACTCGAAATTGAACACTGGCCGAAAAGGACGATCCCTGACGACTGACCGGTTCCAAAACGACCAAGCCTGCAGGGATGCCTCTAGCCTCCAGGTTGATAGCATCAGTTGGACAGGTGTAGGGCTCAAAACAGATCTCTGGTCGATCTGGCGGGGTATACACCACCCACTCTCGAAAGTTAGCATCGGCTTCCACTAGTAGGCTGACCCCCGCTTGCCGATCATCGATGCGGCAACTGCTAGCCCCTGCCCCTGAGGCAATAACCTGGGTGAAAACATCGTCTAACTGAAGCCCCTTAAAGCATTTGCCTGTCAGAAACTCCGGATCTGCATCCAGCAATCGACCTGTCGGTAGAAACGCGTCTAGCTCCCAATATTGGGTGGCTGGAATGGTGATCCAACTGGTTTGGATTGTTGAATCAGGTGAAAACAAAACCTGAAAATAGGGATGAATACCAAAACCCATCGGCATCCGTTTTTTCCCTCTATTCTCGATCTGAACTGACATCTCAAGGCATTCTTCAGTCAGTGTATAGGTAACCTGAAACAGGAACGGAAACGGGTATTGACGCGAGATCCAAACCGATTGTTCAGAATCGACGCTACAGATGATCTCCACGCCCGGTTTCTCACCGTTAACCATATCGATACTTTGGATGGAAAAGGGATAGTCCAATAATAGGCCGTGAATTGAGTTGGGCGAATTATCTGGTTTATCAAACGCATAATCCTGTCCCTCGAAGCTGAAACTCCCATTCCGAATCCGATTCGGAAAAGGAAATAAAATAGGATTACCAAACCCGGATGGACGTTGTTTTAAAACTGCTAAGCTCGGAGGAGGAGCGATCAGATCAATCCACTCCCCCACCGAAGACTGGACATGTTCGGTCTGGATGGCAAATCGTGTGCAATTAGCACCGATGGCAGGCACAATTTCAGCCTTGGTCGATCCAGTTTGTAAGGTATAGACTTCGATACCGTCTTCAGCGCGATGATCAATAGAACTGCTACTCATCCAATTCACTCCGATTGACTTGATGAATTCATTAGACATTCGTACCCTTCGTCGGGTAAAAGGTCGGGTTGGTCCAGTGCCTGTCGTGCCAGTTGGTCACAATATTCGTTCCATTGATGCCCGGCATGGCCTTTCAGCCAAACGTACTCTACTTTGTGTCGTCGGCAGAGGGGTAACAATCGTTTCCAGAGATCGATATTGCTAGCTTGTTCCTTTTTGTTTCTTTTCCAACCGTTGGCTTGCCATCGCATGGCCCAGCCCTGGGCCATCGCATCGACCAGGTATTTAGAGTCGCTGTACAACTTGACCCGACAAGATGACTTGAGCGCTTCCAGGCCAGCAATGGCCGCCATAATCTCCATTCGATTGTTGGTGGTTAACCGGAACCCCTGCGCCAGTTGTTTTTGCTGCTTCTGATAACACAAGACTACACCATATCCTCCAGGCCCGGGGTTTCCACTACATGCCCCGTCGGTGTAAATGATAACGTTTTTCTCACTCATCAAATCTGTTTAGTTGCCTTTAGTATTCTATTTTTGCGGGGGTGGAGAAGCCTATTATACCGTTCCCACGAAAGTAGGAATCCAAAATTCTACCAAATAGATTCTTGTGTACACGAGAATGACAAGACCTGCTCCTGAGATTATTTCTAGCTTGATTCGGAATCTAGTATTAGGTCCAAGACCTCTGGATTCTTGCTATTGCGGAAGTCGATCGTTTTGCTCCTCGTAATAACCATGAACGGAGCCCCTATGTATTTCCTTGGCCAAAATCCTAGTAAGGGAATAAATGGCCTAAGGACAAGTGGGGGTGGACTTTCCCACTTCAGAGTGAAGGTTGAGATCTAAACTTGACTCTCAGTCAAAGGGATTACAAATTTCAGGGCAGAGTTAGTGGAAAGGCAGAAGCATTGTATCATACCATTGGAACAAAGTCTACTGAAATTGTATATCCAGATACCTGGCGAAAACCAATCCCAATTGCCGAATGAACCTTATCAAACGTACAGCAGTGATCACAAAAACGACAGGTGGAAAAAGCCACCTTGACCACAACCCGTGACGATATAGAGCCACACGACAAGCTGACTTCCAGCAAAATGATAGACAGAGACGACCCAGGCTAAACGCCACAGCCAATTAGGCTCGGAAAGGATTGTCTCAAACTTCAATGGTCTCCTGAGATCATTCCAGGATTGTTGGCCAAAGGAGTCAAATCTGGTAACATCAAGCCACGAAACAATAACCAACCGACAGCAGGCGACGATAGAGATCAGACATAGAAGGCATGTGTTGTTCCTCGATTGCCAGAAATATCAGCGCCAGGGGGCCAAAAACCTGATCCTTAGTCAAACCGATGGCAAAGATCAAATCCGTTATCTAAGGTGCACGGAATGTCAGCCACAATTTTCAGCGCGCAAAGGGAGTGCTTTGTTTAACAGCCAAATTCGAGCATCCAAGGCGGCTTCTATCATCGATCTTGTCAACTGCGGCCATGGTGTGGTTGACTGCTCACTTCCAGTTATTTTCACCGATGGAGAAGCCACTGACAAGAAAGCAATTCGGCCCGCATTTGGACAACCTACATCCGGTTGTGCGAACGAGTTTCCTCTCCTGGGGTGTTCTCCGGAACCAATCATGCGGATTCCTCATCAGTTGGTGTCTGCGAAGGGAATCAAACATCGCCGGGGAGGACAGAGGGCTGAAGTGGAAATCGGTCCCATTTTGGGAACCGGGAAACGCAACGATGTGGTTCCAAAGTTGGGATGGAAACAGCCTCAGGCCAGTGCTGTTGAATGGTTTAATTTGACCGATGGGCAGAGAAATCGTCGCCAGCCAGGAAGAATTTTAGGGGTTTCAAAACAGAGTCGGTATGATGACTGGAGGAGTTGGATTTTAGTTTAGTGGTACAATTTCCACCTCAAGAACCGTAGTCACAACGATGAAAATAAGGAGAGGGGACTGGTCCAAAGAACTCCCGTGATGGCGACTGAAATCGCACATTAGCCGGATTTAATGTTACAACTTATGCCATTGCTTGTCTAGGGATAATCTCAGGACACCATTAAAATTTTGTCACTATCTTTCCTAGCTGTACCTTTTCTACTCTTTGTGATTTGAGCCGTTAATTATCAATCGGTTGAGCAATCTCCAAAAGTGCAATGGTCAAAGAGCGTTCCTTGGTCGAACGATGAAACTGCTGAAAAGCATATCTCTGGAAATCGTTTAGATCAAAGGTAATTTTACCTTTTTTGCCTTTTAATTGAACCTTGACTGCAGTGGAATTGCTGATCTGGTCAAGGAGGCTATCACTCAGTTGATAAAAAGCGACCTCTTCCACCAGGTTGTTTTTCAGATTCCGCCTTTGTGTTCGAACTGGCTTCAATCTTGTTTTCTTTCTGTTAGCCCAGATGGTGAGGGAATTCCGACCTTCTAACAGAAGCCAATCCCGATCTGAATAGATAACCTTAATCAACTTTGTCTGCGAGTCCGTATGTTCATCCTCAGAGATGGTCACCTGCAAGTAGAACAACAGATTCATTTCTAACCCCGCGCGCCGGCTCAAGCTAACAGGCCCGGTAAGAAAGGTATACTCCCCGCTAGTGCCATTGTAAAAGCAATCCCATCTAAGTTCAGGGTAGGAGCGAACAGCGATTGTCGGTTTAGCCTCAGGTGCTGTAGTCCACTTGCAACCAACACCGGTACTTACCATTGTTAGTAGTAGAACGGCCAGCACACATATATTCGCTCGATCGAGATGCTTTTTCAAGGGACGATCTCCTTTGAAGGAACCGGCTAGTCCCCTCCAGGTTCAACCAGCGCAAAAGATAGAAGTGAAAGTCAAGGGCAAGTATACTGAATCAGTATGGTTTCTACAACTTTGTTGGGGTGGCACACGTTATCTTCCTAGAAGCCATTTCAAAACGGCCTCAATGTAATCAGGATGCAAGCAAGGTCAAAGAACGCTTGCTAGATCTGAATTTCTCTTTCCCAACCAACAACCAGTCGTCGCCAGTTTGGCCGCCATGCCAAAGTCGGCGCAACCTTCCATCGAGGCCTGTCAGGCCGCAATTTGCGACCATCCTCATTTTTCTTGATCTGCTTGTTTTTACGCTCCCGACAGATCAATTCAATGCCGCCTTTCGACCGCCTTTGGCCGAGCGGATCACTGTCGTATCCCTTATCCGCTATGATGCGGACAGGATTTTGCCGCGGCCAACCACCACTTTTCTTAGCAACGCAATCTTCTCAATCGTGGCTTCCAGTAGTTTTATTTCGCTCGCCGAGGCCGAATCTAGATCAGCACCGATAGGCACTGCCTGGCCATCGACCACCACCATCCACCCTTGTCGCCTTTGGTCTTTCCAAGGCATGGGCCCTTTTTTGGTCCAGGCCAATCTAACTGACCTTGTTGCTCCAATTCGGACAGGAACTTAGGCTATATTTGGAGCCAAACACCTGGCTCTTCCCATGGCTATAATCTTGGCTGGCAAGTGTTAGCTGATGGATATCGATCAGCTAAGTGGTTCCATCCGGCCC